>PVBE010240815.1_pt1 | contig 99993 bp, 92 predicted proteins | sample 1631181 | NCBI WGS metagenome assembly PVBE01 (sample SAMN08397723, study PRJNA350692) | Marine metagenome, whole genome shotgun sequencing project. | isolation source: water | place: Pacific Ocean | collected 2012-04
CCCGTTGGCGACCCGGCGCCGGCTCTTCGCCGCCCGCTGGCGGTCCCTGCTTCGGGAAATGCAGGCCGTGTAAGGGTCCGACGGGTCATCGCGGGATCATCACGCGGCGCGCGTCCCGCTGCCCTCAGATCTGACAGAACCACGCGCCGCGGAACTCGCTGAGGTCGCGGACCTGACGAGAAAGGGCCGGTGCTGCCTGCTCTGCGTCGAGGCAGAGGTCGAGCGCTGCCATCGCGGCCTCATTGCGCGTGTCCTCGAACGCAAACTGAGGCTAGGGACCGAGCATCTCTGATTCGAGCCAGGTCCGAGAGGCTGGGCAGGGCGTCGCTACTTGATCAGCTTCTTCTGACGCAGGAGCTTCTCCATGGTCACGCCGATCCGTGCCGGACTGCGACTGATCACCGCGCCCGCTTCCGACAGCGCCTTGATCTTGGCCGCCGCCGTGCCGCTCTTGCCTTCGATGATCGCTCCGGCGTGTCCCATCCGCCGTCCGGGAGGGGCGCTGGCCCCCGCGATGAAGGCGACTACGGGCTTCTTCATGTGGCGCTTGATGTACGCCGCCGACGCTTGCTCCGCTGTGCCGCCGATCTCCCCGATCAGCACCACGGCATCGGTGCCCTTGTCCGCGTTGAACATCTCCAAGGCTTCCACCTGGGACGTGCCAATGATCGGATCGCCGCCCACGCCGACACACGTCGATTGTCCCAGCCCCACCCGCGTCAACTGATCGACTGCCTCATATACCAGCGTCCCCGACCGCGAGACCACACCGATGCGCCCGGGCTTGAAGACCGCTGTTGGCATGATCCCCACGCGGCAGTTTGCGGCGGGCGTGATCACGCCCGGGCAGTTGGGGCCGATCAGGCGGCTCTTGCTCTCCGCGAGAGCCGCCTTCACGCGCACCATGTCGTGCACGGGCACGTTCTCCGTGATGCAGATGATCAGCGGCACTTCCGAGGCCATGTTTTCCATGATGGCATCAGCCGCCCCTGGCGCGGGCACGAAGATGATCGACACATTTGGCTTCTGGCGGCGCACCGCTTCTTCCACCGTGTCGTACACAGGGAAGCCCTCGAACTTGCTGCCACCGCGGAAGGAGGGATGCACCCCGGCCACCACGTTCGTGTCGTACTCCAACGACCGTTTGATCTGGTTCTGCCCTTCGCCGCCCAAGCCCTGCACCATCAATCGCGTGCCCTTATTGATCAGGATGCTCATGTCGCTCTCTCCGTCCGGCTCGAAGCCTTCTATTCAGGAATCAGTGTCAGGAATCAGTCTCGGGACTCAGTTTCGCAACGCGGTTTCGCAAAGCGGTTTCGCAAGGCAGTGCCCCCCAACGGGGATTGGCTAGCCCTTCGCCGCCTTGACCGCCTTGCGCGCCGCGGATCCCAAGTCGTCCGCGGTGATGAATTCCATCCCGGACTCGTCCAGCAACTTCAGCCCCTCCTCCAGGTTCGACCCATTCAGCCGCAGGACCACGGGGTGTTTGATTCGCAGCTGGCGCACCCCTTGAATCACCCCCTCCGCCACGATGTCGACCCGCGCCATGCCGCCGAAGATGTTCACCAGGATCGCGCTGACGTCCTTGTCCATATTGATGATCCGCAGCGCATCGACGACGCGCTCTACCTGATTCACGGTGCCAATGTCCAAGAAGTTCGCGGGCGCCCCGCCCGCCTGGGTGATGGTGTCCAGCGTCGCCATCGCCAGTCCCGCGCCGTTGACCATGCAGCCAATGTTGCCATCCAGCTTGATGTACGACCCGATCCCCGCCTCCTCGGCGATGATGTCCATCGCGTCTTCCTCCGACTTGTCGCGCAACGCCGCGTGCGGCTGCCGGAAGGAAGCGCTGTCGTCGAACGTGACCTTGGCGTCCGCCGCCAGCACTCGGTTGGCGTTGGTCACGACGAAAGGGTTGACCTCCACCATGGTCGCGTCACTTTCGAGGAACGCGTCGTAGAGGCCGGAGAACAGCGCCCCGGCCTGCAGGATCGTCTCGTGTGGCATCTTCATCGTGCGCTTGGCGAATTCCCGGGCCTTGTATGGGGGCAGGCCCTCGCCGGGGTCGATCGGCAGTCGCACGATCGCTTTCGGGTTCTTTGCCGCGACCTCTTCAATGGCCTGGCCGCCCTCGGTCGACACGATCAGCACCGGCTGGCCCAGAGCGCTGTCGATTAGCACGGCGGCGTAATACTCGTCTGCGATCGAGAGTTGCTCCTCGATCAGCAGCCGCTGAACCTTCTTACCTTCGGGACCGGTCTGGTGGGTGACCAGGAACTTGCCGAGGATCTTGCGCGCTTCGGCCAATGCCCGGTCCGGGCTGTTGGCCAGTCGCACGCCGCCGACGCGGCCGCCTTTGACGGCGCCCTCGTTCTTGCGCGGGGCGGATTCAATCTTTCGGTACATGCTGGCCGTGCCGGGCTGCCCGTCTACCAAGCGGCCCTTGCCACGCCCACCGGCGTGGATCTGCGCCTTCACTACCACTTTGCCGCCCAGGTCCGCCGCTGCGGATTTCACGTCGCCAATCTTCGTGACCATCCGGCCTCTCGGCACCGGGACCCCATGATCGGCCAGCAGCTCTTTTGCCTGGTATTCGTGGATCTTCATTGTCGGGATCACTTTCTCGGCCGCGCGCCACGGTGAGATGTTGCCTCGCGCGGGTTGAGACACCGTCAAACCCGGCGAAACCACCGGACTGCGGGCCAGAAGGAATGTACGGGAGTCGATCCGGTGCAGCAAGACAAGGCCGTCGCTGCCTGATCCCCGACATACGTCTGAGCGACGGAACCGCAGCGCCTAGACTCGCGTCTAGGTATGGGACTAAGGCGCGGCCGTGGAAGACGCCTCGGAGGATGAATGCGACACCGCTCGCGATCCTGGCGACCTCTCACAGTGCGCGTCCTCAACCGGCGCGGGTTTCTCCGGGCGGCGACGCGGGCGTCGGTTGGCGCCGTCGGATTGGTTTTGCTGGGCTGCGGCGATGATGAACGGTCGCGTCCGCTTGCGGATGTCGAACCCGCTTCGATTGACGCTCCGGACGGCGACCAGGCGAGCCAAACACCCGCGACGACCGGCGAAGAAGCGGTACCCCCCGTCTCTGATGAGGCGCCGGACGCCCAAGCCGTGCAGAGCACAACATCCGATGAACAGGCCACCGAGGAGCTGATCCCCCAACCCCGGCGACTCTTGGACCCCGACCGTCGCTGCGAGGATTGCACTCCCGAGGACCCAGCCTTCGAGCCTCTGATCGGCTCCTCAGTTCGCTTCGGCCTGCACGAAGGTGCGGCCTATCGCATGGAGCTGCCGCCCAATTGGCGCGGCACGCTGGTTCTCTGGGCACACGGATTCGGCGGCCTCAACGAGGCCGGCACCAGTTTCGAACCAGTCCTCGGCTTCGACGAAATCCCCTTCCGCGAAGTGCTGCTCACTGCCGGGATTGCCTGGGCGACCAGTACCTATCGCGCCAATGGCTTCGTTCCCGCGCTCGGCGTCGACGACCTCCTCCGCACCAAGGACCTCTTCGTCGCCGAGTTCGGGGCCCCTGAGATCACGATCTGCGCCGGCGGCTCCATGGGTGGAGCGACCGCTCAGCTCATGGCCCAAGAATTCCCGGACGAGATCGATGGGGCGGTCGCACTGTGCGGAGCCCTCTCCAACGCTGAGCAGGTTGATTACATCGCCTCCTTCCATGCCCTGGCGCTGCACTTCATCGGGCACCCGCCCGCGGATGGAGATGCCGACACGCTCGTCGATTGGGGCGCGCAACTCGGCGGCCCCGGCCGGGAGGGTGGTCTCTCCCTCACCCCCGCGGGCGAGCAGTTTGTCGCCGTCGTTCGTGAACTCACTGGCGGCGACCGCTGGGGCTTCGTCGAGGGACTTGCGGCGCAGTGGGAGGCAAACTTTCAACTCGGCGCGATCGTCTGGCGGGACGTGCTCGCCTCCGGGCAACGGCTTGCCGCTGGCGCCACCGTTCACCACAACGCCGCCACCGTCGCCTTCGACACCCGCTCCACCGTTTACGTCGCTGCTCCCGAGTCCGGCGTCGATCTCTCTGCGCTCAATGAACAAGTGATTCGCTTCGCCGCGCCTCCCGGCAGCCGGGACGATCCCGCGCTCGGCCCGGCCACGGGACGGCTCAAGGTCCCGCTCCTCACCGTCAAGGGCACCGGCGATCTCTTTACCCCCATCTCGCTCGACCAGGCCTACGCGCGGCGGGTGCGGGCCCAAGGCGATCAGGCCAATCTCGTGCAACGCGCGGTTCGTCATGCGGGGCACTGCAATTTCTCCACAGCGGAAGCGCTGAAGCTCTTCGTGGAGATCACCCAGTGGCTTGAGGACGACGAGCGCCCTGACGGCGAAGATCTCAGCGGGGGCCTACAGACGGTCGGCGTTGCGTTCACCTCACCGTTCGATCCGGGCGACCCGCTCGACCCTGGCCAGAATTAGTACCTACGGGCGGTCCCGCCGCCCACCTCGACTGAACCGCTGTGCCAGGTCTTCGAAGATCTCTTCCACGCGCGCCTCGATCTCGTCGCCCATCTCGTCCCAGCGCTCCGCCCCCGCCGCGCGCGCCTCTTCGCGTCGCCGCCGCAGCCGTTTTCCCGGGCGTGGGCTCATCCGGCCACCGATCGTGAGGAACAGGCTCAGCGCGAACGCGGCCCAGAGGCCGCCCGTCACGTCGCCATCCGGCAGGTTGCCGCCGCTCCGCATATCGACGGCTTGGCTCGCGAACAGCCCCAGCATGATCGCCAGCGTCGTCGCCACCGGCTCGAACTGCCAGATCCGGATCTGCAAGCGCCCCTCGCGAAGCTGAAGTGGGGCTCGATCCAAGAGCTCGCCCCGCTCGGGCCGGATGGAGAAGCTGCCCCCCAGCAGCGTGTCCCGTGCCACGATCGCCAGACTCAACCCGAATGCCACCCAGGCCAGGCCGTGCGTGTCCCCGCCCGAGTACGTCGGATCGACCGCCCCGGAGGCGATCAGCCCGATCAACACTGCCGCCGTGGCCGGGATCAGTTGGATCGTCATGGGCGCGAGCGTAGCCCAATCGACTCGGGACGATCAGGCCGCTTGTAGCTCCTGATGCAGCCGTTGTAACTCCCGTACCAGCGCGTCGATCAGCGGCGCCACCGTGGACAACGGATGGCCGGTCTCCACGAGCTCAACGAGCTGCTTCCCAACGCGTCCGACGCGCGGAGCCCCCAGCTTCTCTGCGTTCGCCACCAAGCGGTCCACGATCGCTCGGAACGAGGGGTCGTTAATCCTTTCGGCAGGCAGCGACTGCAGCGCATCGATGCCGGTGAGGATGTCCTTCATGTACTCCGCGGTCAGCCGTTGATAGGCCCGGAGATCGATGCCGAGCGCGCGCGTCACTGTCTTCGCTTGGAGCAGCACCGGCGATGCGTCGCGCATCACCGCGGCAATTCGCGCGCGGAGTTCATCCGCTCGGAACGGCTTGACGACGTAGCCGTCGCACGATAAATCCATCGCCGTGTGGACCGATTGTGAGTCGTGCTGCGCTGTACACATCAAGACGGGTACGTGATTCCAGCGTCCGCGGGATCGGATCGCGTGCAGCAGCGTGAACCCGTCCATCCCCGGCATGAGGACGTCCAGGATGAAGAGGCCCCAGTCGCCCGGCTCACGCAGCCGCTCCAGCGCCTCGGGCCCTGTCGACGCCACGACGCCGTCGTGGCCATCGGTCTTGAGGATCGCTTGCAGCAGCCGAGCCGCGATCGGTTCATCGTCGACGACCAGTACGCGCACGCGGTCCCCGTTCTCATCGCCGCCCGCAGCCCTCCCTCGAAGATCGAGATCTGGTACGTCTGCGGGCGTCTAGGCCTGATCATCGTCGAAATTGAGCCGACTCCTGTCAGGAGTTCCCCTACAGCGAACCGCCTGCTCCCGCTATTCCGCGGCGCGCGCGTACTCGATCGGTATCACCGCACGGCCCATCGGCCCCAGCTGTTCGCCCAACCGGTACAGCACATCGCTCCCCAGGCGCGTCCCCGTGAAGAACCAATCGTTCAGGTCTTTCGCCGAAGGGGTCTTGCCTGGTTGGGCCGCCGCCGCCTCGTAGTAGAATGTCTTCAGGTCGTCCGCCATGTACTTCAGCAAGAGCGGCATGTCTTGGATGTAGCCAGCCGGCGCTACCTCGCTGCCAGAGGCCGCTTCCGTCACCAGCGTCGCCATCTCCTCCACCGCTCCCACGTCCTTGCCTGTCACGCCAAACGCGGTGCGACCACGAGCCTTCCGCCCCGCGTCGTACCAGGGGTGTAGCAGGCGGACCTCGCTCAGCAGGCTCTGGGTGAGTGCTTCCAGCTCCGTCGCCGGCTCGGGCGCCGAGATCTGGACTGGGCATGACCAAGCGCCCGGTTCATCGGGCGTGGTCGGCGCCTCCCGCCCATAGTCCGCGATCATTGGCTCAGCAGTCTCTGCAAGCAGCGCCAACGCGTTTCGCAGCACATCGGTCTGGAAGTCCGGATCGTTCGGCACGCCCAGCGGTCGACCGAGGTCGAACGGCACCCACAGGGCGCGGGGCGGCCGGATCTTCTCCGTGTGCTCCCGGATCAAGCTGATCTGTGTCGTCGCCAGCCCGGTTCGCTCAATGATGTGTGCAAGCCCGCCCACGGCGCGCGTGCAGAGTGGTCAAACCGGGACCAGCAGCACGGCGGTGACTCCGTCTTCCCGCAACAGCTTCGCGACCTGCCCGCCCGTCTCCTCCATTTTCTCGGGGCTTGTGGCGCCCATGAAGGAGTAGTGCCAGTTGGCCACCGAGCCAATCTCACCGGCCGCGGCCAGCGTACGCAGCCGCTCGAGTGGGAACATCGTGTTCGCGTCCTGCTGGAACCCGCTGCGGTCAAAGTTCACGCTGACATGCGAGAGATGCAGATCGGCGAAATCGACATCCCCGGGAATGACCCGATAGTCATTGGCCCCCGGCAGGAAGGGCCGGTCATCGGCCCGGTGCAGCCCTGCTGTCGAGATCATGGCGACGCGCGCCTCGGACAACCGCGGAGCTTCCACCAGCGTCGTTCGCTCATACTCCGGCATGGGCATGTTGCCGAGACCTTCGGCTTCGGCCTTCGGCAGCGCGGAAAGACGGACCATCACAACACCTCTATCCACTTCCGGTGCGGGTCTAGGATCTGACGCCAAGATAGCGCCCCCACCCGCGCGCGAAGCGTATTCTAACCGCAATGGCAGTGGACACCGACAGCCCTGACTTCGACGCGCCTGACGAGGCTCTTGGCCCGGAGAACGGCGGACCCCACGACGCGGGTGGCCGCCGCCACCGCCGTGAGGAAGCGCTCGCCCGGATTGAGGCGAGCCGCTCTGAACAGGGGGGCGTGGACTCCGCCCTCTACTGGAGCATCCTGCCGGTTCTGATCTTCTGGGGCACGAGACAGGTGGCCTCTTCGCAGCTTGCTATTGGGTTGGGATTCGCGGCCGCGGTCATCGTGTTTTGGCTCAACCGCCGTCGCAAGAAAGGGGTTATCGCTTGGCTCGCGCTGGCCGGATTGGTCATCGTCTCGGGATCCGCGATCGCTGGGCTCATTCTGGACTCCGAGAAGGCATACCTCTCCAGTGATCCGATCGGCGATGGCATTACCGTCCTGGTTGCACTGGGATCGGTGGCCCTCGGTCGTCCGATCATGGGCATGGTCGTCTGCGAGGTCTTTCCCCGCTTCTCCAGCCACCTCCAAGCCGTCGACCGCGTCTTTGTCATCGTCACACTCTTGCTGGCGGCCAAGGACCTCACGACCGGCATTGCCCGCATCTTCCTCCTCGATGGGCTCGACACGGACGGCTACCTGATCTTCAGCCGCGTCGTAAGTTGGCCCGTCAATGCCGTTTACTTCTACATCGCCTATCGTCTCATCGACCGCGCTAACCGCGACGCCATCCGCGAGAGTGTCCGCCATCAGGCCGCCTAAGCCGCGAGAACGCCATCAGGCCGCCTAGGCCGCGAGGACGCCGTCAGGCCGCAGGCGGCGAGACCGTCGCCGGGCCTCAAGACCGCTGGAGCCACGATGACCACACAGCCCTCCTCGCTCACGCTGTCGCAAGGCGCGGCCGCGCTCGGCATCGACGTCGAGACGCTCACTGCTGCCCTCAACGATGCGGTGCTGCTTGCCGAGACTCCCACCGCGAGCCAATGCACCATGCCTGGCCCCGCGCTTCAAGTGCGCTTCGAGGCGGCGGGTTGCCTTGTCGGCGCCAGCCGCGAGTCCGGTGCCTCCGCGGCGCCATGGTGCATCGCGTTGCCCGTGCCGCGATCTGAACCGTCGGGATATTCCCTCCAGCACTTCTTCTCTACGCTGATTCCCTAGGTTGACCACGAGTTGAGTAGGGCGGACACCCCGCGATGATCATGCGCCTGGCCCAAACAGCGGCGGAGCGAACGCGGTCACTGACCAGTCGCGGCTCAAACGACGACTTCGCCGACCTCGGCACCGTCCTCTTTGACCTCGACGGTACCCTCGTCGACTCCGAAGCTCAGGTCGCTGAGGCTGCCTGTGAGGCTCTCAAAGCCTTCGGCCACGATGTGAGCCTCGACCAACTCGCTCCCTATCTCGGCCCGCCGCTCGTCGAGACCTACATGGAAATGCTTGGCGTCGATCGCGAAGAGGCTCGCACGATATACCAGGAATACCTCCGCATCTACATGACGCAGCACGTCCCCAACACTCAGCCAATCTCGGGCGCAGAAGCGCTCCTCGACTCCCTGCGTGACCGAGGGCTGCCTCTCGCCCTCGTCACGAACAAGGTGGAGGAGTTAGCACGCGCCGTGGTTGAAGTGATGGGCTGGGAGCAGCGCTTCGGAATCGTTGTCGGCGCGGACACGACGCACGAAGGTAAGCCCGGCCCTGCCCCCGCCTTGCACGCTCTCGACGCCCTCGCAGTCCCCCCCGGCGAAGCGGTCCTCGTGGGGGACTCGCCCGCGGATATGGGCTGTGCCGTCAACACCAAGCTCCTCGCGGGCATTGCGGTACCCGGCTTCCAGTCCGCCGACCGTATGCGCGAAGCCGGCGCCACGCACTTCTGCGCCGATCTCATCGGCGTCCGTGCCCTGCTCCTGGGAGTTTGACGATGCCCGGATTGTTGGCCGCTGGTCTTGGGAGCGAAGGTGTCCGCGCTGTCCTCTTCGACTTCGACGGCACGCTCGTTGATTCCAACTTCCAGACCAGTCAGGCGATCAGCGATCTACTCGCCCAACGGGGATACCAGAAACACCCGGACGAGATCGTGGAATACCTGGGTTCCGGCACCTTGGAGAACGCCCTGGACACCTGGTTTGGCATCCCCGATCACGAGCAGCAGCGCTTCTTCGCTGAACTCCGTCCCCTGATGTACGACCACTACCTCAAGGACGCCCCCACGATCGCTCCGGCCGACACGCTCCTGCACGAGATTCGCGCCCGCGATGTCACCGTCGCGCTCGTCACCAACCGCAGCGAATGGGGTGCGCAGCAAGGCATCGAGGCGGCGGGTTGGCACGGAGTCTTTGAGTTCGTCGTTGGCCACGACACGACGCCCAACCCGAAGCCCCATCCCGCTCCCGCCCTGCATACCCTCGATCTTCTCGGCCTCGCGCCCGCCGACGTTATCTTCGTCGGAGATAACGAAACCGACGTCAACTGCGCGGTCGGCGCTGGGATCCCCGTCGTTGTCGCCATCGCCGACGGCGACAAAGGCAACCGGCTCGCCGCCTTGGGTGCGACCCATGTCCGATCCGATCTCCACGCGGTCCATGACCTTCTTCTGCATGATTGAACGGGAGCACAGCCAACAATGACCGGCCTTCTCAGCAGTGGCGTCCGCGCCATTCTCTTTGACATGGATGGCACGCTGCTGGATTCCAACAGCCTTGTCGCTGAAGCGGGCTCGATGATGCTGCGCGAAGCGGGCCACCAACTCAGCCCCGACGACGTACATCTCGCGCTGGCGACCCGTACGATGCGACAGCTCTGCCAGCAGGTGCTGGGGATGACCGTCGCGGAATCGGAGACCTTCTACGAAGGCTTTCTGGAGGTCTTCTACACCGAATGGGCGCCGCAAGCCGAACCGCTCCCTCACGCCGAACGACTGCTCGAACTCGTGCGGGACGCCGGGATGCGCGTCGCGCTCGTCACTAACCGGATCGAGCGCGGCGGTCGTGCCGGCGTCGATGGAGCCGACTGGGCGCATCACTTCGATGTCATTGTCGGCCAAGACACCGCCGGCCACGCCAAGCCCCATCCCGATCCCGCTCTCCACGCTTTGGCCGCGCTCGATGTCGAGCCCACCGCCGCCGTCTTTGTCGGCGATAACGCCACCGACGTTGGCTGTGGGGTCAGCGCTGGCATGATGGCGGTCATCGCCATCGCCGAGGGCGAGAAGGCCCAACGGCTCGCCGACATGGGCGCCACCCACGTGCATGCGGATCTCTACGGAGTCCACGAGACCTTCTTCGGGCAGCCACCTAGCTGAGCCGGCGCAGACGGGACCAGATGGCATGAAGCCCCTCGAGGGAGGGGCTTCGTTGAACGCCAGTCGCTCGAGTTCTGGACAGGGGCTAGTCGCCGCCAGCGACCGCCGCGCCCTCCTGCGCCTCACGTTTCGCCGCGACACGTGTTGCGACGTCTGCAATCTTCCAGACCTTCGCCGCGGTTCCACCGGCGATCATGTTCGCCTGATCCTCCGGGAGGGCATCGTAGATCCCCTTCAGGATCCGGCGACTCTCGCCCAGCGTGCTCTCCGGGTGTGGGTAGTCGAACGTCCACATCACGTGATCCGCGCCGATGTAATCGATCTCGCGGATCCCGGTCGGGCCGTCCATGAACGTCGAGTAGCAGTTCTGCCACCAGTAATACGAAGGCAGGTGCGCGAGCTGGGGCCGCATCTCGCTTTCGAACTCACGGTACAAGCGGTCCGCATCGAACGTCGCCGTCGAGGCCCAACCGATCCCGCCCTCCGTGAAGATCACCTTCAGCTCCGGGTGTCGGTCAAAGAGTCCTGAGAAGGTCAGCAGGCCGTACAGCTTCCGGAACGACTGGAACTGCGAGAGCAGGAACGTGCCCAACGCCCCCGCGCCTCCTGTGATCAGATTCTCGCCAATGTGGAACGAGAGGGCGATGCCGCTCTCCTCGATCGCCTGCCACATCGGCTCCATCTTCGACGAGTTGTAGCGCACCTCCCGCGGATACGATGGAATCTCCATCGCTTTGAAGCCCCAGTCCTTGAGCTTCTGGATGTAGTCCGCCGTGGCCTCAGGCTCGAAGATGGTGGGTAGCACGCCGATGCCGAACAAGCGGTCGGAGTCGTACGTGCACCAGTCGGCCAGCCACTCGTTGTAGACGTCGTAGGCGGCGACCATCTTCGTCTTGTCTTCCATCGCGAAGATGCCCAGCGCCTTTTGCGGGAAGACGAAGCCGATATCGACGCCTTCCATGTCCATGTCCTTCATGCGTTCCGCCTGATCGGACATCCCCGCGCGCCCCTCCACCAGGTGGCTGTTTAAGCCGGGCGTATCGAAGGAGCGACCATCGATCTCCAGGTGGTATCCTGTGTCGTCATACCACATCTTCGGAGCGCTATCGCGATACTTTTCCGGCATCCGGTCTTGCCACAAGTGCGGGGGCTCGATCACATGGTCGTCCGCCGAGATCACGACTTGCCCGGTAGGCGGCCGCCAACCGTTGTCGGGGCTGGGGCGGTCCATCGGCCAATGCTCAGGCGGGCGGGGGTTGTATCGGTCCATCCGTTCCTCCAAGGGTTACGATCCGGGGGGAATTCTGGGCGGAATTCCCCAACAATGCAGAGTTTCCGGCTCGGGAGCCTTTCGGCGGGAGCTTCGCTTCACACGTACCCCGGCAGAGTAGTTCCTCTTGCGCGAATTTTCACCAAGGCCCGCGCCTCTGCTGCCGCCGTAGTCTTATTGCGACCAGTTGCAAGTGAGACTGGTCGCGGGTTACGATGGCGATCGGGCGGATGGGCCTTGGCCCTGTTTCGTCAGCGAGGGGCGCCACCGCCCTTCAGGAGGATGGGGTGGCTGTATGACCGTTGCTGTTCGTCAGCGCATCGTCTGGTTTGCCATCGTGGCGTTCGCGACCGCGCTCCTGGCCGCGGCGTGCAGCAGCGGTGACGACCCCGCGCCCGCCTCCGACGGAGCCGCGACTCAGCCCGTCGACGCACCGGGTGCGGACGCGGCCGGAACCGAGGGCAGGCTCCGTGTCGTTACGACGGTCGCGCCGCTGCGCAGCATCATCGAGAACATCGGCGGCGACCGCATCGCCCTCACCGCGCTGGTGCCGGAGGGGACTAACTCGCACACCTTCGAGCCCCCGCCGTCCGTTGCCCGTGAGCTGGCCGAGGCCAACCTTGTCATCATCAATGGCCTCAACCTGGAGCTCCCCACCTTGGAGCTCGCCCGCACGACCGCGCCCGAGGGAGTCCCCGTCGTTCTCCTCGCGGATGAAGCGATCACGCCAAATCAATACGTCTTTGACTTCTCCTTCCCCGAAGAGGACGGCAATCCGAATCCACATCTTTGGACCGCCCCGAACCTCGCCATCGCCTACGCGGAGATCGTCGCGGACGCCCTTTCCGATGTCGATCCTGACGGCGGTCCGTACTACGCTGCGAACCTCCTCGCCTTCAAAACCCGGCTCACCGCCATGGACGACCGCTTCTTCGCCGTTCTCGCCACGATCCCCGAGTCCAACCGCAAGCTCCTCACCTACCACGACTCCTTCCCGTTCTTCGCATCCCGCTATGGCCTCGAGATCATCGGCGCGATCCAGCCGTCTGATTTCTCAGAACCGTCGCCCCGCGAGATCGCTGGCCTCGTGCGCCAATTGCGGGACGCCGCGGTTCCGGCGATCTTCGGATCAGAAGTTTTCCCCAGCGAGGTGCTCGACATCATTGCCGTGGAAGCGGGAGCCGTGCAGGTTAGTAGCCTCCGCGACGACGACCTTCCCGGCGATCCCGGAGATCCGGAGAACACCTTCGTGGCTATGATGGTTGAGAACGTTCGTACGATGGCAACGGTTCTCGGTGGCGACGCCGCCGCGATGGACGGGTTCGATGTCGGTGATACGTGGACGCCCTACACCGAGTTCCTCTCTTTGGCGTCTGATGAGTAGCGTGGCTGACCACTCCACCCCCACGCGTCCCCTCCACCACGGTCCGCCTCCGGACCGCGCCAGAGCTGAGGCTCTGGTCAGCGTCAACGCGCTCAGCATTGGCTACGAAGGCACCTTGGTCCTCCGCGATGCCACCTTCCGCGTGTGTCGCGGAGAGTTCGTGGGTGTCGTGGGTCCCAGCGGTTCCGGCAAGACGTCGCTGCTTCGAGCCATCATTGGACAGATCGATCGCTTTGCCGGTGACGTCACACTGCACCGCCGCGCCGACGACGCCGCGCCCCGCATCGGCTACGTCCCCCAGGTCGAGACTGTCGATTGGAATTTCCCCGTCACGGTGGAGCAAGTCGTCCTCCAAGGGCGCTGGCGCGAGATGGGCTGGCGACCCTGGGCCCGCAGACAGGACAAGAAGCTTGTCGAGCAGGTGCTTGATCGCCTCGGCATCGCCCACCTCCGCACGCGATCCATCCGCGCGCTATCGGGTGGCCAGCAACAGCGCACCTTCCTGGCTCGGGCGCTGATTGGCGACCCCGATCTCCTGCTGCTCGACGAGCCCACCTCCGGCGTCGACATCAAGACCCGCCACGAGATCATGCACCTTCTGGGCGAGCTCAACCGCGCGGGAACCTCCATCATGTTGACGACCCACGACTTGAACGCGGTCGCTACCCATCTCCCGCGCTTGGTCGCGCTCGGCGAGGGCCAGATCATCGCGGATGGCGCGCCCGAAGAGGTGCTTACGCCCGAGATTTTGCGCCAGGTCTACGGCGCCGAGATGCTGGTCCTGCACAGCGGGCACCGCGTCTACGTCGTCGACCACCCCGACGACGATCTGGAACCGTTCGGTCCGCTCTTCGGGCCTGATGACGCGGCGTCGGCGCAAACCCAGACGGAGACCGTCATGGATTCCGTCTCGTTGCGGGAGCGTCCCTGACATGTTCGAGCCATTCGACTTCGAGTTCATGGTTCGCGCGATGGTCGCTTCCTCCATCGTCGGTGCGCTGACCGCGGCCGTGGGCGTCTTCGTCGTCTTGCGGCGCTTGTCGTACATCGGCCACGGCCTGGCCCACAGCATCTTCGGCGGCGCGGTCGTCTCGTTTGTGGCGGGGATCAACTTTTACGTCGGCGCCACCGTGTGGGGCGCGCTTTCCGTCTTTCTCATCAATGGCGCCTCCAAGCGCCGACAGATCAGCGGTGACGCGGCGGTTGGAATCATCACGACCTCTGCCTTCGCGGTCGGGGTGCTGCTGATCAGCCGGGGCGGTCGCTTCACCCGCAACTTTGAAGCGGCCCTCTTCGGCGAGATCCTCGGTATCAGCGACACGGATCTCGCCGTCACTGCCGCGGTCCTCCTTCTTGTCTTCATCACGCTCTTCGTCTTCTGGAAGCAGCTCGTCTTTACCACCTTCGATCACGATGTCGCCGGTGCCTATGGCGTTCCCGTGCGCATGGTGGAAGGGGTCTTTTCTCTCCTCCTGGCCGCCACCGTCATTGCCTCGCTCCAGGTGCTTGGCGTCACCCTGCTGGCCGCGGCGCTGGTGATTCCGCCCGTCACCGCCCGCCTCCTCACCGACTCCTTCAGCCGGATGTTCTTTATCGCCGTGGGCTTGGGGACGCTGACCGGCTTCTTCGGCGCCTACCTGTCCTGGTTCGTCGACTCGTCTTCCGGGGCGACGATCGTCCTGATGCAAGCTGGCGTCTTCGTCGTCGCTCTCGGCTACGCCGCTAGCCGCTCGCGTCTTCTGCGTCGCGGTGCGCGTCAAACGGAACGGATCGCCGGGCTCGAGCGTGCCGTCTACTAGCGAAACCCGCCAGAGGGGCCGTTATCCCGGGCATCGCGGTGCTAGCGCTCTGCCAACCCCCGCACGGCATCTACGTCCAAGACCTCAACCTTCCGACGCCCCAGCTTGACCAAGTCGCTCCGCGCCATCTGATTCAGCATCCGTGTCACCGACTCCCGCGTGGCACCGACGCGTTCCGCCAGGTCTTGCTGGCTGAGCCCTCGCACGACCTTGTCCTCCGGGCCACATTCCTGCAGCAACACCTGTGCCAGGCGCGCTTCAAGCCCTTCGTGCGCCAACGTCTCCAAGCGAGATTCCGCGCGGTTGACGTGCTCCGCCAAGTGGTCGATGACTCCCAGCGCAACCTCCGGCTTGGCGCGCAACAGCCCGTAGATGTCGGCCCGGCTCATCGCACAGATCAGGCTCTCTTCGGTCGCCTCCGCATAGTTCTCCGCCATCCCTTGTCCCAAGACGAACATCTCGCCGAAGAACGACCCCGCCTTCAGATCGTGCAGGACCAATTTCTTTCCCTCGGAGTTGAGCTTATAGATCTGGATATGCCCCTTCTTCAGAAAGAAGAGCACCTCTCCCGTGTTCTCCGGTCCAAACAGCACTTGACCGGCTGGGCACGTGGTGACGTCGGTCATCGAACTGACCTCCGCCATCGCATCCGCGTCGAGATTTTGGAACAGTTCGTTGGCCGCAAGCAGTTGCGCCTTGGTGGCGTCCATCGATCGCTTGTCCCGGCTGAGTTTCGTGAGGAAACGACTCACCGCACCATCTCCTTACTCATCCAGCCGATGCTACGTCAAAGCGAGCATGACCCAGCCATGGTCCGGCCCCGCATGTCCGCAATCGGTCCGCTAGTGATCCCCACTTGGGACGGGGAACGGTGCGCCCTCCGTCGGCTCTTGCAGAATCCGCCCCACCATCGCCACCGCCTCATCGAGGTTGAACATCTGGTACATCGCGGCCTTCTGTCGTTGGGTATCGCCGAAGAAGAACCGTTCATAGAGATCTTGGCGCCCCGCCCATGACGATCCCACCACATCCCATGCCAAGCGGAACAGTGCGACTCGATCGTGTGCGTCTGTCTCCGCTCCCCGGAAGTAGCGCTCAAGACCTTCGCCCAAAGCCTCGAGAGTCGCTTCGTCCGGCGCCGCAATGAAGCCGCCGCCCCCCAACTGCTTGATGTGCCCAATGATCCGTACGTACCACTCGGGGAACAGACGCGAGGCTGAGAGGATCGCTGGTTCGTAGACGTAGAAGAGCCCGTTCTCGGGGTCCTTCTCGGCCCTTTCGACGGCTGCCACCGCCAGCGACTCCATCGTGTGCAGACATGTCACGATGTCGCCCAGGCGCTCCAGGACGTTGATGAACTTGCTGATCTGGCTGTTCTCCGCCATCAGGTGCGCGACGCCCAAGAGCAGCCGTGTCTTGCTGATGTTCTTCACCAACACGTGATGCCCGAGCGATTGATAGAAGTGCATCGCGGGCGCCGTCCGGTTATGAATCTCAGCGTCTTTGTAGTCGAAGATCATCTCCCAGGGGATGAACGCGTCCTCGAAGACCGCGACCGTGTCCATCTCCTCCACCCGCCCCGACAGCGGGTAGTCGAAGTGGCTGCGCTCGAGGTCGTACGTGTCGCGGCAGATCCACTTCAACCCTGGGTGGTTGACTGGCGTCTGGAACCCCAGGCCGTAGATCTCTTCGCCGTCGGCAAGAATCGGAGGCATCAGGAACGACAGATTCTCGTCGCAGAACGGCGCCAGGGTCCCCACGATGCGCGCCCCGCGAATCACGACGCCGTCCGCCTGCTCTTCCACGACGCCCGCGTTGATGTATGGCTCCTGCTCCGAGAGCGGCTTGAATCGATCGACCATCGGCACGACAAAGGTGTGCGTCAGCGCCAGGTCCTCCCGACGGCAGCGCAGATAGATCTCCTCCGCCCGTTCTCCCCAGACCGGATCCTTCTGCCCCCAGTGCTTCTTTGCCCCGGCCACCGCCATCAAGGCCGCGTTCATGTAGTCCGGGCTGCGGCCGAACATGCCGCCAGTTACGTCCGCCCACGCTGCGAACGCGGCCGCCCTGCGACGCAGATCATCCTTGCTGCGTGGTTCAATGAACGACAGGTGCGCGCGGTCCCCATCCGGCGTCTCATACGTCACCAGGTCGCGAACCGCAGGATCGTTCTGGAAATCGTAGTACTGCGCCACGGTTTGCGCCATCGAGCGAAACCCCGGCTCGGTGGTGACGTCCTCCACTTTCTCCCCGCCGATCCAGATTTCCCGACCGTCGCGCAGCCCTTCGAGATATTGCTCGCCCGTGCGCAACCCCATACGCGGCTCCTCTTTCAGACACGCCTCGACTCGGTCGTGGGCTATGGCGGGATGGCTAGGCGTTGCCGAAGACCTTCACATCGGTGTTGTCGGTTAGCGCCTCTGGTCCTTCATTCGGGAGAATCTCGGCGAAGTTCAGGCCCCGTCGACGTCGCCCTCCCAGACCTCGCGCGGGAGTTCGTAGAGCACTTCGCAGCCATACCCGTCCGGGTCGGACACGTAAACGCTGTGTGTCATCCCGTGATCCATCCGGATGTGGAACGGGACGTCTTGCGATTGCAACCACTTGAGCTGCTGCAGCCACGACTCTCGGTCCGGATACGTGATGGCGAAATGGTTGATCCCGATCCGGCTCGGTGCCATCGACCATGTGCCGTCGCCTTCGGGTCCCGCCTTCTCGGCCGGAACCTCCGCCAGCGCCAGATCGTGATGGTTGTCTCCGAGCCCGTTGTAGAACCGCATCGTCATCCCACGATGCAGCTCTCCGCAGCGCTTGAACCCCATCGATTTCGTCCAGAACTGCTCGGAACGCTCGATATCGCGAACGTTCAAGACCAGGTGGTTGATTCCCGCCGGCGGCAGTGGTCCGGTCGGCGTTTCGGCGGTGTGTTCAGACGTCATGGCGCTCCCCAGTTCGATCTCAGGACGACTCTCGCGATCTGCGCGAAACGTATCAGAACCGCTGGTAGCTTGCGGCCACGACGCTGCACGATCTTCAGCGGCGCGAATTGGGGGACCAAGATGACCACTGAGATCGCCGTCTCTGGCACGGACTCCGCGCGCACCAATCCGCACCCACTGGACCCGATGACTGCCGCGGAGCTTCAGCAGGCTGCCGCCCTCTGCCTGGCCCACCACCCTTCCGACCGCCTGCGCTTCGCGCTGATCTCCACGCTGGAGCCGCCCAAGGCGGACGTGACCGCGTTCCAGCCTGGACAATCCATCGACCGATGCGCTTTCGTCGTCGCGCTCGACCGCGCCGACGGCAAGGTCTACGAGGGCGTCGCCAACCTCACCGCGGACAAGGTCGAGTCTTGGCAGCACAAGCCGGGCGTCCAATCGATCCCCCTGCTAGAAGAGTTCGCTGAGGCTGACGCCATTATCCGCGCAGACCCTGCCTGGCGTGCCGCGCTCGAACGACGTGGCGTCAGGGACTTTGACAAGATCCAGATCGACCCCTGGCCGGCCGGCAACTTCGGCGCTCCCGAGGAGCAAGGCAAGCGGATCCTGCGCGGGATCAGCTACGTCACGGAGGAAAAGGCCTCGCATGGCTACGCCCGCCCTATCGAAGGCGTAGTCGCGGTCGTCGACCTCAACGTCGGCGAGATTCTCAATCTCGTCGACGAAGGCGACGCTCCTGTCCCGGCCGCCGACCTCCGCTACGACGCCGAGTCTCAGCCATCGCTGCGTGACGACCTCAAGCCGCTGGAGATCACCCAGCCCGATGGCGTCAGCTTCACTCTGGAAGGGCACGAACTGCGCTGGCAAAAGTGGCGCATGCGTGTCTCGCTTCACCCCCGTGATGGTTTGGTCCTTCACCAGATCGCCTGCCAAGACGGCGCCGACCTCCGGCCCATCTGCTACCGCGCCGCCCTTTCGGAGATGGTCGTCCCCTACGGTGACCCCAGCCCGGGCCAGTACTTCAAGAACGCCTTCGATAGCGGCGAACTGGGCCTGGGGCGGCTCAGCAACGCCCTCGAACTCGGCTGCGATTGCCTGGGCGAGATCGTCTATCTCGACGGCACCGTCAATGACGACAAGGGCAACGCCCGCCAAATGGCCAATGCCATCTGCATCCACGAGGAGGACTTTAATCTCCTTTGGAAGCACACCAACGGTCACAACGACGGTCACGTGGAGGTCCGTCGCAATCGTCGCCTCGTTGTCTCCTCTTGGGCCACCGTTGGGAACTACGACTACGGCTTCTTCTGGTACTTCTACCAGGACGGCACGATCGAGTTCGAAGTGAAGCTCACCGGCATCGTCCAGACAATGGCCGTCGCTGATGACGACACTCATCCCACCGCGCAGCGCATCGCCAAGAATCTCGCCGCCCCCATCCATCAGCACTTCTTTTCGATGCGCATGGATATGGATATCGACGGCGCCGGGAACAGCGTCTATGAGGTCGATTCCACCCCGCTGCCGCGTGGACCCGAAAACCCCGAGGGAAACTCATTCGTCCCGGTCCAATCCCTGATCGCCAGCGAAGCCGATGCCGGCCGTAGTGTCCGCTCCGCCTCGGCGCGGCACTGGCGGATCACCAACCCCTCCAAACGCAACGCCGTTGGCGAGCCCGTCGCCTACGCCCTCTACCCGGGCGAGACCTGCGACATGATGGCGCATGAAGATTCCGCCGTCGGCAAGCGCGCGGTCTTTGCGCGCAAGCAACTCTGGGTCACGCAATACGCCCCCGATGAGCTCTACGCCGCCGGCGACTACCCCGCCCAATCGACCGGCGGCGATGGCATCCCTGCCTTCACCGCGGGCGACCGCTCCCTCGACAACGAAGATGTCGTCATTTGGTACACCGTCGGCACGAGCCACATCGTCCGGCCCGAAGACTTCCCCATTGGCCCCGTGCACCACGCGGGCTTTCGTCTCAAGCCCTGGGGCTTCTTCGACGGCACCCCCGCGCTCGATGTTGCCCCGCCCACCGCCGCTTGTACCTGCCCGCCCGGCGAATGCACCTGCGACCACTAGCCAAGTCGCCCGATGGCGATGCCCCCCTCCCCGCGCGGCCTTCTACCCCGCGGCGGCCTGCTGCCGGCGCTTCGCGATCCCCGACAGCGCCTCCAGCACGACGCGATTCGCGAGCGCCGCCGTCACATTCCCGGGTCCGTCGTAGGGAGGCGACACCTCCACCACATCCAACCCCACCACGGGTAACTCCAGGGCGCAGCGGCGCACCGCGTCCAGTAACTGTCGCGCCGTCAGCCCGCCCGGCTCCGGCGTTCCCGTCCCCGGCGCCATCCCCGGATCGACCACGTCCACGTCGATGGAGAGAAACACCGCGTCGCAGTCATCCGTCGCCCGCTCAAACGCCTCACTCAGACAGGTGTCCAGCCCCCGCTCCACGACTTCCGTCATCTCATACCACCGCATCCCCTGATCGCGCATCCATTCCAGGACCGGCGGATCTGGCCAGTACCCGCGCAGCCCAATTTGCAGGAACCGATCGCCACGCGCTGCCCCCGACTCGATCAGCCGACGCATCGGCGTCCCGTGCCCGTATAGCGCCCCATCCATGTCCTCGCCCGTGTCAGCGTGAGCATCGAAGTGGATCACGGAGACCCGTCCATGTCCCACGACATTCGCTACGCCCGTCACGTCCGGCAAGGCGATTGTGTGATCGCCGCCCAGCACCACCGGGATCGCTCCGCTTTCAGCGATCGTCGTCACCGCCCGTTCCAGCCGCTCGATACTCGTCACGATGTCGCCTTGGGGCATCGTCACATCGCCAACGTCGACGACGCCCAACGCGCTCAGCGGATCGACACCGAGCGCCAACGATGGCCGGTATGGAATCGGTCCGATGTAGTCGGCCGTGCGAATTGCCAGCGGCCCGAACCGCGCCCCCGCCCGGTACGTCGTGCCGCCGTCGAAGGGCGCGCCCACGATGACTGCGCTGGCCTCGGCGAAGGAATTCGGATCGGCCAAACGGGCCTCCGGCACTCCAAGGAACGTGACGTCCGGCCCGTAACGGTTGCGTGGCGGGTGCTGGCGTCCGGCCTCTTGATAGGAGCCGAACTCGTGGTGATTGGCGTCAGGCATCGCGGTCTCCTCTTGCCACTCCGAATGGAGCCCGAGGATAGCGGGCGCACTTCAACCGCCGCGGCTAGACTGCCTGCCACCGTCGAATGGAGGCCCTGCATGACTGGGAGAGCCCGCATGACTGGTAGAGAGTGCCTGATTCGGGGAGACGGCGCATGACCGGTCCCCTGGCTGGTATCCGGGTCCTCGATTTCACCTGGGCCCTTGCCGGCCCGTACGGCTCGATGATCCTCACCGACATGGGCGCCGAAGTGATCAAGATCGAGCCCGTCGGCGTCGATGAACGCACGCGCGGCCCGGGCCCCTATGTCGATGGTGTCAGCACCTACTTCTTCAGCATCAATCGCGGCAAGCAGAGCCTCACCCTCGACCTCAAGTCCGAACGCGGTCGCGATATTGTCTACCGTCTCATCGAGCAGGTCGATGTCCTCACCGAGAACTTCACGCCCGGCACGATGGACCGTCTCGGCTTCGGCTTCGATGAACTGGCCACACGCAATCCGCGACTGGTCTATGCCTCCACCTCCGGTTTCGGCCAGACCGGACCCTACCGCGATCGTGGCGCCGTCGACGTCATTGTTCAGGGCATGGGTGGCCTCATGAGCATCACCGGGCACCCCGATGGCCCCGTCACCCGAGCCGGGTACTCCATCGCCGATATGGCGGGCGGCATGTACACGGCTATCGGCGTCCTCGGTGCCCTCGTGGAACGTGCGACGAGCGGCCTCGGTCAGCGTGTCGATGTCGCCATGCTCGATGCCCAAGTCGCCCTGCTCGAAAACGCCGTCGTCCGCCACCTGGCCACGGGCGAGGTGCCCGGACCGATTGGCACCCGGCATCCCCTCGTCACTCCCTTCCAGGCCTTCGCGACGTCGGACGGCCATATCGTCATTGCCAGCGTCAAGGACTGGGAGTTGTTCTGCGCCAAGATCGACCGTGACGATCTCATCACCGACGACCGCTTCCAGAGCAACGCCGATCGCACCGCGAATCACGCCCAACTCGAACCCATCCTGATCGAGGTCTTCACGACCCGAACGACCGAGGATTGGATCGAGGAGCTCAGCGCGATCTGCCTGATCGGTCCAGTCAACACCATTCCCGATCTCGTGCGAGACCCCCAGATCGTTTCCCGAGAAATGGTCGTGGAGCTGTCGCATCCCCAGGACCCGGCCGCCTCCCTCTCCGTCAGCAACTCGCCCGTCAAGCTCTCGCGTACCCCCGCCCATGCCCAGGGTCCCGCCCCCCGCGCCGGGCAGCACTCCCTCACCATCCTGCGCGAGATGCTCGACCTCTCCGAAGCGGACGTGCACGCCCTCGTTGACGAAGGCGTGACCTCTCTCGATTCAGGATCGACGGAGTCCTAACAGGCCTCCTCAGACGCCAGGAAGGGCAACCCCATGACGCCACGCACCGATCTCCGAGCCCGCCTCGATTCCGGCAGTCCTGTCTTCGCCCCCGTCTGCCTCGATCCATTAGCCGCCCGTATGACCGAATCCCTCGGCTACGGCGCCTGCTATCTCAGCGGCGGCGGCTTGGGCTACCAACTCGCCGTCTCGGAGGCGCTGTTGAGCCTTACGGAGATCGCGACCCTCACGCGCCAGATCACCCAGCGCTCCGCCATCCCGCTCATCGTCGATGGCGGCGTCGGCTTCGGTGACCCCGTTCACGCCACGCGCGCCATGTGGGAGCTGGAAGCGGCGGGCGCGGCTGCCATCGAGCTCGAGGACCAGGTCGTGCCCAAGCGCGCCTCGCACCACAAAGGGATCGAGCACCTCATCTCAACCGAGGAGATGGTCGAGAAACTCGAAGCTGCCGTCGACGCCCGCCAAGACCCGGACTTCCTCATCATCGCCCGCACCGGCGCCGTGAAGAACGAGTCTTTCGACGCCGCCATCGAGCGGGGCCGCGCTTATCGCGCCGCCGGTGCCGACCTGATCATGCTCTTCCCCTCCTCCGACGACGAGTGGCGGCGAGCCTCGAAGGAGATCGACGCGCCGCTGGCAGCCATGGGGGCGCACGGATCGCGCACCAAGCAGGAATGGGCCGACCTCGGCTGGCCCCTCGTCATCGACCCCTTCAGCGGCCAAGTCCTTGCCTTCCAGGCCATGCGCGATGCCTACGCGCACTTCCAGGAGCACGGCACGGCCCAACGCGACAACGCCGAAGTCTTCGCCGTCTATCGCGAACTCCCCGATTTCGCCGGTATGGAGCAACTCTACGACATCGAAGCCCGCACCACCGAGAAGGGCTAACTGCTCGGACCACGAGGTGCTCTGACAGCACGGTGCTCTGACAACACGGTGCTCTGACAACACGGTGCTCGGACCACGAGGTGCTCTGACAACACGGTGCTCTGACAACGCGGTGCGTCGGCCGCGTCCGATGCGATCTTGTTGTCGTACCCCTAGAATCCGCCAAATCGCCGAGTTGCCGGGAGCCCCTCCCCGGCGCGGAGAACACAGGTGCTGCGATGGCTGAGCCACTCAATCCCGATCCCTCCATCCCTCGGTACCTCTTCATCGTCGTCGTGCTGGCAGGCGTTGCGATCCTTTTCTTTATCGTGGTGCCGATCCTTCTCCACCTTCCCGATCGAATCGGGCGTTGGTTCTGGAAAGAGGACGACTGGGTCGGCATCAGCCGACGCCGCGAGTTCGCCGACGGTCGTCATGTCAGCATCTTCGATGTCCCCACTTGGGCCCGACGTCTCTCCCTGCACCGGCGCCCCATCGATCGACGCTTGGCGGGCAAGCGCAAGATCGACAAGATCGTGCACTCCCATTGGCGTATCCCGTGGATTCCCGGTGGCAAAGTCATGCCTGCGGAGCCGAGGCTGATTCCCGGCCTGGAGGCGTCTCACCTTGTATCGGCCACAAGCCTGGCAATCTTCCGGCGCCTCAGGATCCGGCTCGCTCTCCCCGCCCCACAGATGCGTCTGCGGCCTGGCTCCGGGCGCCTTGCCGCCTAGCGCACGCGAGAGTACCCGCAGTCGGCTTGATGCGTCTCATGGCAGGATCCGCAGACGAAACGGGCGCAGGAGACGTGCTCGCTCACCGTCGCCCGGCCGCAGATCAAGCACGGCCCCACCCGCGAGGTGTCGCGAAACTTATCCGGCTTCTCGTCGGCGCGCGGCTCAGCCACCTGTCGACCGCAACGCTGCCTGTCCCGCAGCCAGCCGCGCGATCAGCACCCGATACGGCGAGCACGACACGTAGTTGAAGCCCGCCTCGTGGCAGAACTCCACCGACGACGGATCCCCCCCCGTGCTCCCCACAGATCCCGACCTTGAGGTCCGGGCGCGTCGCTCGCCCCTTCTCGACGCCGATCTTCACCAGGGCCCCCACGCCTTCGCGATCCAACTCCACGAATGGATCTTTCTCCAGCACATTCTGGTCCAGATACGACGGCAAGAAGCGTCCGGCATCATCGCGTGACAGTCCGAACGTCGTCTGGGTCAGGTCGTTCGTGCCGAAGGAGAAGAAGTCCGCCTGTTCCGCGATGCGGTCCGCGGTCACGCAGGTACGCGGCAGCTCGATCATCGTTCCGATCGTGTAATCCACGCGGGTGCCCATCTCCGCGAACACCGCCTCCGCCACCGCCAGAATCTGACCGAGCACCGCTTCCAGCTCTGATGGTGTCGCGACCAAGGGGACCATGATTTCGGGTATCACCGTTCTCCCTTCGGCTGTGACATTGAGGGCGGCTTCCAGGATCGCGCGCGCCTGGACCTCGTAGATCTCCGGATAGGTGATCGCCAGCCGGACTCCACGATGCCCCAGCATCGGATTGAACTCCGCCAACGATTCAACTCGCCGTTCGACATCCTCCAGCGACACCCCCAAGGCCGTCGCCACCTCTTTCTGTTCGGCGGGTTTGTGCGGCAGGAACTCGTGCAACGGCGGATCCAACAGTCGGATCGTCACGGGAAATCCGTCCATCGCCCGGAAGATTCCCTCGAAGTCGCCGCGTTGGATCGGCAGCACCTTCGCGAGTGCTTCGCGCCGTCCCGCTTCGCTCCCCGAGAGGATCATCTGGCGCACCGCCAAAATCCGGTCCTCGCCGAAGAACATGTGCTCGGTCCGTGTCAGGCCGATCCCCTCCGCGCCGAATGCCCGCGCCTTTGCCGCGTCCTCCGGTGTATCCGCGTTCGTCCGCACCTTCAGTGTGCGCGCCTCGTCCGCCCAGGCCATCAGCCGCTCGAACTCCGGGGGCAGCACCGGCTCGACGGTGGGCATGACACCCAGCATCACATCCCCCGTCGATCCATCGATCGATATCGTGTCGCCGCGTTTCACCGTCACGACGTTTCCGTCCGCGGCCGACGCCTTGAACTCGCCCTTCGCGTAGTCGATCGCGATCGAGCTACAGTCGCTGACGCAGCACTTGCCCCAACCACGTGCGACGACCGCCGCGTGTGACGTCATCCCCCCTCGCGCGGTCAAGATGCCCTGGGTGGCCACCATTCCAGAGATGTCCTCGGGGCTCGTCTCGATGCGTACCAGGATGACTTTCTGGCCTTGCTCCATCGCCGCCGTCGCCTCATCCGCCGAGAACACCACCCGGCCGACCGCCGCTCCTGGCGACGCCGCCAACCCCTTCGCGATCACATTCCGCGCCGGGCCATCGTCGAACACCGGGTGTAGCAGTTCCGAGATCTGCTCGGGGTCTTGCCGCAGAATGGCCGCGCGCTCGTCGATCATCTTCTCGTCCACCAGGTCCGAGGCGATCTTCACCATGGCCGGTCCCGTCCGCTTCCCCGTCCGCGTCTGCAGGATCCAGAGCTTGCCTTGCTGGACCGTGAACTCAATGTCCTGCATGTCGGTGAAGTGCTGCTCGAGCCGCGTGCAGGCGTCGAGGAGCTTTCGATAGGTCTCCCCCTGTGACTCCTCCATCGACGGCGGGTCACCTTCCAGCCGCGCCGCCGTCGCGATCGGGCTCGGCGTTCGTACCCCGGCGACGACGTCCTCACCCTGAGCGTTGATCAGATACTCGCCGAAGATCCCGCGCGCCCCCGTCTTCGGATCCCGGGTGAAACATACCCCTGTCGCGCAGTCGTCTCCCAGATTCCCGAACACCATCGATTGCACGTTGCAGGCCGTGCCCCACGCGTGGTCGTAGCCATTCATGTTTCGGTAGATGATGGCCCGTGGCGTTTCCCACGATTCGAAGACCGCGCCGATCGCGGTCACCAACTGATGCCACGGATCATCGGGGCACCCCGTCCCCAATTGCCGCCTCACCTCCGCCTTGTATTCGCCCACCAATTCCTTCAGCGCTCCCGCGTCCAATTCCGTGTCCAGCTCGACGCCGCGGCTCTCCTTCTTTGCCTCCAGGAGTTCCTCAAAGGGGTCCGCGGAGAGATCGTCGTCCCGCTTCACGCCCAGGACCACATCGCTGTACATCGCGACAAAGCGTCGATAGGAGTCATATGCGAAGCGAGGATCGCCCGATCGGGTCGCCAAGCCCTCAACCGTCGCGTCGTTCAAGCCGAGGTTCAGCACGGTGTCCATCATCCCCGGCATCGACACCTGCGCGCCCGATCGGACCGACAGCAACAGCGGATTCGTGGCGTCGCCGAACGTCGCTCCTACGATCTGCTCCACCCAATTCAGGCTCTCGCGAATCTGTTCTTCGAACCCATCCGGATAGCGCCGCTCCTGCGCGTAGAACGACGTGCAGACGTCTGTCGTTAGCGTGAATCCCGGTGGCACCGGCACGCCCAGCCGGCTCATTTCGTGCAGACCGGCGCCTTTCCCGCCCAGCAGGTCCCGCATCGACGCGTCGCCCTCGGCCGATCCATCGCCGAATCGGTATGTGAGCTTCCCGGTTGCGGCGCCCGTCGGTTCCTTGTCGGCGGCATGATTGGCGGCGGTGCGTGTCATGTGGTCACCCTCTTATCGGTCGAGCATTGACCCCCAGCGCGCGGGAGGGCGAAGGAAGTATATCTGGGCTCGATACAAGGCGAGTGGCTGAATTGTCGCGGGGGAGGGATGGGGACAACAGCCCCCGAATGGAGCCCGCGGGCCGATGAAGAGCTGAATGGTCCTCAGCTAGCCACGTCGGCGTACACGCGGAAGCCGAAGTCGTTGTAGCGATATGTGGGGCTCAGACTCGAACGCGCCGTCACCCGGGTGAACTTGGTGGAGTGGCGCCAGGACCCGCCCCGGCTCGCCCGGCGCAGGCCTGCCTCGGGTCCTACCGGAGCCTCTCGCGGCGATGTCTCGTAGAAATCACGTGCGTAGACATCGCTGCACCATTCGTGCACGTTCTCGGCCATGCAGCGGAGTCCAAAGTCGTTGGCGCAGACCTCACGGGGCACATGCGGTCCCGAAGCCTCCTGCACAAACGACAGCGGTCCGTACTCTTTCGGATCGATCTTTCCCCAGGGCCAGTCGACCCCCCCGCGCCCTCCCCGCGCCGCGTACTCCCGTTCAGCCTCCGTCGGCAGGCGAAACCCTGTCGTGGCAGCTGCGGTCTTGGCAGTCCCGTCCCCAACCTCGCTCAGCCAGGCGCAGTAGGCCTGCGCTTCATGCCACGACACTCCCACGACCGGCTGCTCCGCTGGATTGAAGATCGGGTCCGTGAAGAATCGTGGCGTTTCCGCCTCCGTCGCTTCCATGAACCGCGCATACTCCGCGTTCGTCACCGGTGACCTCGCTGCGCGGAACGGTGCGAGCCGGACCTTGTGTGCGGGGCGCTCATCGGGCCGATGCCCATCGTGTCCCATCATGAACTCGCCACCGGGCAGGTCCACGAGTACTGGCGGAATCGGCTCGAGAGACCCCGCCGCCGTATCAAGCGCTCTCGCACTGGGTGGGATTGATGGTGGGACCGGAGCGGTATTCGGATCGGACATCGCGCGGCATTGTAGTCCCCCGTCTGCCCTGCGCTGCAAGACAAATGCCTCTGGTCGACACCCTGCTTGATACACTGCGCACTGCGCCTAAGGCGCTGAACGAGTGGGCGCCTCACCCCACGGAGCGGAATCAGGAGACGGCATGCCCGAGTTCGAGAAGCGATTCACACCGGATGGCGACCAGGTGCCCTTCCCCTCCGAGAACGATGTTCTCTTCGAGCCGGACGACGGCTTCGCCTGGATCACCCTCAACCGCCCGCTCATTCTCAATGCCGTTGATTGGTCCGTTCGCCGTGGTCTTGCTCGCGCACTCACCCAGGCGTCTCAAGCCGACGATGTGCGCGCTGTCGTCCTGCGTGGCGCCGGTCGCGCCTTCTCCGCCGGCGGCGACCTCCAGGCCTGGCCCGAACCCGAGGATGGGGTTGAGACCCCGGGCATGGTGGACCTTGTCGGACGTATCTGGAGTCTCCCCAAGCCCGTCATCGCTGCGGTCCGTGGCCCCGCGGTTGGCCTGGGCTTTGAGCTGGCAGGCGTCTGCGACCTCACCATCGCCGCGGATGATGCCAAACTCGGCGAGATTCAGATCCGGCACGGCTTCGGTCCACCTATCCTGATCGCCCCTTTTCTGGCCGGGTTCAAGGGTGCCAAGGAGATCCTCATGCTGGGCGACATCCTCACCGCTGAGGATGCCCAGCGCCTCGGAATCGTCAATCGCATCGTCCCCAGCGAGGCCGTCTTCGATGAGGCGGCCGCGATGGCCAAGAAGTTCGCCGCCCTCCCCGCCGCGACCGTCGGGCTCAACAAGGCGCTCGTCAATCGTGTTTACGAGCTGGTGGGCGTCCGCGAAGCCCTCGACTATCGTTCCGATGCCAAACTGGAGGCGCTCTTCGATCGCACGCGCGATGATGACCTCGCTGCCGAGCGCCTCCGAGTGCTTGAATCGGATGGCTGGGACGCCTTCATCAAGAAGCGTGATGAGGCCTTCGGCGGAGGCTCCTGAGCGGAGCGCTCCAGGATCCGACAGGCCGTGTCGACTACAAGGGCCACGCGGGTCTCCGCACGGATCGGACGGGGTAAACCCATGTGGCGCGGACCTACCCTGACCTCATGGTGGCGACCCAGACCAGACCGATCCTCACAGGCCAGCCCATCCGGGGCCGCGATGCACGGGATCTCTCCCTGCGATTCCAGGTGGAGGCCAATCTTGTGAAGCGCGGGCGTCCACCCCACGAAGATGTCCTCACCCCGGCCGAGTGGCGCGTGCTCGCCCATCTGCAGCTTGGGCGGGCCAACGCGCAGATCGCGATCCAGCTCGATATCTCGATCAACACGGTTCGCTATCACGTCGCCAACCTGCTGGCCAAGTCCGGTACCGCCAATCGACGTGAGCTCGCCGCCTGGCGGCCCGTTGGGCTCAGCGGCGCCCGCCGAGAAGCCCCGTCCTTCCGCGGGGACCGTTTCACCGCCGTCCGTACGCTCCTCTCCCAGATCGGGGTCGATGGCCTCGGGGCTTCCCCGCTCGACATCATCCACGGCGTCCAAGATATCGATCCCGAAGTTGGCGCTGCCGTACATGCGTCTTCCGCCGACCACGCAGTCACCCTCTTCACAGGCACCGTCGTTGGCGTTGGCCGAGTCGTTGCCAATGAAGTGAGCAGCAACGATGCCGGGCTGCTCAGCCTCGACACGGCGGACCTTCTCCCCGACTCGCGCGCGGGCGACTGGCTGGCCGTCAACGGTGCAGCGCTTGTGATGAGGAGCCCAGGAGTCCCCGCGCAGAAAGGCCTTTGCACCCTCGCCGTCCCGGGAGATGTGCGTCGGCGGACCAATATCGGCGCCCTCAAGCCCGGCGGTGTCGTCAATCTCGAACCTGCCGCTCGCCTCAGCGACCGGATGTCCGGGCACATCCTTAGCGGCCGAACCGACGGCACCGCCAGCCTGCGCGGTCTGGACGCCGAGGGCGCCGCCGTGATCGCCACGTACGAGGCGGCGCCGGACCTGCTGCGGTACATCGTCGAAAAGGGCCGCGTCAGCGTCGACGGCGTCAGCCTGGCGGTCATCGACCGTAGTGCCACCGGATTCGGCGTCTCGCTCGTCCCCTTCACCCGATCGCGCACCAACCTCGCGACCCGGCGCCTCGGCGAGCAGGTCAACATTGAGACGGATGTTCTCGCCCGCTACGTCGAACGCCTCATCCAGCTTGCCGATCAGCTCGCGGAGCAAGCCCGCGAATCCCGTACCACCTGAGCCGCAGCCAAGGAGACCCAGATGACGACCCACCGCTCCCTCTGGATCATCGACGTCCCACAGGCCGCCCAACTCTATGCGCAGGGTCGCCCGGTCCTCATCGTTGACGACGAAGACCGGGAAAACGAAGGCGATGTCGTCATCGCCGCGCAGTTCTGCACCCCGGAGTGGATTAACTTCATGGCTGTGCACGCTCGTGGCCTCATCTGCGCACCCATGGACAACGCCACGGCCGATCGCCTCGCTTTGCCGCCGATGGTTGCCGAGAACGAAGCCTCCCTCGGGACCGCGTTCACGGTCAGCGTCGAAGCTCGACACGGCGTCACCACCGGCATCTCCGCCGCCGATCGCTCTCGCACGGTCCAACTCCTCGCCGATCCCGGCACCACGGCCCAGGACCTCGTCCGCCCCGGACACATTTTCCCCCTCCGCGCGCGCGACGGTGGCGTGCTCGAACGCGACGGTCAGACCGAGGCCTCCGTCGACCTCTGCACGCTTGCCGGCCTCCAATCCGTCGCCGTTATCTGCGAAGTCATCAACGACGACGGCCAAATGGCCCGTATGCCGGACCTGGAGCTCTTCGCCGAGCGCCACGACCTCCGCATCGTCTCCGTCGCGGCGATCCAGGAGCATCGTCGCGCCGCCGAGCGGACGCTCGCGGCCTGCCCATCCGGCGCCTGAGCGAGGCGCGCTCGTTCACCTCGACACGCTAACCTGCCTCCATGGTCGACTTTGACAATCCCTATCCCGCTCTCCGCGAGATGGAAGCGGTCCCGCTGTTCGCTGATCTTGGCTACCGCTTTACCGGCGCCGGCGAGGGCTGGGCCGAGATCACCTTTACTGCCACGGACCGCACTAACAACCTTTACGGAATCGTCCACGGTGGCGTCTGGCTGTTCCTCGCGGATTCCGCCATGGGCGGCGCGCTCGGCACCGTGGCCGAGGCCGACGAGCGCGTCATCACCGTGCAGTCCGAGTTCCGCTGGCTGCGGCCGCTGCAGTCCGACACAATCCGCGCCCACGCCCGCGTCCTGCGGCGAGGCCGCACCCTCAGTCACTGCACCGTTGACCTCTTCGATGAGGAGGATCGGCTCATCGGTACCAGCAACGGCACCTACGTCGTCCAGTCGCCCGCCTAGTCCGGCAGCGCAACCCACGCCTTCACGAGCTGATGCGCGATCGCCATCTCCCCTGGCATCCGAAGTTCTGGATGGCTCTCCGGGTCGACCAACGAATCCCGCGCTTGCTCGCGTGTGAACCACTGCGCATCGTCCAACTCATGCTCATCGATCGTGATCTCCGTGGTCGCCGCTTTCGCCAGGCACCCGATCATGAGGGACGATGGGAAGGGCCACGGCTGCGACGAGTGATAGGACACTTCGGACAAGGCAATCCCCGCCTCCTCCATCACCTCTCGGCGCACGGCCTCCTCGATCGTCTCCCCTTGGTCCACGAATCCGGCGAGCGCCGAGAACATTCCCAGCGGCCAGACCTTCTGACGACCCAGCAAGCAGCGATCCCCATCCGAGACCACGACGATCACCACTGGATCCGTGCGGGGGAAGTGCTGCGCTTCGCACTGGCCGCACTGCCGCATCAAGCCGCCCTCATGCATCGATGTCTTGCCACCGCACTTCGGGCAGAAGCCATGCCGCGCGTGCCAGTCGATCTGGGCCTTGGCCTGCGCCAGCATCCCCGCGTCTGTGATCGAAACCTGCGTCGCCGCCGCCCGAGCATCCACGTACGCCGCGTTTTCGATGTGCGAGAGCGCTTCCGCGCCATCCTCCAGTCCCGAGATGTCGATGGCGAAGTGCGCGATACCATCGTGCATACCCAGCAGGACCGGCTCCGAACCATCGCTGATGTGTTGCAGAAGGTCGGTGCGCCCCCAGGCCAGCGTGGCGGGGTCACCCTCCCGCAGCGGGATTTGCAGCCGCCACAGCGCCAAGACCCGTGACTCCGGGTCCTCAAGCCGCCCTGAGATCCAGTCTGGGTCCCGCCGCTCTACCGCCAGGCGGTCCAAGGGGTTCCCGGCGAACGTGTGCGGAGTTGTCATCGCCTATCGACCTGGCAGCCAGTTGGTCTGGGTGATGTGCAACTTCAACGTTCGCGCGGCGTCATCCTCCGTGGAGGCACGAAGCGTCACGACTTGCTGCTCGCGCGACGCTGGGTCACTACGCGGAAACGGCTCGCAATGCCAGTTCACCTCCGCGATGCCCCACTCGTCCGTCTCCAACTCCAACGCCGGTACCTTCTCCGAACCCAATCCGCCGGGTCCTGCGGTGATCTCGAAGTGCACGCGCGCCCCCGCCTTCGTTCCCTCCGCCGCTGAAACCGCAGCGGACACCATTCGGTATCCAGTTTCTCCAGCGTCGGCGGGCGTCAGGGATACCTCAATCGTATCTTCAATCATTGGCACTGCTCTCGATGTCGCTCCGATGGCGTCCGCTCGGCTTGGCCGCGATCGTCGCGAATGACCGGATCGCCAACACCGAGGGAGTCTACCACCGCCGACACCTGGCGCCAGCGCCGACCGATCTCTCGGAGGCTTGTCGTCGGACCACGCGGCAGATCAACAGGGCGGCACGGCACCTGGCTCGGGTCGCGTCGGGTACTCCGCGCGCACCCAGTCCACGAACGACCGAACGGGTTCGCGCAGCCGCTCGATCGGCTGGTGGATCAGGTACAACGGTCGCAACAACCGCCGACCCCGAATCCGCAGGATCGCGACACGATCCATGTCGCGACCCTCCAGCGCCCGGTATGACACCCAACCGATCCCCTGATCCTGCTCGACCGCCGATGCCACCGCCTCCGTCGAACTGAGGACCATCGCTGTCTTGTGCGGTGGCAGATTTCGGCGCGCTCCCTGGAATGCTTCCAATACCACCTCGCGGGTGCCCGACCCCTTCTCCCGCTCAAGGAACCGCTCACCCTCTAACTCTTCGAGCGATACCGAAGGATGCCCCGCGAAGCGGTGATTGCGTGGCACAGCCAGCACCACCTCGTCGTGAGCGAAGACGTGATGGGACAACGTGTCATCTGGCTTCCGCACCCCTACGAAGCCCACGTCCCAAGCCCCCTGGCTCACATCACTCACTACGGATGCTGAATCCATGATCGCGATCGATGGCTCCACCTGCGGGTGCATCCCCGTGAACAACCCCACGAGTGACGGCACGAGGTACTGCCCCGGTGTCGTACTGGCGGCGATTCGCAGTCGCCCCGTTAGCGACTCGGAGACGTCCTTCAAATCCGCTTGGAGCTGGCGCAACTGGGCCACCGTCTCGCGCGCGAATATGAGGAAGCGGGCGCCCGCTTCCGTAGGCGTCACACCTCCGGAATTGCGGTTCAGGAGCGGCACGCCCAACTCATCCTCAAGCCGCTGGATCTGGCGGCTCACGCCTGGCTGGGATCGATGCAATCGGTCTGCGGCTGCAGTGAACGATCCCGCCTCGACCACCGCCAGAAACGAATCGAGCTGTGGAACATCCATGCGGTCCCCCATATGCCGAGCCTATGCTCTGCGACGTGTTCATCTTGCGCGAACTCAGCGTACGCTTCGGAGATGCGCCTCGGCGGAGGGGTGCATGTCTTGGCGTCACTCCATGCGAGACACGTATAGAGTGAGTACCGTGCCTAGGCCGCCGCAAGCCTCAGCGGCTGGACTGAATCAGCCGCTCAACCTCATCGATCGCCGCGAGGGCGTCGGATCCGGCCCGATGTCGTCCGTAGAGCATGGGCGCCAGAGCCTCGATCGCGTCGGCGAGTTCGGGGTCACGCGTTCGCAGCAGCGCGTGCGCCGCGTCCGCCGACCCGCCCCCCTCGTTCCAGACCGGTCGCAAGGCCTCCAGGACGAAGCATCCCCCGATGGCCTGGATCCGCTCCTCCCAGCTCACGCCCAGCGCGTCCAACGATCGGCTGATCTCCCGTGCCCGGTCGAACGGCGTTTGTGGGGCGACTGGGGCCTTGCCGGGCGTCGGGTTCCCGAAGCGCACCAGCGCATCGTCCAACGACAGCTGCTCGTCCGGGATCTACTTTCGCTTCGCCATGCCCCACTCCTCGCACGCCCATCTTCCCACTTGGACGGCGCAACCGCCCGTGGCAAGGAGACCCGACTCCGGTCTCCCCTCATTCGGAGCCGACTGTATCACGCGATCGACACAGATGTTCGACGTTATCGTCGCCCCTCGCTGCCCGGGCAGATCAGGCGGGATCAGCCCCCGCCAGGGACTTCAGATCTTGCTTTGCTTCCAAGATCCCAGCCCACAGATCTCCGCTCGCCCGCACCCGATCGGCTGCCGTCCAAATGTTGAACGTCAGCGGATCGCCCTCCGCCACCTCATCCCAGCGCAGTGGCATCGACACTGGCGCGCCTGGGTTCGCCCGGGGCGAATACACCGATGCCAAGCTCTTGATCCGTCCGTTCTGGTTGACGTCGATGTAGACCTTGCCCCGCCGCGCCCCCTTGTCGAAGACCGTCGTCAGATCCGTCGCGTGGGCCCGAACCAGGGCTCCCGCGATGGTTGAGCACACGGCGCGGACCACGTCGTAGCGCAGGTTGCGGATGATCGGTACGAAGACGTGAATCCCGCTCGCCCCCGAAGTTTTCACGAACGATCGAATTCCCGCCCCGTCCAGCAACTCCTTCAACCACAGCGCGGCCGCCGCCGTCTTCTCGAACCCGGCCCGTGTCAGCGCGTTCTTCTCCACCAGACCGGATCCTTTCTCCGCGATGAACGGATCCAGGTCGAACAGCAAGAAGTCCGGATAGTTCAGCAGCGATTCCTCCACCGCCGCCTTGGAGGCGGAGAACGTCGTTGGCAACTGAGCATCCGATCCGGGCGCGGTGCGCGCCAGAGAGACGTGCAGTGCGAGATCGGCCAACTGTCCTCGCCAGAGCAACGTCGGGAGGTTGTTACACAGTAGGTAGTCCTGATCCGTCCCCGCGTCCTCCGAGAAGATCGAGACCGTCTCCACGAACGACGGACGCTTCTGGCTCCAGTGCTTCTGATAGAACGATTTTCCCTGCAGGCCATTGGGGAACCGGGTCAGCGTCAGGGGTCGGTCCGCCAGATGGGGGATCAGGAACGACGCCATCTCGGCGAAATAGTGCAGCAGGTCTCGCTTGCGAACCGGTGGGAGGTCGCCATGCGCGGGCCACATCTCCTTGTCCAGATTCGTCACCGCGAGTTCTGACTTCCCGAGTGAGTTCGATCTCCGCAGTGACAGGGTTGTTGCGCTGCCTGCCTCTTCGATCTGCCGCAACACCGGCGACGTGCCCTCCCGATCTGACGTGTCGACCTCTGGCTCGAACTCCGTCGGGGCTGCGGCGACGTTGACGGCGATCGCATCCTTGTCTGTTCGAACTCCCAGAAAGACAGGGGCGCGAAGCTGCCCTCCGTCAGTCACCTCCGCGTACTTGAGCTCCACCACCATGGTGGGACGCACGAACGTGGTGACCTTGGCATCAGGTGGCTCCACGCGAAACGGGTTGTCCGCCGCCGCGAGCTCGTCGAGCTGGCTCCGGATCGCGCCCAAGAGGAGGTCAGAGAACCCGCTCCCAACCCGTCCGGCGTAGCGCAGATGCCCGTCCGTCTCGAAACGACCGACTAGCAGCGCTCCGAACGTCGACGCACGTGCGCCGTTCCCCGGCGTGAACCCTCCCACCACGAACTCGTCGGTGTGGACCACTTTGAACTTCAACCATTGCGGCGACCGCTTGCCCCTCGCGTACGCACTCTCGCGACGTTTGGCCACCACGCCCTCGAAGCCCTGGGCGACAAGGGAATCGAAGAGGCGCTTCGGCGTGGCTCCCTCCGGTATCAGGACCGGCGTCAACACCTCCACCAAGCTCGAGGGATTCAGTACCCGAACGAGATGCTCTTTGCGCAACCAGAGTGGCGAGGCGCGCAGATCCACACCGTCCATATGCAACAAATCAAACGCGAAGAAGACGACCGGGATCTCGGCGTCCGCTCGCTCGATCTGGCCTGCGTCCAGCAAGTTCATCCGTTGCTGGAGCCGCTCGAATGACGGGATTCCTGACGTCTTTGGCGCCGCCAGCGCCGCCGCGACGGCCGGATATGCTGATGTCAGGTCGTTGCCGTTGCGTGAGACCAATCGCGCCTGCCCAGCCTGAACGTGCACGACAGCGCGCACCCCGTCCAGCTTCGGCTCGAACAGCCAGTCGTCGCCCGCGAATGTTGGACGGTCCAGCGCCCCGGACGATTCGGTGGTCGCCAGCATCGGGCGCAGTGTCTGCTGGGCGCGTGGCGTCCGTGCTGCGTTCCCGCGCTTGGCTTTGCTCGCGTCCGCCGGGTTCGGCAGCGTCAATCCGCGCGCCGTCGGCAGCGGCGTGCCCGCTTTCAGATCGTCGATCGTTGCCCCGGTGAGCACCGAGCCTTCATCAGCAAGGACATCCACCGATTCCGACGCCGTTTCGTCTCGATGCTTGATCAGGAGCCATGATTTTTCATCGTGACGGGTCTTGACGAGCGTCCACGAGCCCTACAGCTTGCGGCCACGCAGCGTGAAGGAGAGTTTTCCCGCCGCCAGCTCCGCTCGCAGCCGATTCCCGGCCGCTTTCCGCTCGGCAAATGAGAAGACGCCGCCCTCGTCGGGCCCGTAGGTCCCGTTGTCCCAGACGATGTCCTCCCCGGCCCCATACTCGCCGCTGGGAATGACGCCCTCGAACGTCCCATACTCCAGCGGATGGTCCTCTACTTGCACTGCCAGGCGCTTCTCGCCCGGATCGAGCGACGGCCCCTTCGGTACCGCCCACGACTTATAGGTGCCGTCCAGCTCGAGTCGCAGGTCGTAGTGCAGCGCCCGCGCCGCATGCTTCTGGACCACGAAGGTCAGGGGTCCGAAGCTCGCTGCCGCCCGGGCGTCTCCAGGCTCCGGCGTGATCGACAGATCACGTTTCGCGCCGTAGTCCTGCAGGGCGGGGGGCTTGCGTTTCCGGGGCATCGTTCTCCCCGTCGTCGAGGGTTTCTCCGGAGTGGAGCTATAGCGCTACCTGGACGAAGTTACGTCTTGGCGGTCGCCTGGCGCTTCCGTCCAGGCTTCTTCTTTCCGCCGCCCTTCCGTGTCGCCTTCTTCGGCTTCGTCTTCGCTGGAGCCGCGACCTCGGCGGCGGGAGCTGCGTCCGAGGTCGCGTCCCGCTCGGCCGCCTCGATGCTGGCTTTCAGTGCCGCGACGAGATCGACCGCCTCCGCGGGGGCCGGTGCCTTTGCCTCCACGAACTCGCGCCCTTCGATCTTGGCACTGATCTGCTTCATCAGCGCCTCCCGGTAGTCATCCTGGAAGCCGTCCGTCTCGAACGATCCGCTCAGCATGTCGATCAGCTTCAGCGCGATGTCCAGCTCCGCCTCGCTCACCTCCACCTCGGATACGTCGATCTCGGGGTTCACCTTGATCTCGTCCGGGTAAAACAGCGTGGTCAACAGCAGCCGCCCCTCCGACGCGCGCATCGCGCACGGGGCCTCGCGTTGGCGCAAGGCCAGCTTCCCCACCGCCACCATGCCCTTCCTGCTCAGCGCCTCGATCAGCAATGCGAAAGGCTTGACGCCGGTCTCTTCCGGCTCCAGGTAGTACGTCTTGTCGTAGAAGAACGGGTCGATCTCGGTCGCTTGCACGAATCCCGTCAGGTCGATCGTGTGTTGACTGGCGACAGGCAGATTCTCGAAATCGTCGTCTTCCATGATCACGTACTGACCCTTGGAGAACTCGTAGCCGCGCACGATCTCGTCGGCCTGGACCTCCTCGTCGTGTTCGGGGCACCACTTCTTCTGCCGGATCCGGACCTTGTCCGCCGCGTGGAGTTGGTTGAAATGGATGGTCCTGCTCTGGGTCGCCGTGAAGATCCGCACTGGGAGGCTCACCATCCCAAAGCTGATCGCACCGCGCCAGATCGCGCGTGGAGGCATTGGCCGCTCCCTCAATCACCACCCCCGCAGGGTGGTCGCCGCCAGGGCACGAGCTACGAGCTCGTCAAACCTGAAGGTTGCTCACTATAGGACAGCCCCACCCGGTCCACCTATCCCCCGCTCGCATGCCGAGCGGTCCGTTCACGAATCGGATCTGGCCCCTGCCAGAACTGCAGCTCTCGAGCATCGCCCAGTCAACCAGGGAGGGACATGCAAAAACGGGCGCCTCGATGGCGCCCGTTTTCACGATCCATTTCTCAGGAAGGGGCTAGGGGTAGGGCGTATCTTCCGCGGTCTCGACCGTGACCCCATCCCAGCGCAGCGCCGCATCGGAATGCGTCACATTCTTGATCAGGATCGTGTAGGTCTCCGCCAGTGCGCGTTTGATTGTGAAGACCACCTCGCCGTTGGCGTTCGTGGTGCCCAGGAGGCCGGCGAACGTCCGATCGGCTCGCCAGATGTCGGCAGTCACGACGGCGCCCTCCACGAAGCTCGATCCGGTACCGATGACGACTGTGAACGCTACGTCCTGGAACCGCCCCTTGGACTTCCGCTGCCCATCGACCGCCTGTACGCCGTAGAGCGCGGTCTCAGCGTTGGGATCCAAGGCTGTGATCGTCACCGTGTCGGTGGCAATGAGTCCGCCCGAGTTCGTCTCCGTTGCCTTGAACTGCAACGTGTGTGTACCTATCGCGGACGGCGTGAACTGCGGATCGGCAACACTGCCGTCGCTGAAGCCCCCGGTTCCGGAAATCACGGTCCAGAGGAGCGTCAGGTCATCGCCATCTGGGTCGCTCGCGGTCCCGTTCAAAGAGACGGCGCCAGAACCAAACTCCATCGTCTGATCCGGCCCCGCGTTCACACTCGGCGCGCGGTTCCCGGGACCATCCCCGGCTCCGGCACCCACTGATGCGGATGCATCGATGAGCCCCGCGCCTTGTTCGTGGGAGGCAAGATGGATGTCTTCGGCTAGGAGCGATCCACCGCCCGCCGCGACTCCCGCGACATGCGGAGCCGCCATCGATGTGCCGCTCATGTGTGCGTAGAGGCCGTCCTTGTACGTGGAGTAGACGTTGCTCCCAGGAGCAGCGAATGCGACTTGAGACCCCACGCTGCTGAAGCTTGAGAGGGTGTCATCCACGGTCGTCGACGAAATCGCCAAGACGCTGGGAAGGGACGCCGGATATCCGACCGCGCCGCCGCTGCTGTTCCCGGCGGAGGCGACGAGCGTCACGCCAGCGGCGGCGAGAGCGTCCAGTGCGGTCTCTTCCGCGTTGGACAGTGACCCCCCGCCGTAGCTCATGTTGACGACATCCGGCAGGTCGTCCAAGAGCAGCAGATATTCGTACGCAGCTAGAATCGCCGAATCCTTGATCCGGCTGCCCTTAGCGATCTGAATGGGCAGGATGGTCACATCCGGTGCCACGCCCACCGAGCCGAACCCGTTGTCCCCCGCGCCAATAATCCCCGCTGTGTGCGACCCATGTCCGTGCTTGTCCGTGACGTTTGGTGTTGGGTTTCGCCCTGCGAAAGACATAGCTCGGCTATCGATGCGGCCACCCTCGTCATTGAACTCCGGGTGATTCGTGTCGATCCCCGTGTCCAGCACGGCGACGACCGCCCCGTAGCCCTTGTATGTGTTCGCGTTCGCGATCTCGGAGTCGATCCGGTTCGCGCCCCACTGCAGCTCCTGACCGACCTCGGTGGTCCCGTGGTCGTGGAAGCGGAGATCGTCCCGCTCCTTCTGCACGCTCACAACGTTCGGCCGGTGGCTCAAACCTGCCATCGCCCCTTCCGGCAGGCTCACCGCCAGAATTGGAAGCACTTGGTAGCGCTGCGTGATCACACCGCCCGCCGCGCGGACTTGCGCTTCCTCGGCGGGCCCAGGCGCATCGTCGAACATCACGATCGCATCGACGCGCGGGCCGCCCTGGGCCTCCGCGGGCCCGGCTGGGGCCGTGGCGCTTGCCGTGGCGACGATCGCCATCAAGGCGATCATCATGATTGGGAAGCGTTTGATATTCATGGTCGGTCCCATCCGGTCCGGTCCTCTGCGCGGGGCAGAAGCCCGATCGCGTTCTGCTTTTTCGCAACTCCGGGAGACGCTTAGGCGGCTCCGGAGATGTACATAAGTCCTGCACTATTTTTAACACGGAGGAACCCCATTTGGGCCCAGCCCCGAGTCACAGTCTGGTCCCAAACGCGTGAGGTGCCGGTGACGCGAGGCATGGAGAGCCAAGCGATCTTGGTTACCGCATCGTCGAGATCAGTCGATTCAAGATTCGTGCTGATCGCCTCGACCCACCCTTGGGGGCGCACCCCGGCCCATGCGGCGAAATCCCTAATCTCCTCCGCGCAGGACATGGCAGCCTCTGATTTTCGTCAGGACGGTCCATCGCGATCAGGGGAAGATCGCACTACGAGTGGGCCTTCGCGTGCCTCGTCAGTCTCGCTCGAACCCGTCCCGCTTCCCCACCCCGCTCGAGACCGACGCGAAACTGAACACGCCGCGCGCCATCGACGAGGTCTGCTCGTTGGCCCGCTTCTCGTAGACGTCCTGGCGCAGCGTATGCGCATCCGCCGACCCGGGCTCTGCCAGGACGGCGTACTCCACGAGATGGCACGCCATCCGCAGGTCGCCCGAATCCCGCAGCGCCACCACACGGTCCAGCACCGGCTGTAACCCCCCGGCCAAGCGCACCCATTCCCCCGCTTGGTCGGCGCGTGGCGCGGGCAGAAGATGGTCGGGCTCACCCTCGTACCAGCCGCCGTAGAGCCGCCAGACGTTGCGAATGATGAACTGCGGATGGTCGTAGACCGGACGCAGGTACGGCTTTTCCAGTGCCGTCTCCGGAATCTGCACTTCGTGCAGGACCGTGTCCAACGACGCCCCTGTATTCATCAGCGCCAGCGTCTGTGACTCCAGCGTGTCCAGCAGATCCGCTGTGTCTTCCAGCGCCGTCTGGATCCGGTCCGCGCCGAAGATCGGATAGCCGTGGCCGGGCAGCATCAGTTCCGCCCCCAGCGCCGCCATCTGCCGCAGCCCGGCGGCCCATTCGCCTACCCAGCGCTGCACCTTCTGTGGATTCCCCGCGTTGGGAACCGCCCAGATGAAGAGGTCTCCAGGCGCGAGGAGCTTTCGCTCCGGCACCCAGGTCCAGGTGGCGTCTTCCGTCTCGCCCAAGGTGTGATGCAGTTCGAAGTGCAAGTCGCCCTGCTGGAACGTGAGCTGGCCTTGGTAGGTCACGTCCGGGTAGCGGAACTCGTCCGGCCATGCCATGCGGAACTCCGCCGCGCCGCCGGGTCGGATGAACTGCCGGGTGTTGATTGCGCTGTTGTAGCCGACCGTGCGCTTGTAGCGGTCGAAATGTCCGGGGATGGCTTCGTGTCCGTACACCGTGGGGCCCGGAGCCCCCGCGGCCCGCGCCTCCTCCTCGAAGGGACCGACCCCGAAGATATGATCGACGTGGTGATGCGAGAAAACCGCCGCCGCCAGGCGCGTCTCCGGTCGCCAGGCTCGTACCCCGGCATGCAGGACCTGGGCATCCTGTCGTGTGCCTGTGTCCAGCATCACCAGGCCGTCGCCGGTGTCGACGGTGTTAGCGCTCGCCACCGACTTGAAGTAGAGGATCCCGTCCGCCACCTCTTCTGCCTGCCGGTTGTTCCACGGCGAGGTCACCGGATGCGCCTCGAAGACCGTGTCTATTTCGCCGTTCCAGAGCCGTTCGCAGAAATCGCGTAGGTCGGCCATCGTCACATTCCTCTCCAGCCCAACAGTTGGCAGCGGGCCGCACGCGCCATGCTAGCCCGAACTCTGTTCGGCCATCTATCGCCGCTTCTCGCGATGCGCCACACAGCCGCACAATGTGCGACCCTGGAGCTCGCGCGAGGAGGCGTGGCCAATGGCTCTCGATCAACCCTTTGCGGGTATCACCGTGGTCGAGTTCGGCCAGTTCGTCGCGGTCCCCTTCTGCGCCCAACTCCTCGCCGAAGGCGGCGCCCACGTCATCAAGATCGAATCGCTGGAAGGCGATCCCGTTCGCAAGCTGGGCCAACTTGCACCGGGCGAGACCCGCGTCTACCTCTCCCGCAATCGTGGCAAGCACTCCCTCCCTCTCAACCTTCGCCATCCCGAGGCCGCGCCCGTCATCGATGCTCTGCTCGCGCAAGCCGATGTCGCTTTGATGAACTTCCGTCCCGGCTTGGCCGAGCAGCTCGGCCTCGATTCGACCACCCTGCGTGCGCGCTACCCCCGCCTCATCATCGGCGAGGTCACGCCCTTCGGGCGCGATGGTCCCGACTCCGACCTGCCGGGCATGGACATCGTCGTCCAAGCCCGCAGTGGCCTTATGGTCGCCAACGGTCGCAGCGCGGATGATCGGCCTGTCGCGGGGGACCCCGTGAGCGCCGACTACATGACCGCGATGACCTTGGCCTTCGGGGTCAGCTCCGCGCTGCTCCGCCGCGAGCGCACCGGCGCGGGCGGCGACGTTCACGTCTCCATCATGCAGTCGGCGATGACCCTCAACAACAACCAGATGCTCCGCGTGGACAGCGTTGATGGACCCCTTCACGATGCGTCGCTATCCGATCTCGAAACCCTGCGCGGCTCCGGCGATGGCTACGCCGCCCAACGCGCCACCCTGCCCAGCAGCCGCGCCTCCTCCATGCTCAAGGTCTACTTCCGCACCTACTCCACCAAGGACGGCTGGCTGGCTATCGCCTGTGGCAGCCCCTCGCTTCGTCAGCGTTTCATCACCGCCAGCGGTCTCGAAGATCCCGGCCTCACGGACGACACCCTCGCCAATGCGGACGACCACAACGAGTCGCTCCGCCTCACCGCCGAGTCCGTCATGGCGGGTCGCACCACGAAGGAGTGGGAGGCGATCCTGGCCGACGCCGGCGTCCCCGCCTCCGACGTCAAGTTCCCGCCCGAACTCTTCGCGGACGACCACCCCAACGCGACCGGCATGTTCCACGACCTCGATCATCCCATCCTCGGTAACGTCCGTCTCCTGGCGCCGCCCGTCAAACTCGATGGCGACGGCTTTCGCCCCGGCCCGGCCACCGCCCCCTTCGCGACCGAAGCCCGCGACATCCTGAGCACGCTTGGCTTTGACGCGGCGCAGATCGACGCCCTGATTGAAGCGAAGGTCAGCCGCCAGGACTAATCAGGAATGGAGTCCCGCATGACAGTTGAATTCTGGACCAGTGGCGCTGGCGTGCCCGTCGCCAACGCGCGACAGGCGAGGCGCGCCGAAGAGGCGGGCTTTGATGGCATTACCTACGTCGACTCGCAGAACCTTGCCGGCGACTGCTATATCGCATTGGCGCTTGCCGCCCACGCGACCACCCGGCTCAAGCTCGGGACCGGCGTCACCAATTCCGGCACCCGCCACCCCGCTGTCACCGCGTGCGCGATCGCGACGGTGCAAGCCGAGAGCGGTGGTCGCGCCTATCTCGGCATCGGGCGCGGCGACTCCGCGCTTGCGCACCTCGGTCGTGCCCCAGATAAGGTCCGCGTCTTTGAGGACTACCTGGAGCGTGTCCAGGGCTATCTCAGCGGCGAGGAGGTTCCCTTCGAAGCGGGCGGTAACGTCGATTCCCTCGAATTGGCCGACCAACCTACTGCTAGCAAGATCGAGTGGCTGCGCACCGGACAACCGAAAGTCCCCGTCGACGTCGCCGCCACCGGCCCCCGCGTCATCGCCGCCGCCGCTCGCCACGCCGACCGCGTCAGCTTCGCGCTCGGCGCCGACCCCGAGCGGATCCGCTGGGGCATCGACGTCGCTCAAGCCGCCCGCCAGGATGCCGGTCTCGACAACAAGATCGACTTCGCCGCCTACGTCCCCATCGTCGTCCACGACGACCCGGACATCGCCCGCCAGATCGGCGAAGGCGGCCTCTCGCTCTTCGCCCGCTTCTCCGTCATGCACGGCGAGGTCATCGGCCCCGCCACCGACGAACAACGTGCCGTCTTCGAGCGCATCCATGACAGCTACGACATGAACCAGCACTCCCGCACCGGCAGCCCCCAAGCCGCCGAACTCACCACCAGCTTCGCGCAGGAGTTCGGCATCTTCGGCCCGCCCAGCTACTGCATTGATCGGATCGCCAAACTCGTTGAACTCGGCATCGATCGGTTTTTCTGCGTCGGTCCGGGACCGGGCTCGGGCAGCGCCGAAGCGGTCGAGGCCGCGGAGCGCCTTTCTAACGAGGTGATGCCCACCTTCCGCACCAGCGGGAATTAGCCGCTAGGGGAATCCAGCGGGAATTAGCCGCTAAGGGAATACCGTGTAGTTGCTCTGGAGATCCATCTCCACCAGTTCGGTGCGCGGCGCCATGTGCGACAGCTCATTTTTGACCGGGGCGAGCGCGTCCGCCGACGTCATGTCCCGCGTCATTGGTGGCATCCAGTCGTCGTGGTGCCCCAGCACCATCCGCGGTGGTCGCAACAGATCCCCCATCCGTCCCACGAACTGCGCCAACGACCCCTGGATCGGCTCGCCGTCCAGGTTTGGTCTGCCGGCCATGGCGACGATCGCGAAGTCTGGTCGGAGGTCCTGGAGTAGCCCGGTCCAGCCGCCCGCCGTGTCGTGAAAGAAAATGCTCCCGTACTTCGTCTCAATCAGGAATGCGATCGCCCCGCCGTGACTGCGCGACCCCAAGGCACCGGCCATGTGTGATTGCATCTGCGCCAGGAGCTCAGGGTCGGGCTCCTCGGTCTGCTCGCCAATTCCACCACCGCTCTCCGCCCGCACGGCCTCCCGCTCGTCCTCGCACAACCCGTAGTGCCCCAGGACCGTCTTGCCGGGTTCCCACGATCCACCGACCCAGATGCAGGAGTGCAGGCTCGGGATCACCTCCACTGTCACACTGAGCCCCAACCGATGCCGCTCCCCGCCCTGCGACGCGATCAACTGCGACTCAGCCACGCCCGCCTCGCGCAGGATCCGCACCGATTCATGCGAACCAATCACCGTCGCGCCGGTGTTTGGGGCGATCACCTCGGCCCCCGCCAGGTGGTCGAAATGGGCGTGTCCTAGCAGGATGTAGTCGGCCTTCGTCACGGCTGCCGCGGACATGGCGACCGGCGGCGCCGCCGGCACCCGATCCATGTAGGCATCCAAGAAGATGACCAGGTCGTCGATGGTCAACCGGAACGTCGCGCAGCCCAGCCAGTCCAGCGTCACAGACATGGCGCTCACCCTTTCTCAGGAATGGAGCCAGACAAGTACTCGAAGGGGAAGGAGGCTAGCAGCCGTCGTGGGGTGCTGCGCCTGGAGCGCATCGGCATGACCTAGAGCTCTGGCGCTCGCTCCCCGTGTCGCGTGGCCTGCTCGAACGCGTGCGCGATCTGCAACAGCTCAAAGTCGTCCCGCGGTCGACCCACGATCTGCAAGCCCACTGGTAGACCCTCCGCTGTGAACCCGCATGGGATCGAGATCGCCGGCGACCCGGTCACCGTGATCATGGCGCAGCTGCGCATCCACTCGAGGTAGTTCTCGAAACGCACTCCGTTGATCTCCTCCACCCACTCCTGCTCCACCGGGAATGGCACCGTCTGCGCCACCGGCAGAATCAGCACGTCGTAGCGCTCGAAGAACGCCTGCATACGGTAGTAGAGCTGTGTCCGCGCCGCCTCGGCTCGACCCACATCCACGGCCGTTAACTTGCGCCCCTGCTCCACATTCCAGATCACCGTGTCCTTGAGTAAGTCGCGCGAATTCTCGTAGGCGTTCGCGAAGTTCGTGGCGAATACGCCCGCCCGCAGCGCATGAAAGATCTCCATTGCATCTGACAGATCGGGACACGCCTCTTCGACTTCTGCTCCCAGCCCTTCGAACACCCCCCGCGCCGACTCGCATACCTTGAGCACCCGCGCGTCGACCGGCAGACCGCCCAGGTCCGGCGACCATGCCACCCGTAGCCCCCGCAGGTCCCGGTCGAGCGGTTCCATGAAACGCGTCCCGGGCTCCTCCAGCGAGATCGGGTTCCGCGAGTCTGGCCCCGCCATCGCCGACAGCAACAGCGCCGCATCCGCCACGCTGCGACCCATGGGTCCTGTCACGCTCATGTTGCCCCAGGCCTGCGCCGCCGGATACGACGGCACTCGCCCGGCCGTCGGCCGCAGCCCCACGACGTTGCAGAACGAGGCCGGATTGCGGAGGGAGCCACCCAGGTCGCTGCCGTCCGCGATTGGCACCAGACGCGCCGCCAACGCCGCCGCCGCTCCGCCACTCGACCCGCCCGGCGTCTTCGACGTGTCGTACGGGTTGCGCGTCGCGCCGAACAGGGTGTTGAACGTCTGCGAGCCCGCCCCGAACTCCGGCGTGTTCGTCTTCCCGATCACGATCGCTCCCGCCGCCCGGAGCCGCTTCACGAACAGCTGATCCGTATCCGGTACGTTGTCCGCGAAGAGCGGCGATCCCATCGTCGTGCGGATCCCTTTGGTCGCCACCAAGTCCTTAATCGCGATCGGTAGGCCGTGCAGCAGACCCGGGGCGGCGCCGCGCGCCAACGCCGCGTCGGCTTCTTCTGCCGCCGCCAGCGCCTGTTCCGGGACCAGGGTCACAATCGCATTGATGGCCGGGTTGACGCGCTCGATTCGATCGAGCGTCGCCCGGAGGAGGTCAACGCTGCTCAGCTCTCGCGCATCGATCAGCGCGCGAAGTTCCCGCGCGCTCTTGATGCAGAGCTCATCCGACGTGCTCACTATGAGACGATCCCGGACTCCCGCAGCTCCACCAGCGCCTCGGCGTCCAGATCGAGATCCGCCGCGAGAATCTCGTCGGAGTGCTCGCCCATGAGCGGCGCCCGCTGCAACGGCACCTGGCTCTTCGACATCCGTGGCGCCCAACCCAGCAAGCGGATCTCACCGTGCTCGGGATGATCCAGGGTGTGGACGAATCCGCGCGAGTTCAGGTGCTCGTTTGCGAAGAGGTCCTGCGTGTCGAGGTTTGCGCTGCAGGGTACGCCCGCCCCGCCCAAGATCTGCATCACCTCATGCTTGGTGTGCTCCCGCGTCCACTTCTCCAACTCGGCATACAGCGCCTCCGAATTGTCGCGCCGCAGCTCCCCCGACGTGAACCGTGGATCGACCGACAACTCCGGCCGCTCGATCGCCACGCAGAGTGCGTCCCACATACGGGAGGTCACCACCATGATGAACGCGTAGTCGTTCGGCCCGAAGGGCTTGCAGGCGTAGAGGTTTACCGGCGCGGTGCTGCCGTTGCCCATGCGCGGCGACGCCGCATTCCCCCAGTCCGCCCCGTTCGCGATGCGCGTGCGCATGAAATACGTCATCGCTTCCTGCATGGAGATCTCGATCAGCTGACCCTCACCCGTCCGTTGCTTCTGGACATACGCCGCGGTGATCGCCAGCGCCAATTGCACGCCGGTGCCCGCATCGCCCGTCGTGGGGCCGGGCAGCATTGGCGGTCCGTCCGGTTCCCCCGTGACTGAGAATGCGCCCGCTGCCGCTTGCGCCACCATGTCGAAGCACTTGTAGTCGGCGTACGGACCCGTCGTTCCGAAGCCCTTGAGCCGCGCGAAGATGATCCCCGCATGCGCCGCCTTCATGACCTCATAGCCAATGTCCAAGCTTTCCACGACGCCGGGTCCGTAGTTCTCCACGAACACGTCGTAGTGTGGCGCCATCTCCAGCAGTAACTCGCGCCCGCGGGCGCTCTTCAGATCCAGCACGATGCTGCGCTTGTTGCTGTTCCAATTGATGAAGTACGGCGAGTTCCCCTCGCCCAGCGCCACCCGGCGGCCCGGGTCGCCGGCGCCGGGCGGTTCCACCTTCACCACGTCTGCCCCGAACCAAGCCAGCGCCTGTGTGCACGAAGTTCCCGCCTCGTACTGCGTCATGTCCAGAATCCGCATTCCATCGAGTGCTGGCACGTGTCTAACTCCTCTGATCAGCGGGCGCTCGCCGCCGGGCGAGCGCCATCCCAGCCGGACCTTCCCCATCGGAAGCAGCGTCCCCGTCGGACCCCAGTGTCCCCATGCGCCCCAATGTAGCGTCATCCGCCTCGCTCAGTGGCCCCAAACAACAACCCCGGCTCCGAAGAGCCGGGGTTGTCTTGATCGATTCTCGACAAGCCGCCCGCCGTCGCTGCTACGCGCCGAACAGCGCCAGCGCCCCCACGATGTTCGTCTCGAACGCGGTCAGGGCCGGAATCACGGGTTCGAATGGCGACGCGTAGTTCGTGCTCCCGCTGAGGAACAACCCCACCACCCGGCCGCGCTGGAAGGCGTGCATCTCCATCTCACCGACAAGATCGACATCCTCGATCACGATATCGATGAAGATGCCTAAGGCGGCGCTGTCGGCCAACGCGAAGTCGGGCGTGAATAGGTCGAGAGCCCGCGCTACCCCATCGATCTCCGCGATGTCCGAGCGTGCGATAGCGAGCTCGTCCAGGAGGCAGGCCTCAAGCGATTCGCTCTCCAGGATTGTCCGTGTCGCGTCCCAGACGGTGTCTGCCTGCGCCGCGTTTCCGTAGATCGCAGTGACTGTGAGGAACCGGATCCTTGAGAGATCGTCGCCCTGGAACAAATCTCGACTCGCAACGGCCAAGGGAACCGGGCCCGCCGCTCCATCTTCCAGCACCGACAGCGCCAGATCGAAGTCCTCACAACTGGGCAAGGCAAAAGCCACGGCACTTGTCGTCAGCGCACTGGAGACCGAGACGAAATCTTCTAGCTGACTCCAGTCCCCTGGTGTCAGATCCGCGATGGTCAACAAGCCCGCCTCCGCGATCGCCGCCGCCAAGCCGGATTCTGAGCCGTCCCCACCGCTCAGTTCAGTCAGTGCAGAGCCGACTTGTGCCCACGGCCTGGAGACCTCCGCAGGTGTCGCCGAACGTCCTATACGCGGAGTTCGGCGGCGATTCGAAGTACAGGTCGTCGCAGGCCGCTAGGTCACCGGCATCGCAGGCGACGTACAGCGAATCCAGGAAGTCATCCGTACCGAAGCCGCCCGGGCTCGGCGTGGTCGCATCTCCAAAGACGTCGGTACACCACAGGCCCGTGTCCCACTCTTGCCGTCCGCCACAGGTATCGCCGAAGAACTGGTAGTCGGAGTCCAGCGGAGACTGGTCGAACAGGTCGTCACAGGCGATGAAGCTTCCCCCGTCGCAGTCGAGCCACAAGGCGTCCAGCGTCGGGTCGTCCCCGAAAGTGAACGCCAGCCCGCCGCTGTTCCCATCACCGAAGGCGTCGGTGCACAGCGTGTTGGTCCCGACCGGCTGCAAGCCGCCGCAGGTGTCGCCGAACTCCTCATAGGCCGAGCCAATGGGCGCTTGGAAGTACAGGTCGTCACAGGCCGCGAAATCACCGGTGGCACATTGGAGTTGCAGGCTGTCCAGGGATGGATCCCCCAGGCCGTCGATGGACCCGTCACCGAATGCCTCGGTGCAGACGATGCCAGTGCCAATCGCCTGCCGGTTGCCGCAGGTGTCGCCGAACTCCTCATAGGCCGAGCCAATGGGCGCTTGGAAGTACAGGTCGTCACAGGCCTGGAAGTCGCCCGCTTCGCAGTCCAGGTATAGATCGTCCAAGAAGGGATCCGATCCGAACTCGCCGAGCGCCACGCCCGCGCCCACGTGCGCCGACAGGGTGTACGTCGATTGACCCACGAAGGCCTCGACCCGGATGAACCAGGGGCCCGCCGCCGGTCCCGCGACGCTGACGAACTCCTCGCTCCCCATCACGTAGGGGGCGTAGATGTCCGGGCCATTCCATTCCTGATCCAGCACATCGGCAGTCACGGGTGCTCCGAACTGCACGTACAGATCGGCGTCCCCGTCCCCCAGAATCGACACCGTGAGTGCTTCCGTCCCAGCGGGCACGTTGACGATGTACTCGTCGAAGTCCCCCTCCAGCGGCAGGATGTCCGAGACCGACTCCCCCAGCGGTAACTCTTGCTGACCGGCCGCCGTTCCGGCGCTGATCGACGCTCGCAGACTGAATGAGTTCTCGGAGTCATATCCCACCACCGCGATCCACCACTCCCCCGGCGTCGCACCCGGCAGGAACACCGTTTCCTCGGACCCCACGATGAACGGCGCCTGGAAGTTCGCATCGTCCCAGCCTTGGTTGAGTTCGTTCGCTTCGGGCGGCGTGCCACGCTTCACATAGAGATCGGCGTCGCCGTCCCCATTGAGTTGCACAAGTAGGCCTTGGCCGGAGCCTGGCGGCGCATCGAAACCGGTCAAGCGGAACAGCGCTACATCGCCGACCAGTAGAGTCCCCGTCGCCACCTCGCCAAGCGCCAGATCGTCTCCGTCGGTCGACAGCGACAAACCCGCTCCCACGGTGAAGTCCACGGCGCCGGCCAGATCCTCGCCGAAGTAGATCTCCACCGTGTAGGACCCCGGTGCAAAACCGCGCGCGTCGGTGAACGCCACGAATGATTGCCCGCTGTCTCCGCTGTTCCAGGGACCCGGCCTGGGGCGCGCGATCGGGATCACCTCCCCCTCCAGGTACCAAACGTCGTCGACAAACGGGATTCCACCGCCGTTCGTGTAGTCGAAGAACGCGAAGAGCGTAGACACGCCGGGGCTGAAGTCAGTTGCTGCCCCCCACGGTATGCCCAGCGGGTCGACCCCTTCGGCGACCACCAAGTTCGTCAGCTCCGCTTCCGAGAAGTCCGCTTCGCCGAGACTCAGCGAACGAGATGCGGACAGCACATCGTTCACCCAGATCTCCAGGGTGTAGATGCCTGCCGGGAACGTCCCTCGTGCCTGGATCCCGTCCACGAAAGTCCCCGCGGATCCGCCGGTCCATGCGGCGCGCTGCAGAATGAGCGACTCCACGACATCGCCGTCCAGCAGCCAGATATCGCTCACCGAGCTATCTGGCGTCAGCCCCTGGAAGTCGTAGCTGTAGAAGATCAGATCGGTGCCGGTCGCGAACTCGGACGAGAGTCCCAGCATCTCGCCGTCCAGAGTCAAGTCCGGGGCGAATGAGAGGTTTGAGATCGGTGTGGGGGTGGCGATTCTCGTGCCCGACCCTTCGATCAGCTCCCCGCGTTGCGCCGCCTCGATCAGAGGCTGCGCAAGCGCCAGCGGTCGCAGGTGTGCGATCGAGCCCCCTTCATCGAAGTTCCCTTGGGTCGGGATTCCAATCAGCATCCCCTCCGCGTTCACCGCAGCGCCGCCACTGTTGCCGAATGAGATCGTGGTGTCCGTCTTAAACCAGCTGCGCCGGTCCGAGACTCCCGCTTGCGAGAGGAAGCCGCTGATCGCACCCGCCGTGACTGTCAGCGTCTCATCCCCGATGTCCGGGTAGCCAAACGCCAGCACCTGGTCCAGCACCTCCACCTTTGATGAATCGCCTTGCGGAATCTCCGTCAGATTTAGCGTTGATGCCTTCACCGGCTCGCCACTCAGATCGCTCACGATGCGCAGCACGGCCAGATCCAAGAGCGGATCCGCCACCTGCACCTCGGCGATGAACTTCTCACGGGGCGATTGATCCAGAGCCCCGGTCACCGCAATCAGGATCACTTCATGCCCGATCGCCGGATCGATCACGTGGAAGTTGGTGAGAATCAGTCCTCGTCGATCAACGATCGACCCTGTTCCAAAGGCCACGATCGAGAAATCGCCATCCTCGAAGACGGCCGGCTCCACCCGCACCACCGATCGCGCGATCCGCTCGACATCGAGCGCATCTCCCTCCACGATCGAAGTGAGAGGCTGTGCCACCCCCTCCGCGGTCGGCGCGGTGACGCCGAGACTGACATTGCGACGCGAGGCCAGCGCCTCCACCTCCACGGCTTGTTCTCGTTGCTCAGGCGCCTCCACCTCCACGGCTTGTTCTCGTTGCTCAGGCGTCGCCGCCGCGTCGGCGCCGTCCTCGACCCCAGAAGCCTCGCTGGCTGTCTGCTCGCCGATCCCGTCGCCCGCGACGGGATCGGAATCCCCACCTCCACATGCCGCAAGCAGGACGAGGACGGCGAAGGCCAAGCCCGTCAATCGGATGAGTGGGTGGATGCGACACATGGCGACCCTCTTTGGTTTACGTCAGTAAGAGCATGTTGGCTGAGATAAACATGAAGGTAATAGGATCCGGAACCGGTTCGAAGCCAAGGCGACCGCTCGGACCGGGCGCAGCTTGCGAAGGCGAAGACGCGCACTCGCCGCTCCGGTGTTCGCCCCACGCTGGCGGCTGCTAGTCTGCTCCCCCGCGGCGCTCTCGATCTTCTGAGATCGCGCGCCATCGCCTGACGCCGCCTCCAGGGCAGCCGATGAAAGTGGGATGTCCATTATGCAATCCAATCAACTGGCTGAATTGGCCGAAGCTGTTGGCGTTGATCCTACCCGGCTCCAAGATCTCTTCGACTATGCCCAAGCCGAGGTCGACGAGGGCCGCCTGCCCAGCCTGCAAGTCGCCCTGGGCCGGCATGGACGACTGGCGGGCATGCGCAGCTTCGGGACCGCCATCCAGGGTGGCGAGCGTCAGCCCGTCACCAACGACACTCTCTACTGCATCTACTCGTCCACGAAAGCCATCGTAGGCGTCGCGATCTGGGCACTGATCGAGGACGGCAAGCTGGAGCTCGCCGAACACGTGGCCAGCATCGTTCCTCAGTTCATCGGACACGATAAGGATGAGATTACGGTGGAGCAAGTCCTCCTGCATATCGGTGGATTTCCCATGGCGCCCATGAATCCCAAGCTCTGGGAGGATCGCGAGGCCCGCTTGGAGCGGATGCGCGGCTGGCGACTCAACTGGGAACCCGGATCCCGCTTCGAGTACCACGCCACGTCGGCCCACTGGGTCTTGGCCGAGATCATCACCGAGCGTACTGGGCTCGACTTTCGTGACTATGTCCGCTCACGCATCGTCGACCCACTCGGACTTACCGGCCTCTTCGTCGGCCTCCCCGATGAGCTCCACGCCCGCGCCGCCGACGTGGAGCTTGTCGCGGAGCTGCAAGCGCCCGATGGAGGCTGGCAGGAAGTGAATCCCGAGACGATCCTCCACTTCAACCTCCCCTCCCAGCGCCGCGCGGGCTGCCCCGGCGGAGGCGCCTTCGCCACGGCCGGCGACATGGCCCTCTTCTACCAAGCGCTGATCAACGCCAGCGCCAACCAGGCGCTCCGTGATAGTAGCCCCGTCGCGCCTGGCGTCCAGATCCTCAAGCCCGAGACGATCGCGATGGCCACCCAGGTTCGCACCGATCCGGACCAACACCGCGATGCCCTGAACGACATCCCCGTCAACCGGGCCCTCACCGTCGTCGTCGCTGGGGACGATGGCAACGCTGCGTTACGTGGCTTCGGCGACGGCACCTCCCCGCGCGCCTTCGGCCACGGGGGCGCGGGCGGCCAGATCACCTGGGGCGATCCCGAGTCTGGCCTCTCTTTTGGCTTCGTGACCAACGGCTATGCCACGGACGACGTGATTCGGAAGCGCACCCGCGCCTTGTCTACGCTCGCGGCGGCTTGCGCCCGCTGAGTACCTGCTGTTTGGCGGCCTGGCTTTGCGTTGAAAGCCCACGCCCGCCGGACTAGCCTCCGGACTCTCGCGACATGTCATCAGGAGGCGCCCGCCATTCCAGCCACAAGTCCCGTGCCAAACAGTCCCGATCCCATCGACGTGGGCCCGTGCGCTCCACCCCTTGATCAGTGAAGGTGCCGACGACGCTGAGCAGGCCTGTCGGCTCAGTGATCGCGTCGCGCACGCCATGGCCGACGCTGGTCTCTATCGCCTCCAAGCCCCCGCCTCCGTCGGTGGCGGCGATGTCTCCCCGATGACCTCGATCGCCGCCATCGAAGCCGTCGCCGAAGCCGACGGCGCCACCGGCTGGAACCTCATGATCGGGATCGAAGCCACCGGGATCGCCGGGGCGGCCCTGGCGCCGGATGCCGCCGCTGAGGTCTTTGCGAACCCGCGCCTCATCGTCGCGGGCGCCCTCAACCCCCAAGGCCGCGCTGAACCGGTTGAGGGCGGTTACCGCGTCAGCGGTCAGTGGCCCTTCGCCAGCGGTTGTCAGAACAGTCAGTGGTTCCACGGCCAATGCATCGTCTACGACGGCGCGGATCGCGCCCGCGAGGCCGATGGGCGCGTCATGCTGCGGGAGATGTTGATGCCCGCCAGCAACTTCCGAGTGGTCGAAACCTGGTCTGTGGCCGGGCTGCGCGGCTCCGGCAGTCACGACGTCGCCGTCGATGAGGTCTTCGTGCCCGAGCGCTTCGTGACCGCCGTCAGCGCCCATGGCGTCGGCACTGAGTCGGCGCTGTATCGCATGCCGATTCTCACCCGGCTCTCCTACAACAAGGTCGCCGTCGCGACCGGCATCGCCCGGGGCGCTCTGGATGACTTCATTCAGCTCGCCGCGGAGAAGGTCCCTCGAGCCGCGTCCGGCCTCCTCCGCGAGCGGCCCGCCGCCCAACTCGCTATTGCGGAAGCGGAAGCGCTCCTTCGCAGCGGGCGCGCCCTCGTCCTCCAGACCGTCGGGGATGTCTACGCCGCGACTCTGGCCAGTCGAGAGGTCACTCTCGAAGAGCGGGCCCTTCTCCAATTGGCCTGCACGCACGCCGCGGCTAGCGCCGTTCGCGCCGTGGAGATCGTCCACAGCGCCGCCGGGTCGACAGCTAATTTTGTGGACAGCCCACTCGAACGCCGCTTCCGAGATGTCCACGTCGTGCCGCAGCAGATCATGGCCTCGCCCCAATGGATGGAGCCAACCGGCCGCGTCCTTCTGGGTATGGAGTCCGGCAGCCCCTTGCTCTAGCGCTGTTGGCGCTCCCATCGGGGGCTACCGCCTCCATCATGCGCTTGCGGCTTTCGCGCCGCGTGCTCGTCGTCCGCCAATCAATGGAGGGGGACCCGCTCCCCGTGGACGTCCCTCTCTCAGGCCTATCGCGTTGGGCTCAGCCCAACCGCACCATGATGTCGACTGCGGTCTCTGTCACCACGAAGAATCCGTCGCCGCGATTCAGCGTGATCGACGTCCGCAACGGGTCCGGCAGAAGCGGACTGTAGGCCAGCCAGCCGTCGCCAGCCCAGATGAAGACCTGGTCCACGTCCGGATTGTCGGCCAAGAAGTCCGCTGATGTCGAAGAGACTCCGGTCCAGCCGATCAGGGTCAGGCCCGCGCCCACCGAGATCGTCTCGCCAATCGGCACCACGGTCAGAGTCGCTTGCGTCCCAGCCAGCTGGTCCGAGAGCGCGACCACGCCGTCGACGGTTGCGGTCCCGTTCTCGACGTTCGCCATGCCCATCGCCGGGTCGGGCTGGCCGCCATCGAAGCCTGCGAAGAGATCTTCGTTGTCCTCAGTGCCGGCGTCCCAGGCCACCAAGTCCAGTGACGTGACGATGGGCTGGCCGTCCACCCAGAGCGGCAACGAGTTCACGCCCACGAAGTCGTCGTTCGTCGCGACCAGCATCTGCGCGAGCGACAGCATCTGACCCGGGCTCGCCGTGAACTCCACCGACACCGAGTCGCCCGCGGCCGGCGCGGCGCCAATCGCTTCCGCCCCCAACGTCCCAACCGCCTCTTCCGAGTTCCCGATCTCCGCGATCCGCTCCAACGACAGCGGCGCCGCCGTGCCCGCCGACCAGAATGCGTCCGGGGCGTCGTGTACCAAGAAAGCGCCCGGCGTCACGACCATCTCCGGATCCGTAGCGTTCGTCACGGTCAGCCGGAACTTGATATCGCTCGTCTGCGCCCGTCCCACTGCGGGGAACAAGGCTGCTGCCGCCAGAATCGCGGTGACTACCCCGATCATCACGACCCGGGCTCTGGTCACCCCGAGCCAGGGCAAAACTGCTGCACTCATATCAGACCTCCATATCGACCGAGCTGTCTTCTTCGCGCGGCCAATGGAGAAGGTAGGAACGATTCCTTACGAAACCCTTACACCGAGACAGAGAGTGCGCGACGGTTCTTTGGCATCGCCGCCCGCGTGGGCTCGCTATCTTGAAACCGCCATCTCCGGAGCCGGGACTCCGGGACGACTCAGAAGGAGAGCAGTGCCATGGATCGACTCCAAGATCGCGTCATCTTCGTTACGGGGGCCGGCCGGGGCATCGGCAGAGCCATCGCGCTGCGCCTCGCCAGCGAAGGTGCACGCGTCGCGGTCACGGACCTCGACGCCGAGACCGCGGCCGCCACGGCCAAAGAGATCGGCGGCACGGGCGGCACAGCCGTTGGCCTCAAGGTCGACATCGCTAGCAAGGAGTCCGTCGTCGCGGGCGTCGCCGCCGCCGAGGAGGCGCTCGGTCCGATCGACGTCCTCGTCAACAACGCCGGTTGGGACAAGGTGCAGCCCTTCCTTGAAACGACCGAGGACACTTGGGAGAAGATCATCGCCATCAACTTCGTCGGACCCATGAACTGCTTCAAGACGATCCTGCCGGGCATGGTCGAACGCGGCGGGGGTACTGTCGTCAGCGTTTCCTCCGACGCCGGGCGCAACGGCTCCAGCGGCGAGGCCGTCTATTCCGGGGCCAAGGCCGCCGTCATTGGGCTTTCCAAGACGCTTGCCCGCGAGATGGCCCGCCACAACATCAACATCAATGTCGTCTGCCCCGGGCCCACGGAAACCCAACTCCTCGACGACGTCACCGATGGCCGTCCCAATCTCCGCGAAGCCTTTACCCGCGCCGTACCGTTTCGCCGGCTCGGGCAGCCCGAAGACATCGCCAACGCCGTCGCCTTCATGGCCTCCAGCGACGCCAGCTACATCACCGGCCAAACCCTCTCCGTCAGCGGCGGCCTCACCATGATGTAGTCGCTCTTCCGTCAAAGAGCACCCGGAGCAATCTCTGTTCGACGCTAGGAGTATGCATGACCTCCCATGATTTCCAAGACATCCTCTACGACAAGCGTGACGGTATCGCCACGGTGACGATGAACCGCCCCGAAGTGCTCAACGCCTTCCGCGCCCAGACCGTCGACGAGATGATCGCCGCCTTCCACGACGCCTGGGCGGACCGCTCCATCGGCGCCGTCATCCTCACCGGCGCCGGAGAACGCGCTTTCTCCAGCGGCGGTGACCAGTCGGAGCGCACATCCGATGGCTATGCCGGTCCCTCCACCCGCTCCGATATCGGCCTCGATGTGGAGGAACTACACAGCGCCATCCGCGAGATCCCGAAGCCGGTCATCGCGGCCGTCAACGGCTACGCCATCGGCGGCGGCCACGTTCTCCACGTCATCTGCGACCTCACCATCGCCGCCGAAGGCGCCCGCTTCGGCCAAGCCGGTCCCCGCGTCGGCAGCGTCGACCCGGGCTACGGCACGGCCTATCTCTCCCGCCTCGTCGGCGAGAAGCGGGCCCGCGAGATCTGGTACCTCTGTCGTCAGTACACGGCGCAGCAGGCGCAGGCGCTGGGCCTCGTCAACTGGATCGTCCCCGCCGCGGACCTCCAGGAGGAGGCTCGTAACATCGCGCGCGAGATCCTGGCCATGAGCCCCACGGCCATCAAGATCGCCAAGGCCTCCTTCAACGCCGACACCGATCACATCAAAGGCATCGGCGCCATGGGCATGGCCGGATTGGCCCTTTACTACGAGACCCCCGAAGCGATGGAAGGCCGCAACGCCTTCATGGAGCAGCGCAAACCGGACTTCGCGCAGTTCCGGGCCTAGCGGGGGGCCCTCTACCCGGTTAGTTCAAAGCTGATCTAGGCTGCGCGGACTGGGGACTAGTTCCGCGACCGAGGAAAGGTGATATTCATGGCATCAGAGGCAGCCGACCACAACGAGATCCGAGATCTCGTGCAGCTCTATATCGACGGCGCGAACGGCGATGTCGCCAAGCTCAAGCAGGCCTTCCACAAGGACGCGCAGATGATGGGGCACATCGGCGCCATGGATACTTACTTCCCCATCGGCGATTTCTTCAGCATGGTCGAAGGGCAACCGGGCATGGCCGGACCCAACTACACCGCCGCCATCCGCACGATCGACGTCACCGGCGACGCGGGCGTCGCGGTGCTGGTCGAGACCGACTACCTGGGCTGCGACTTCACCGACTACTTCTCCGTCGCTCGGATCGACGGTCGCTGGCAGATCACCAACAAGACCTACGCCCACACCGGCGGCGCACCGCCCGCGCCCTAGGGCTGGGACCATCCTCGCTCTCTACCACGACACGCCCGAAGCCATAGGAGGCCGGAACGCCTTCATGGAGCAGCGGTCGCCGGATTTCGCCCAGTTCCGGTCGTAGCGGTCTTGATAGCTGCTAGATCCATCGAGGTCTTGAGGGTTTGAACCCTCGCCCATTCCGCGCGCTTAGATCGTCATCGTCCAGTTAGATAGTTTCTTCGGGTCGATCGGCCAGACCTCGTCCGCAGCACTTCGGAGCGTGCGTGCCAAAGATGTTTCCACGGCGATGACCACGACGTTGACGCCATGGCGACGGACCTCATCGACTACCGGGACGAAGTCCGCGTCACCCGCTAAGAGGAGAGCGACTTCAAGATGCCCCGCTTGCGCGTCGCTTAGCATCTCAACCGCGAGTCGGACATCAACACCCTTCTGCTTCCGCTTCGCCTTGCCATCTCGAATAGATCCCAGGCGTACGCTGCGGTGAGGAATCTGCTGGATCGCCTTCAGATACGCACCGATCGGTGCGTCTGCGTCCGTGGCCTCGGCGTCATAGAAATTCAATCGATCGATCGTCCCAAGTGCCGGTGGATGATGAGGCCCTGGCGATGCGAAGGACCCGGCACACACTTCCCACGGCTCTAACCAAGGTGTAGCCGGAACCAGATCCTTGGCGCGTTCCCGGAGGTAACCCCCATCGACGTAGGCGTAGATATTCCTCATTCGACAAGCCTAGCCGTTTGCCATGGGGACTCGCAGCCCCGGTTCCCCCGGCGGAAGATGGACACGTGGGAGCGAACCTTGACTAGCTTGTGAGTCGCTCGGTGACGAATGGTGAACACCAATCGCCGCCACGCCAGATTGCGATTCCCACTCGCTCCTTCGCTGCCCTTCGCGCGGCCCAGTCTACGACCGCAGCCTGCGCCTGGCGAGGCGAGACACCGAAATCGATGCCCCTGAGTTCGAAGTACACAAGCAAGCGCCCGGTCGTCTGCCGCCGCCACTTTCGTATCGCGTCGTCCAGCTTCTCATCGAACTTGTGGAGCAGACCTGAAACTGGTGGTTCGAGATCCCGACCGCCACGCACAATGAATCCGCGACGCTCGACATCGAGCATCTGGCGGAGGAGCTCAGTCTCAGCCTTCGAGCGCCACACGGCCTTTGCTTCAACCCAAACATCGCTATCGGTCCAAACGTCTGGTGCGCCTTCGTCTGTCATGAATCGCGTCTTCCCCAGCGTCATCACGTCCTGTGCCCAAGCGAACGTGCATGCCTCGGTCAGTACGTCCCACAGGCGTTGGTCGTACTGCACCTGATGTGGTTGCCCTAGCGGGTGGGTCTCTCGGAGCTTCCGAATGAGGATCGGCCTACCGCCCCCTCGATTCACGCTGTCGATGACATCGGCGTAGTCGGGCTGATCCTCCTCGCGCGCCAGCGAGACGGAGCAGTCCGGCGGGAACGATGCTTCCGCGCCCAAGGCTTCGTTGAACAATGTGACCAGCAAAGACGGCATCTACTCAGCGTAGTTGCCTAAGCGTGGGAATCCCTGCTCGCCCTTGAATCCCGACCTCCCCTGCGCGACCCTGCTCCCACCAGGCCCCCCAACGGAAACCCCTCGACATGGACTTCGCCCTCACTCCCCTGCAAGAAGAGATCCGGACCAACGTCCGCGCCATCATGTCCGACTTCGGCGACAACTACTGGCTCGACCGCGACCGCACCGGCGACTTCCCGGTGGAGTTCACCCAGGCCATGGCCGATGGCGGCTGGCTGGGCATCACCATGCCGGAGGAGTACGGCGGCGCGGGCCTGGGCGTCACCGACGCCGCTATCCTCATGCACACCGTCGCCAAGTCGCCGGGGGCGATGAGCGCCGCCTCCGCCATGCACATCAACATCTTTGGTCCGCAGCCCATCGTCGTCTTCGGCAATGACGAGCAGCGCGAGCGCTTCTTGCCAGCACTGATCAAGGGCGAGACCCGCGTCTGCTTCGGCGTCACCGAGCCCACCGCTGGCCTCGACACCTCCAGCATCACGACCCGCGCCACCCGCGACGGCGACGACTACATCATCAGCGGTCAGAAGATGTGGACCAGCACCGCCCAAGAGGCCGACAAGATCCTGCTTCTCGCTCGCACGACGCCCCGCGATGAGTGCGAGCGCCCCTTTGACGGCATCTCTCTCTTCTTCGCGGATTTGGACCGCGACCTCGTCCAGATCAACAAGATCGAGAAGATGGGCCGCCACGCCGTGGACTCCAACGAGGTCTTCTTCGACGACATGCGCGTCTCTGGCGCCGACCGCATCGGCGAGGAGGGCAAGGGATTCCAGTACCTGCTCCACAGCCTCAATCCGGAGCGCATCCTCGTCGCGGTCGAAGCGATCGGCATCGGCCAGGAGGCACTCGACCGTGCCGCCAACTACGCCCGTGAGCGCGTCGTCTTCGGTCGGCCCATCGGCCAGAACCAGTCCATTCAGCACCCCCTCGCCGAAAGCTGGGCGGAGCTCAACGCCGCCTGGCTCAGCGCAATGCACGCCGCTTATCTGTATGACTCCGGCCAGCCCTGCGGCCCGGAAGCCAACGCCGCCAAGTATCTGGGGGCGGAGGCGGGTAAGCGTTCCTGCGAGCGCGCCATCCTCACCCACGGCGGGCTGGGCTACGCCAAGGAACTCCACGTCGAGCGGCTCTTCCGCGAGGTCCTGATCAACTGGATCGCGCCAGTCACCCCCCAGCTCATGCTCTCGCACATCGCGGAGAAGGCACTGGGCCTCCCCAAGTCTTATTAGCCCCCCCCCCCGCGTCCTATTAGGACGCCAGAGATGAAGTCCTATTAGGACGCCAGAGATGAAGCGGCTAGCCGAAGTTCTAAGAGGCCCATGACCTCGCCCCTCGCCGACACACGGCCTGCGTCCTATCCTGCCTGCGCCTGATCTATGAGCACGTAGACGATCCACAAGGAGAGAGACCATGGGACCCCTCAACGGCATCCGAATCATCGAGTTCGCGGGCATCGGCCCCGGGCCCTTCTGCGGCATGATGCTCTCCGACATGGGCGCGGACGTCGTGCGCGTCGACCGGGCCAACCGCGTCCACGGCGGCGACCCCGACAGCCCCCCCAGCGACCTCCTCGCCCGCGGTCGCCGCTCCGTCGGCCTCGACCTCAAGCAGCCGGAAGCGGTCGAAGTCGCCCTCCGACTCATCGAAGGCGCGGACGCTGCATTCGAAGGCTTTCGCCCCGGCGTCATGGAGCGGCTCGGGCTCGGCCCGGAGGTCTGCTTGGAGCGCAATCCCAAGCTCGTCTACGGGCGCATGACGGGTTGGGGTCAAGAGGGTCCCTACGCCCAAATGGCCGGCCACGACATCAATTACATCAGCCTGGCCGGGGCGCTCGCCCCCATCCGTCGCAAGGGCCAGGTGCCCGTGCCGCCGCTCAACTTGGTCGGTGACTACGGCGGCGGGGGGATGTACCTGGCCTTGGGCATGGTCGCCGCGCTGCTGGAAGCCCAAAAGTCCGGCAAAGGCCAGGTCGTCGACGCGGCCATGGTCGATGGAGCCAGCTCTCTGATCACGTCGCTGCACGCGGGGCTCGCGAATGGCAGTTGGCTGCCCGAGCACGCCTCCAACGTCCTCGACACCGGTTGCCACTACTACGACGCCTACGAGACGTCGGACGGCCGCTTCATCTCATTCGGTTCCATTGAGCCGCAGTTCTACTCCGAGTTGCTGCGCCTGACGGGACTGGAAAAGGAAGATCTCCCGCCGCAGAATGACCGCGGCGAATGGCCGGGCTTGAAGGAGAAAGTGACGGCCATCGTCAAATCCAAGACACGCGACGAGTGGGAAGCGATCATGGAGGGCAGCGATGTCTGCTTCGCGCCGGTGCTCGAACCGCAGGAGGCGCCGGAGCATCCCCACGCCAAGGCACGCAACGCCTTCGTGGAGATCGCGGGCGTTGTGCAGCCTGGGCCTGCTCCTCGCTTCAGCCGGACGGAGAGCACCGTCCAGGGGCCGCCCGCCCACGCCGGTCAGCACAGCAACGACATCCTCGGTGAACTCGGCTACAGCGCCGACGAGATCCAGGGCTTGTCTGGGTCCGGTGCGGTCAAGGACAACGCTGGGTGACGTTGGACGAGGTTTCGTCCCCGGGTCCCGCGGCGGTCGCCTACGCCGCCCGTATCGACGCCGTTGCCGAACAGCGCGCCCGCCTTCAGGGGCAGGTCATAGACGACTCTCGCTGGGACCGAAACGCTCCCTCCTACCGCTTCGACCCGCGCCGCGATCCGGAGACCAACCTTCGCCTCCTCTCTTCCTACATCGAACCTGATGATGAAGTGATCGAGGTTGGCGGCGGCGCCGGCCGCATCGCGCTTCCCCTCGCTCTGCAATGCGCCAAAGTCACCAACGTCGAACCCTCGGCCGGGATGCGTGCCGAGTTCGAATCGCTCGCCCAAGAGGCCGACATCCACAACGCGCACCTGATGGCCTCCCGCTGGCCCCCCGGGGACATCGGACCGGTCGGCGACGTGGCCATGACCGAAGACGTCACCCATTTTATCCGCGATATCGTGCCGTTCATCGAAGCGCTCGTCGCCGCCGCCCGCCGTCGAGTCATCATCTCCATCTGGGCCTTTCCCCCACCCGCTTGGGACGCGGAGCTCTGGCGCATCGTCTTCGATGAACCGCAGGTCGGTGTCCCCGGCCACACCGAACTGCTTCCCGTGCTCTGGGAGATGGGCATCTTGCCCGACGTCCTCATGTTGCCGGAATCCTTCAGTTTGCCGGAGCGACTGCCCAGAACCCGCGACGAAGCCATCCAGTTCGCGCTCGACCAGGTCAGCCCGGTCAATCGTGAAGAGGCAGCGAGCCGGGTCGAGGCCCGCTTCGATGAACTCTTTCGCTTTGAAGCTGGCGTCTATCGCCCTAGTTGGCGTCCAGACGCCCCGGGCATGCTTATCACCTGGGAGACGCCAACCGCGGATCTCCTCTGAGCGTGCAAGTGCGATCTCAGGTCTGACGCGGGCCCGGCCCCGGTATATCCTTAACCGCAACGTGCCGCGCAGTTGCGCGGATCCCAGTCGGACGGCCAACCGCCATGACGTCCACGCAGACCACCCCCCAGCCTCGCAGCGCCGAAGAGTGGATCCAGATCCTCTTCGACCCCGCCTCGTTCGATGAACAGTTCACGGGCGTCCGCACCCCGGACCCCCTCAAGTTCTCCGACTCCAGCTCCTATCCCGACCGCCTCGCCGCCGCCCGCGAGAAGACGGGCCGCCGCGAGGCCATTTGGACCGGCGTCGCCTGGCTTGGCGGCCATCGCGTCGTCGCCGCCGTCTCGGATTTCCGCTTCATCGGGGGCACCATGGGCTTCGCGGTGGGCGAACGCGTCGCCGAGGCGATGGAGCAAGCACGGAAGGCGAAGATCCCCTTCGTCGCCGTCACCTGTTCGGGCGGTGCGCGCATGCAGGAGGGCGTCGTCGCCCTCTTCCAGATGGCGAAGACCGCGGCGGCGGCTCAGCGACTGCACGAAGCCGGCGTGCCCATGATCACCGTTCTCGCCAGCCCCACGACCGGCGGCGTCTACGCCTCCTACGCCACCCAAGCCGACCTGATCGTCGCCGAGGATGGAGCGGTCATTGGCTTCGCGGGTGGCCGCGTGCGGGCTGTGCGCAGCACCACGGACGAAGACGAAACCCTCCACGCCACCGATCTCTTCGATGCCGGACAGATCGATGCTGTCCTGCCCAGCGAAGGTATTCGCCCCTTCCTGATCCGTGCCGTCCGTATGATGATCCGGCCCACCCCGCCCGCCAAGGATGCAGTTCCCCCTCCCGTACCGCTCGGCGTGGCGGCGTCCGGCTGGGACGCCGTGCAAGCCGCGCGGCACCCCGAACGACCCCGCGCCGGCCAATATCTTGTGATGATGCTTGCCGACTTCATCCCCATCCGGGGCGATCGGGCCGGCACCGACGATCCGGCCCTCACGGCGGGCTTTGGCCGCATCGACGAGATCAACGTCGTTTGCATTGCCCAGGATCGTACGCACGGCGACGGCCGCGTCACGCCTGCTGGCTATCGCAAGGCCCGGCGGGCCATGCAGATCGCCAACCGCCTCGATCTTCCTCTGATTACGCTGGTCGACACCCCCGGCGCTTCCGACAGCCTTGCCGACGAGAAGCACGGCCTCGCCGGCGCCATCTCTGACTGCCTCGCCACCATGGCCGCCGCCACCAATCCCACGGTCTCCGCCGTCATCGGTGAAGGCGGATCCGGCGGCGCGCTGGCTCTCTCCGTGGCCGACCGTCTCCTCATGCAGCAAAACGCCATCTACGCGGTGACGAGCCCGGAGGGAGCCGCCGCCATCCTCTACCGCGACCGCGACCGCGCTCCCGAAGTCGCGGACCACCTCGGCATCACCGCCACCGACCTCAAGAAACTCGGCGTCATTGATACCATCGTGCCGGAGCCGCCGGGCGGCGCCCACGACGAACCGCGCGCCGCCGCCAACATGCTGGCCCAAGAGTTGAAGCGCGCCCTGGCACAATCCATGCGCGGCCGAGGCTCCGCCCGCCGGCGCCAGCGCGAGAAGCGGCTCCACCGTCTAGGGCGGACCCGTTTCGCGCCGCTTCGCGATGCCGCCGATTTGCTCGCCGGCGTTAGCGAGCTCGCCGTCCACGCCCTCGATAGCGGTCGCCAACTCCTCGAGAATCGTCTTCGCGGTGGCAACGACCATTCGTCTGACGGAGACGCCTAGCTGTTCCTCACTGGGCCACCCCCTCCCCCTGCCACCTCCGCACCTGTAACGTGCGGGCCGCCCCACGTGTATCGTGCAGACCGTACGCCCGGCAGGCGTGCAACAGGGAACCGGAGGAGCGACATGGCATTCGATTTTCACGACGAGCAACGCGCGCTTCAGGATCGCTTCGACACCACGCGCCTCGCCGACCAGATCGGTCAGGTGGTCAAGGAGGTCATTGGTGAGGAAGACCGCGCCTTCATCGAAGCGCGCGACATGTTCTTTTTCTCCAGCGTCGATGCTCAGGGCCACGTCACCTGCTCCTACAAAGGCGGCCTACCCGGCTTCGTCCGCGTCGTCGACGAGCACACGATCGCCTTCCCCAGCTACGACGGCAACGGCATGTATATGTCGATGGGCAACGTCGTCCAGACCGCCGAGGTCGGCCTGCTTTTCATCGACTTCTCGGGCCAGGCGCGCCTGCGCCTCAACGGCGTCGCGACCATTGATTCCGAGGACCCGCTCTGCGCGGAGTATCCGGAGGCCGAGTTCGTCGTCCGGGTCACGGCTCGCGAAGTCTTTCCCAACTGTCCGCGCTACATCCACAAGATGGAACTCGTCGAGCACTCCCAGTTCGTCCCCGAGGTCAAGGCCAAAACTCCCTCACCGTCCTGGAAAGAGATGGTCAAGGAGAACATGGGCGCCGAAACGCTCCGCGCCGACGATCCAGCGCTGCAAGCGGACGCCGAGTTCGCGGAGCGCTAGCCGCACGTCGCTAGCTGCATATCGCGCGCCACACACCGCGATCGAGCCTCTACCTAGATCGCCCCAGAAGTGCGCAGGGCACTGATCGCGGCGGCGTCGTAGCCCAACTCGCTTAGGATCGGCTCTGTGTGCTCTCCCAGCACGGGCGGCGCCCCGTGCGCTTCGGGTCCATCGACCGGCGAGGTGAAACCTGCGTTGATCACGGTGAGCAGGTCCAACTCACTGCCGGAGGCCGCGGGCACCCGCTGCAGAATCGCCCGATGATCGAGCTGCGGCTCCGCCAAGACTTCGGGGATCGTCATGACCTTCGCGACCGGGACACCCGCCTCCGCCAGGCGCACTTCCCATTCGCTTGCGCTCGCGCTGGCGAGAGCCTCCACAAGGATCGTCCGCATCTCGCTGTGGTGTGCCAGGCGTGCCCGCGGTGTCGCGAACCGCGGATCGTCGAGCAAGCCGGGACGGTCCACCGCCTCGCAGAGCGTGGAGATCTGGACATCCGACAACGCGGTGATTTGCAGACTTCCGTCCGCCGTCGGAAAGATATCTCCAGTCGGCTGCTTCGTCAGCGATTGGTTGGCCAGTCGCTCCGGCTCCGCCCCCCCAATTAGGAAGTTGCTGAGTAGCGGCCCCAGTAAGGACAGGGACGTATCCAACATGCTCACGTCCAAGTATTGCCCCTCGCCCGTCTGCGCCCGGCGGAACAGTGCCCCCGCGATCGCGAAGCTGGATGTGATCGCCGTGCCCATGTCCACCACCGCGAAACCCACCCGCAACGGTACGTCCTCGGGCTGACCGTTCACGCTCATCATCCCTGACGCCGCCTGGACCGCCCCGTCGTAGGCTGCCGCCCCGCTCTTGGGTCCCGATTGGCCGTACCCCGAGATCGAGCAATACACGAGGTCTTCGTGATCGACTCGCAACGTTTCATAGTCGAGTCCCAGTCGGCCCATCACCCCCGGCCGCGAGTTCTCCACCACGACGTCCGCGTCCCGGACTAATCGCTTCGCGACCTCAGTCGCATCCGGGTGCTTGAGGTTCAGCGCGATTGACCGCTTGCCCGCGTTCATGCCCTGGAATACTGGCGCCATCCGGTCTGCGGCTAGCGGGCCATTGTCCATCAACGTGCGTGCTTGGTCGCCTATCGGCGGCTCGACCTTGATCACCTCGGCACCTAAGTACCCGAGCAACGCCGTCGCGTATGGTCCGGCAAAGACCTGGGTGAAGTCGATTACCCGCAGCCCCACAAACGCTTTTGCCATGTCGTTCCCCCGCCCGGCTTGCCAACGCCCAGACGCTAGCCCGCCGCGGCGTCATCGAGGATACGGCATCGCGGCCGGATAGACCTCCGATCCGTGCAGAGCCTTGTACCTGCCGGGGGCGCCCCCGGGGGGATGTGACGCCAGGCGCTCTGGACTCACTCGAACGACGAACTAGCCGAGGGTTAGAGGCACGTCGACGCTCGTCGGCTTTTTGGGCAGCACAAGAATCCCAATACCGCGCGCAACCGCGATGACCGTCCGGATCGCGGCTGGAATTTATCCGCATGGATCCTCCATTTTCCATACCGCAACGGGATTGTCCTGCGGACGGGGATGAAGTGGCCGTCGGGACCGATCCCAATCAGGCGGACACCGATGGGGATGGCCTCAACGATGGGGTTGAACTGGACGTCACCCGGACTGATCCCACACGTGCCGACACGGACGGTGACGGCCTGACAGACGGCGTGGAGATGAACAGCGGCAGCGACCCTCTCGATCCCGATGACCCGCCGACGGATACCGATCACGATGGCCTCACTGATGAAGAAGAAGCCATTCTTGGTACAGACCCCACTGAGCCAGACACGGACTTCGATGGCATCAACGATGGTGACGAGCTCAATGAGGGGTCCGATCCGCTGGATATCAACGACCCCAGCGACCAGGGTGACGTGCCCCCGTTACCTGTTCCTAGTGGCGCTGCTGAGTTCGTCCTGCAGGGCGGGTGGAACACTATGGTCTACACGGGCGAAGACGGAGGAGACCCAGCGCGCCTCGCTGCCGATCTGGGTTCGCTCGATAGTCTCTGGGTCTTCGATGTCGACCAACAAGGGTGGCTCGTCTACCGGCCCGGGCCGCTTGGTGCGCTGACCAACACGCTCAGCACAATCGACCAAGGTACGTTCCTCTTCCTCAGGCTCAACGTGTCGGGCACGGTTCACGTGATCCAGGCGGATCACATCCAGCCCAATCCAACGCAAACGGCGCAGCTCGTGCCGGGTTGGAGCGTCATGGGCTACACGGGCGCGGACGGCGTCAACATCGCGACCTTGCTGACAGGGACAAACGGTTTCGTGGATGGCGCCTATCGTTTTGATGCCGGGGCATAGACATGGCTGGTCCACAACTTGGGGCAACCCGATGCCCTCGCCTTCCTCAACGGCTTCGGCACCGTCGACAGACTCACCGCCCGGTTCATTTACAACGGCGGCAACACCACCGTCACGGTCGAATGGGAGCAGATTGCCGCTTCGAACTAGCGTGATCAGAGGAGTCGCCTCGGTGATCGATCTTCGCGTGGGGCTTCGTTCGTCGTCGTGATCAGCCGGAGACCCAACGTGGGGTATTCGTCGGCGCGGCCCGAACTGCTGGCTCAGGGTGAGGAAGCCCCGCGCCTGCGCAGGGTGAGGACGCGGTTCTGGACGCGCCAGCCGTTGGCTGTTTTGACGACATCGTCATAGTAGGAGGCCGTGCCCACGCGTCGCTCCGGGAGCAACGCGACGATGCGGAAGTAGAGCTTCGCGCCCGTCGGCGTCTCGTCGACGTAGATGTTGGTCATCATGTGCGTGCGCGGGTGGTTGGCCTCCTCATCCATGTAGCGCTTGATCGCTGGTAGCCCCTCCAGCCGCTTCGACCCCAGGTCGGTCAGATCGAAGATCGCCTCCTCCGTGAAGATCTGGTCTAGGCGGTCCCAATCCCGGTCGTCGATCGCGTCCCCATAGCGACCGGGCAGTTCGTGAATCTCAAGTCGATCAGCGACGTCCATAGCATTCCTCCCCGGGGAGTCTACGGCCGATGACCCGGGCGGATGCAGCCAGCTCATTGCTTTCGTTGTTCACGGCGATCTGGACGATCTCTGTATCGAGATCGAGGTTGGGATGATGCTGGTCATCCACGGATGAATGACAGAGAATACTTAGTAAGAGATCACATTGTGAGTATGAGGCTGACGGACATGATGCAACTTCTTCTCCGGCGCGCGGCGCTTCAGAGCGTGTCGCTTCGGCCGGAGGGAAGACTCCGGTCGCCGCGAGGAGCCTCGGCGCGGATGCGGACCACCGTCAAGATCTGGAACGCCTACGGGGGACTCATTCAGGCGCTTGCCGACGAACTCAGAGTCGAGCCAGCCGTGGCTATCGCCGTCCTCGCGGTGGAGTCCGGCGGCAAAGGCTTCGGCGATCGCCACCGCCTCATCGTCCGCTTTGAGAATCATATCTTCGCGAGCCAATGGGGGGCGCAACACCGCGATACGTTCGATCAACACTTTCGCTACGATCCGCGGCGTCGTTGGCTTGATCACCAATTTCGCGCACGTGAGTCCGACGCCTGGAGCGATGTCCACGGCGCCCAGACCCGCGAATGGAAGGCGTTCAACTTCGCGCGCATTCTGAATGCCGCCGCCGCGTATCGATCGATCAGCATGGGCGCGTCCCAAATCATGGGCTTCAATCACTCCCTCGTCGGCTATCGCTCCGCCAAGGCCATGTTCGACGCGTTCAGCGCTGATATCCGCCCCCAGCTCATCGGCCTTTTCGACTTCGCGCAGCGGCGCGACCCCGGCGTCGTTGACGCCCTCCGTCGCCGCGACTTCTTCACCTTCGCCGGCTTCTACAACGGCTTCGGCAGTCAGCAGCCGATCTACCGAGACTTGCTGAACTCCTACTACGATGCCTTCCACGCGCTTGGCGCCCCCACCGCGCCGTTGCCTCATGGCGCCACGACCCACGAAGTGCGGCGCGGCGACACTCTGAGCGGAATCGCCAGCCGCTTTCAGACCACTGTCGATGCGCTGGTACTGCTCAATGGCATCGCCAACCGCGATCTGATCGTGGCCGGCACGGCCTTGCGAGTCATTCCTCTCGTCCCTCCCGATGATGCCTTGCCCGGCGAAGCCCTCCGCGCCGGCGCTCCGTCGGAGATGGAGCAGGAACGCGGTCTCCTCGTCATCGGCTGCGACGCTGGCGGCCCGGCCGGGCAGGCGGGGCTCTTGTTGGGCGATGTCTTGCTGACCCTGGCCGATGAACCCCTGCAAGATACGGACGAGTTGCTTGCCGCGCTGGACGCGGATCGCATCGATCAGCCGCAGCCACTTCGGATATTCCGGGCCGGTGTCGTCCAGACGCTGACGGTGGTCCCAGTGGAGCGCACCTGATAGATGTCCAGGCCGGCCTCTCGACGACGCCAAGGCGCGCGGGCTCCTCGTCCACGATCCGGCCCTGCGCCAGCCAGAACGAGGCGAACCCGTCGAACCGCTCACGGCCAGAGAACGGGATGTCCTTGCGCTCTTGGCCCGCGGTCGTTCCAACGCGGCGATCGCGGAGCTCCTTGGACTGCGCGAGAACACGGCCAAGATACATGTCTCCGCAATCTTCGGTAAGCTGGGCGCGCATACCCGCACCGAGGCGGTGACCGAGGCAGCCCGGCGCGGCCTCGTGATGCTGTGATGCCTCGTGATGCGCTGATGCCTCGCGGCGCCCCCCGTGGCTGAGAACGCCGGCCGGGACTAGGGCTGCCTAGCGCTGGTGAATGAGCGGCATGCCCGGAATGGGACTGCGCGCCTTGACCACGTAATCGGTGGAAATGCTGCCGATGTAGAGATCCCGAAGATCGTCTCCGCCCCAGCTGACGTTGGTGGGCGATCGCATCACTTCGCCCTCGAGGTCTTCGATGATGGTCTCCACCGTTCCTGCGGAAGTGATCGCGACGACTTTGTTGGACATCGGCAGCGTCACCCAAAGGTTGCCTTCTTGGTCGAAGCCACAACCGTCGGTCAGCCCAAGCGTGCCGCGAGTCTCGGCGCTGAGTGGACGTTGATCCGCAACCGCCGCGAGCGTGAGCCCCAGGGCGGGGCCGTAGTCCTGGGAGGGACCGACGCTGCCATCGGCGTTGATCGGGAAACGGATGACATTGCAGCCGGTCGTCTGGCAGACGTAGACGTGGGATTCGTCCGCGTCCAAGGCGAGACCATTGGCGAACTGGATGCCCTCGGCCAGTTTGTCGACGCTGCCATCGACGTTGACACGGAACAGCCAGCCGTCGCCCTCCCCGCTGAAGGCGTCGTTTCCGCTGGCGAACGTGGAGTGTGAGCAGTAGATGTTGCCGGCGCTGTCGACGATGGGATAGTTCGAGGTGAGGAGCTGGCGCCCGTCCACCTCGTTGCAGAGGACCTCGATCTCCCCGGTCTCGATGTCCAGGCGTTGCAGCGGCCCGCCCCCGCCGATGGCTTCGCTGCCGCCGTTCTGCCCGTCTAAGCCGCGGCCCACGTTGGCGATCAGGATGCGGCCCTGCGCATCCATGTTGATCCCATTGGGGGCGCCGCCCGCCTCGCCCACACGACGTAAGGAGCCGTCGGGCAACACCTCCGCGCAGGCGCTGGCTTGGTCGGAAAGCCAAACCCGGCCGTCCCTGCTGACCACGACATCCTCGGGACGTTGCACTCCCACGCCGACCCGCTGAAGTTCATCACGTGCGATCGCTCGTAAGGGCATGATCCACCTCCGACCAGGAAACTAACAGAGCGAGATCAACTGCGCGGCAGGCCCAAGCCTCGCGTGGCCATGATGTTGCGTTGCACCTCAGAGGTCCCGCCCGCGATCGTCATCGAGACGCTGGTCAGGTACTGCCGTTGCACGCGCGAGAGGAACGGGTCGTCGGCGCGGACCGCGCTCGCATCGATCCCGGCGATGTGCATCGCCGCGCGCGACACTCGCTGCTGCCACTCCGTGCCAAAGACCTTGGAGGCCGATGCCTCGTGGTTTGGCACCAGCCCCTGACTCTGCTGCCACGCGACGCGATAGGCGAGCAGCCGCCCAATCTCAAGTTCGATCGCCAAATCCGGAAGCGCCCGTCGGGCACGCTTCCGCGTGGGGCTTCCCACCGGCTGAGACTGGGCGAACGCCACCACATCGTCGAAGAGCTTCCGCGCCGTCACGATGCGCTCGATCCCCGAGCGTTCGAAGTCGAGGTGTTCGGCCAGGAGATACCAGCCGCGGTCCTCTTCGCCCACCCGCGCACTCACTGGGACGCGGACATCCTCAAAGAAGACCTCATTGAATCCATGCTGGTCCGCCATGTTGACCAGGGGCCGCGTGGAGATCCCGGGGCTTTTCAGATCGACCATCAAGAGACTGATCCCTTTGTGTTTCGGGGCGTCCGGATTCGTACGAACGACGAGCCAAATCATGTCGGCCAAGTGCCCCGCGGAGGTCCAAATCTTCTGGCCGTTGACGACGTATTCGTCTCCGTCGCGTACGGCCCTCGTTGCGACGGAGGCCAGATCCGACCCCGCGCCCGGCTCCGATAGACCGAGCGCGAAACTCACATCAGCGTTGAGGATGCGGGGGATCATCTCGGAGCGTTGGCTCTCGCTGCCATGCAGGAGCAGCGTCGGGCCCACCTGTCGTTCCGCCGTCATGTGATAGCCAATGGGCGCCTCCGCGCTCACCAATTCCTCTCGGAAGATCAGCTGCTCGATGATGCCCAGACCGCGTCCGCCGTACTCCTTGGGCCAGGCCACGCCGATCCAGTCTCGCTGCGAGAGCTTCTTGCTGAACGGCTGCGAAAAGCCTTCACGACGCTCCGCCAGTGGATCCCGCGTGCCCAGTTCCGTTTCCAGGAACACGCGGAGCTCGGATCGGAAGCGCTCTTGTTCATCCGTGAATCGAAATTCCACTAGACCTCTCCTGCCAGCATGCTTGGGCCGTCTAGCCTCCAGCGGCGCCGGAATTAGTCCGCGTGGCGATGCATAAGCAACTCATCGAGCTCGCGGAGCTTTTCGCGGGTCGAGGCCATGTGCGGCGTGGCGTTGTGTGCGTCGAGAGCCTCCTGACTCTTCCACGCCTCCACCAAGGCGAAACGGGTCGGATCGTCCAGGCTGCGAAACGGCTCGTAGACCTCACAGCCCGCGTCCTGCGCCCGCGTCGCGGCGCCCAGCGTCATGAGGAACTGCGCGAAGGCTTCCGCATCCTCGGGTTTGGCTTGCATCCGCAGCGTCAGTGCGATCGACATAGTCATCTCCCTCGTCTTGCTCTCGCAGCGGTGGCGCCTGCAACAGTAAATGCCGAACCTTGGGCGAGCTAGCCCGAAACGGGCGGACCGATGACCGATCCTCACGGTCCGCCACCCTGTCTCCGGGGCCATCAGGGCGGCGGCGAGGAACGCCCCCGCAAGTACGGGCGGCGTTGCAGCGGTCAGGAGTCTGCGATCCAGGTGCCTTCGGTCTCCATCTCCACCCAGAGGCCCTGGCCCCGGATCAAAGACACCAGCGAATTCAGAGCGGCCGGTGCGTCTGGGCGGTAGCTCAGGAACTGCTGGCGGGCGGCGTCCCAGGCCAGCACGACCAGTAACTTCGATTCGACGCTCTTGAACGCCGATGCCGGGTCGGCGCCGGTCACCCCGGACCATGATGTCAGGTTGAACCCAGATCTGAGCTCGACCTCCTGGCCGGTGGACGAGGCGAGCGCTGGCCACACCGCGGGCGATGCCGCCCGCACCCACATCCCATCGCCCGTTTCTGGAGCGATCAACGTGTTCAAAGTCGATGGCAGGGCTGGATCGAATCCGAGGAACTCTTGGCGATCCGCGTTCCAGCCGAAGAGCCGCTCCACCGAGCGGGCCAACGGCGTCAGCACCGCCGCGACGGAGTCGGATGTCGGCCATGCCAACAGATTCCAGCCCGCGCGCAAGGCGGTTCCCTCTGCCTCATCGATCCCATCGTCGATCTGGACGTCCAGGCGATAGCGCCCAGCGACGGTGTCGCCGAAGCCAGCGATCCGGAGGACGTAGGAGGCGGCGCGCGGCAGCGTTGCTACGAGGCGCGGGTTCAGATCACCGGCGCCATCGTCGTCGAACGCGATCGACGTACCTGTCGTGTCGATCAATTCGAGCGTCAGATCTAACCCCGCTGTTTCGGCGATCGCCGTCGCCACCAGGACGGCTCCGGCTCCTCCCGCCAACGTCCAGTCGTCACGGTCCCCCGGCGGGTCGATGGTCCCGAAGGCTGATTCGTTGGACCGGAGGGCACGGCCATCCGGATCGGCGCCCAGTGGGAGCTGGAGGACCCAGCTATCGCAGGACCGCGCGTTGCAGGCGTCAAGAGCGATCCGATACTCGCCGGCCTCGCTGAACTCGCGCGAGAGGGTCCGCTCCTCCGACACGAGCTCGCCGTCGATGGTCCAGCGCCAGGAACTCGGTCCGCCTAGCGAGGTGTCCGTGAGGCGGATAGTGACCGGTGCCGTGAGGGCGGGGATCTCCACATCGATTGCAGCGCGGATCCGTGGCTCTGGGTCGACGCGGAGTTCGATTGTGTACGGCCCCGTCGCGCCGTCCGGGAAGGCCTGGGCCTCCACGACGTAGTCGCCGCTCGCCGGCAGGATCAGGTTCTGGAGTTGGGCATTCGATCCTTCCCCGCCGTCATCGTCGGACGCCAGAATCTCGCCGTCGGGATCACGGAGGAACAATATCGCGTCGATGGCGTCGCTGACCAAATCGAGCTGGATCTCCGCCCCCGCCTCCGCGCTGAACGTGAACGAGTCGATGTCGTCCACGAAGTCGATCCGGTTCTCCGCAGGCACTTCCGGGAGCAGCGGGCCGCCGTCGTTGGATTCGACACTGACGACGGTGGTGGCTTCGTCGCAGGCCGCGCCCGGGCACGCCGTCAGCACGACCTCGTACACCCCGGCCGCGCTGAATACGTGCGAGGGTGCGGCCTGCGACGAAGTTTGGCCGGCGCCGAAGTCCCATCGATAACTTGTGGCGTTGGTGGATGTGTTGTCCATCGTGATCGCCAGCGGCGCGACGCCAACGGGAGGCGCCAGGCTGAAGCGAGCCCAGGGCGCCGTGGGGTCGAAGAGGGTGAGCGTCAACATGTAGACGCCGGTGGTGTTGAGGAAGCCGGAGGCTTCCACCGTGTAGGTGCCGGTCACGGGCAGCACGAAGTTGACGATCTCGGCCGTGGGCGTGCTGCTGCCCGCGACATCGTCATTGAAGCTGACCAGCGCGCCACTCGGTCCAAACAGGCGCAGCACGGGGTCCACCAGGGCGCCTGCCCCCGCTGTCATCGTGAGCGTCGCCCGCCCGCCCGCCTCGGCCTGGAATGTCCAGAGATCCGTGTCCCCGGCCGGGTCGATCGTGCCGGGCTGTGCCTGATCCGCGGCCAGGGAGCCCGCGTCGAACGCGTCGTTGCCGGTCACGTTGACGATCGCCGTCTGTGTCTCACAAGTGTCCGGGTTGCAGGCCTCGAGCCGTACGAGATACAGCCCGGGCTGTTCATAGATGTGCGTCGGATCGGGATCGCTCGAAGATGCCCCGTCACCGAAGCTCCACGCGAACGTACTGGCGTTCGCGGAGGTATTGGAAGCCACGACGACTAGTGGCGCGGCTCCGCTGTCGGGTTGCAGTGAGAACGCTGCCTGAATCGTTGCAGCATCCCCAGCCGGGGTACCCGCCACGACCGAACCCAGGACGAGGATCAGGAGAAGCACCCCGAATCTGCTCATCATGGTCCTCCTTGCAAGCGACCACGGACGGCGCTCTCGCCGCCACGATCGCTGCGATCTCAGCCTCAACGATCTGGAGTCGACGGGCTCCAGCTTGCGTGACCGATGGAGCGAGGCGGAGGGCCTCCGGAGGGTCGCTGATCACCACCGGTTCTAGAATCACTGTGGGGATGCCTATGGCGCCACGCGCGACGCCCCAGTTCCCGCGGAAGAGCCCGAAGTCCACGAAGCCGCGGCTCCGCTTCCCGGGCTGGAGGACGTCCCACATCGCCGCGTGGACGACCTCCGCGATCGCGCGGTCCGCGTCCTTCTGCCCGAAGCCGGGATCCCGGAACAGCGTCGTCAGCCCGTTGCCGCCGCTCGGTAGCGAATTGTGGTGCACCGAGAACATCGCCATCGCCCCGGACTCCACGCAGAGCGCCCCCCGGGCTTCAAGCCCCAGCGGATCGGCCAGAGCGGGATCGAGGGAGACTGTCGGTGGCGGCGGAAGATCCGCGGCGTCGACCTCTGGCCAGCCGAGCCCCGCGCCATCCCACGTCATGACGACTTCGATGCCCAGCCCGGTGAGGCGTCGGCGCAACTCGTGCGCCACGTCCAAGTTGAGGTCCACTTCACGCAGCTCAAACTCCCCGTTGGGAAATCGCGCGGTCGTCACCGCGCCGACATCGCCAGACGGTTCATGCCCGGGATCGAGGCAGACGCGGTAGCTGGCCGCTTGCGAGCCCAACGGACCAGGGCGAAGAACCACGAGAGCGAACCCGGCCAGCAACAACAGTCCGAGGAGGTGCATCCGTGCCATGACGTCAGACTAGGCGATTCTGAGTCGCGCGCGATCGTCCCACGTGGCGCACCCGCCGCGGGGCCAGGGCGTCACAAACTGGGTCGCATGTCCTCCTGAGGAGCTCTCTCACCACTCGCGAGAGGACGCGACGACTCTTGGCGGAATAGCCCGCGCGCATGCAGCTTTCTGTCCCGGCCATGCCGATGGCGGAGCGGGGTCTCGCCACCAGAGCCCCCTTTCCTCAGGGGGCGCCGTGTGACAGATGACCGCGAAGCACGCTCCCCCGTCTCCAGGAACTGCCCTAGCGTGTGCGGCGAGCCACGCTCCGAAACGCAGCCGGAGGAGAAAGCGCATGGATCCCGAGACGCATTGGGTGGGCACCTGGGCCACGTCGCCAGCGCCGAGTCTCGTTGGTGAAGTCTTCAACAATCACACCTTGCGGATGACTGCGCGCGTCAGTATCGGTGGCGACACGGTGAGGGTTCGAGTCTCCAACGCCTATGGCTACGGCGACCTCGCGATCGGCGCGGCCTCAGTGGGGATCCGGGACGAAGGTCCGGCGATCGTCGCGGACTCACAGCGCCCTCTCAGCTTTGGCGGCTCCAGTTCGGCGACCATCGCGGCGGGGGCGCTCGTGATCAGCGACCCGGTCCAGCTCAACCTGCCGCCGCTGGCCAACTTGGCTGTCACGCTCTATCTGCCCGGGGCGGTCTCTCCCGACTTCCAGATCACCGGTCGCTACGCACGACAGACGAGTTACATCTCGCCGCCCGGCAATTTCGCGGACGCGATCAATATGCCGGTCGGCAAGATCACCGACGAGTGGTTCTTCGTCTGCGGCATCGACGTGTTGGCATCGCAAGAGACTGGAGGGGTGGTTACGCTCGGCGACTCGCTGACCGACGCCAATATCTCGACCCATGATGTCTATTGCCGTTGGCCGGACCAGCTCGCGCGGCGACTGATCGCGCGGCCGGAAGGTCGGCCTCTGGGAGTGATGAATCAGGGACTCGGCGGCAACCGAATCTTGCACGACCTGCGCGGTGAGAGCGGGCTCCGGCGCTTCGATCGCGACGTGCTGGCTCAGCCAGGCGTGACCCATGCCATCGTCATGCTCGGGACCAACGACCTGCGCAACCGCAACGCCAGGCCCGATGAGGAAGCCACGGCTGAACAGATGATCGCTGGACTCGAGCAGATGGCATTGCGGGCGCAGACACGTGGCATCAAGCTGCTCGGCGCGACCCTGACGCCGTTCGGAAACGAGACGTTTCTACCGGGCGCTTGGAACCCGACGCGCGAGCGACATCGCGTTGCGGTCAACGATTGGATTCGCAAAGGCGGCGCCTTCGACGGCGTTGTCGACTTCGACGAAGCCCTGCGGGATCCGGATCGTCCTACGCAGATGCTGCCGATCTACGACTGCGACGACGGGTTGCATCCGAGCGATCTCGGCTACTGCAAGATGGGTGACGCGATCGACCTGGCATTGTTCGATTAGGCAATTCCGGCGCCCCGGGGCTCTCCTAGAGGCTCCGCGCCGAACATGGCGTCGCCTAGGAAAGCTCTCCCAGAGCGTTTGCGAGCGTTGACACGGTCCGGTCCACGTTCTGGAGCTTGTCCAAACCGAAGAGGCCGATCCGAAAGGTCTTGAAGTCCTCCGGCTCATCGCATCGCAGCGGAACGCCCGCGGCCACCTGAAGTCCGAGAGCCGCGAACTTCGCACCGGTCCGGATCTCGTCGTCGTCCGTGTAGCTGACCACGACGCCGGGGGCCTCAAACCCCGCGGCGGCCACGCTCTGGAAGCCGTGGTCGCTGAGCAGCGCACGGACCCGCTGCCCGAGCTCTTCCTGACGTGTGCGCGCCAGTTCGAAGCCGAAGGCTTCGGTCTCCCGCATCACGTCGCGGAAGGTCCGCAGGGCATCGGTGGGGGGCGTGGCGTGATAGGCATGGCCACCGTTCTCATAGGCTTCCATGATCTGTCGCCACTTGCGGAGGTCCATGGCGAAGCTCGTGCTCGTCGTGGAGGCCATCCGCTCCGCCGCCAGCGGACTCAGCATGATCAGGCCGCAGCCGGGGGACCCGCTCCAGCCCTTTTGGGGAGCGCTGACGAGGATGTCGACCCCCGTGCCCTCCATGTCCACCCAGATCGTGCCGGAGGCAATGCAGTCCAGGACCAACATTCCGCCGACGGCATGGACGGCGTCGGCGAGAGCGCGGAGGTACGAGTCCGGCAGGATCATTCCGGCCGAAGTCTCGACGTGCGGGGCGAAGACGAGGTCTGGCTTCATCTCCGCGATCGCCGCGACGGCGGCCTCGATGGGCGGGGGCGCGAAGGGCGCCTGGTGTCCGGCGACCAGGGGAGCCGCCTTCAGAACCGTGGAGCTGGAGGGGATATCTCCGAATTCAAAGATCTCGGTCCAGCGGAAGCTGAACCAGCCGTTTCGAATAACGAGGCATTTCCGCCCCGTCGCGAACTGTCTCGCCACAGCCTCCATGCCAAAGGTGCCGCCGCCAGGAAGGACGATGACCTCAGCCGCGTGATGGACCTGCTTCAACGTGGCGGATATGTCGTTCATGACCCCCTGGAAGGTCTGCGACATGTGGTTCAATGCGCGGTCTGTATAGACGACCGAGAATTCCAGCAGCCCTTCGGGATCAACGGCGCTAACAGCTCGTGTCATTCTTGCTCCTGGGTGTTGAGCCGCATGCGCAGCACTTGGTTGGGTATCGTAGAGGCGTCAAGGGGTGGCCACCAGGTCCGGACGCAGCGCTGCCCGCGCAGGCCATCGCTGGGCAGCGTGGTCCGGCCGCCCTTTCAGAGAGAGCCTCAGCCGCCAGCGAGATATCAGGGACAGATCGCTCCGTGGCGATGGCAGCTTGGATGTTTGCTCGTCAGCGGTGTGCCGGGCCTAAGGGCCGTGGGCGTACAGCGACTGGTTCCGCAGCATGTAGGCCGGACCGTGTATCCCGTTGATCGCGGCGTTCTCGCCATAGATGTGCTCCTTCATCCAGGCGAAGTTCGTGCGATTCGTGCCGAGGTGCGCCAGTCCCTGAGCTCTCTCAACAGCCTTGCCGCGGACGCTGTCCTTGTCCGCGATCTCTTGCACGATGCCCGCTTCGAGTGCCGCGGGGCCGGTCCATCGACGCGCCAGCTGGACACTCTGGAAGAACGCGTCCATCGGCATCTTGTGGCGGAAGAGAGCCAACTCTGGCTCGGGGATGGTCATCCCCAACTCAACCTCGTTCGCGCACAAGTAGCCCCGATCTTCCCGCATGATGCGGACGTCGTGGCACAGGGCGATCATCAGGCCGGCGCCGAATGCGTGACCGTTGAGCGCGCACACTGTCGGGATTGGAAAGGTGATCATGCGTCCGAACAGCGTCATCGCCTCGGCCCCGAAGACGGAGCGATCGCCGCCCGGATGCTCACCTTCCGCGGAGAGCCATTCAAGATCGAGCCCGTTTGAGAAGAACTTCTCGCTCTCGGAGGTGGTGACGAGCGCCGCGGGACCGCTGGAAGCCTCCACCTCGTCCAGCGCCTTGTCGAAGGCTCGAACGAAGGTCGTGTTCCAGCGATTCTCACCCGCCGTCATCTTGAGGACGAAGACCTCGCCGTCCCGTTCAAGCTCGATCATCTGTCTCACTCCTTTGCCGGGCTGCACACGTCTCGCTCCTCGTCAGTCCGCCGGTCGCGCATACATCGGCGAGGAGTCTTCCGCCTCCAACGCCGGTATCTCCGGCGGTCTGGGTTCGGCGCGTCCGGACGGGCAGTATATGCCTCTCACGCGGACTCCGCCGCTCTTCACCGTCTGTCGACGAGCGCAGGGTTGATGCCGCGAGACCGCAACCCCGAGCACAGGCGCCAGCGCCGCGCCAGGGCCACGCCACGGAGTGCACCGATTGCGCGCCCGTGATGCCTTGGAGCTCCACCTGCGCGGCCACAACGACGCCGTTCGCGCCGCCCTCGAAGCCCATGGCGGTGAAGAGGTGAAGCACACCGGTGACGGGATCTTCGCGGCGTTCGGCTCAGCCGTAGGTGCGCTGGAAGCGTTGCTCCAGATTCAGCGGGAGTTGGCGGGGGCTGAGGTCCGCGTGCGCATTGGTCTCAAGGCGGGGGAGCCCATCGCCGAGGACGGCGATTACTTTGGCAGTGCCGTGCAATTGGCGGCGCGAGTCTGCGACCGGGCGGAACCGGGGCAGGTGTTGGTGCCGCAGGTCGTGCGGGACCTCTGTCGGGGCAAGATGTTCCACTTCGAGGATCAGGGCGAGGCGACCGTCAGGGGCTTTCTGGAGCCGGTCCGGTTGTTTGTCGCAACAGAGCGCGGCGAGATGGACGCGCCGGAGATCCGCTAGGCCCAGACCAGCGATGGGCTCGGCATCGAAACGTCGAACGTGGCTCGGACTATCCACTCGTAATGCTGCCGAACCACCCCCACAGCCATGTCCAACTTGAGTGGGAGTCCACGCACTGGTGCGTCCATGCCGGCAGTCTAGGGGGTGGGACCCTCAGCACACGATCTCGTCTCGAAGTGGTAGCTGGTCGAGCCTTGCGCGGGGGCGACTGAGGCGAAATCTCCTCCGGTCCCCATGTCGCGCCCGCGGATCCATATACTCCACGCGCGGAGGTGTCTGCCGTGGGCAATCGTCGGCGAGCGCTGGCCCGCCAGTTCCCGGCCATGGTGCATCATGATTATCGAGCCCTCTGGCTCGCGGCGGGCATGTCATCCGCGACGCTGTGGGCGATGCTCATGGCCCGCGCCTGGCTCGCCTTGGAGCTCACGGACAGTGGGCTGGTTGTCGGCGCCGTCACGTTTGCGGGGATGATCCCGTGGCTGATCGCCCCGGTGGGCGGCGCACTCGCCGACCGCTACGACCGGGCGAAGCTCATCGCGTGGGCCGCCGCCCTGCAGGTGGCCCAGGCGCTCGGCTTGGCCGCTCTGTCGTTTACGGGCACGGTGGAGGTGTGGCACCTCATCGTCTTCGCGCTCGTGAACGGCGCTTTGTGGGCGGGCATTGAACAGCCGGCCTTCCAGGCGTTGGTGCCGAATACCGTCTCGCCGACCGCGTTGATGAACGCGATCCTGCTGTTTGGGCTCACGCCGGCGGCGCTGGGTCGGCTCATCGGCCCCATCGCCGGCGGCCCAATGCTGAGCGGGATTGGCGCCTCATGGATCTTCGTCTTCGCGGCGACGCTCTCGCTCCTCGAGATCTGGCAACTCCGGCGGATTCGCATCCGGTCCACCGGCCACGCGGCCGACAGTACTCGTGGAATCTTCGCGGAGGTGCGCCTCAGCTTGAAGGAAGCGCTGCGCTTTCTGGGACTCAGCCGGCCGGCGCGTTTGATCATCGCGTTGGTCACGGTCCATTGCTTCTTCGTGATGGGTTTCGATGCGCTTCTGCCTATCCACGCCCGCGATGCCCTGGACGGCGATGCCACGGTGTTCGGGACGCTGTTGATCGCGATCGGCCTGGGCGCCATCGTGGGAATCCTGGGAACGACTCTGGTGACGAGCGACCGCGCGAGGGGCGCCGTGTTTTTCGGGTCGGGCGTCGCCTCCGGTCTCGGCCTGGTGATCCTCGGCATCGCCCCCGACCTCGCGACGGCCTACGCGGGGGCGGCCGTCACGGGCGGCGCTGGCACGGTGTTCGTGGCCACGGCGGTCGCGTCACTCCAGGAAACGGTGCCTGATCGGATTCGAGGCGGAGTCCTGGCAATCTTTCTACTCGTTGCGGGCGGCATTATGCCCGTCATGAGCTTCGTGAACGGCGCGGCATCCGACGTTGTCGGTACCCGGGTTCTGATCGCGGGACCGGGCGCCGCGTTCATCGTCGTGCTGCTCGCCTGGTCTCTGATGGAAGCGGATCTGCGTCGGATGTATCGGACCGGTCGGGCGAGTGCCCCCGTCCCGGACGCGGCGTTCGGAGACTAGGCACGACGCCGCGTCTTTGATCCAGCTCGGATCGCGCGGATTGCGGCGTGGGTACGATGAGCACATTGTGGACCGGGATGACCGCTAGAGTCGTGCCCGCTCGCGCCACATGACGAACACAGCAACGGCAGCGACGCCAAGTAAGGCGATCACGACGACACCCTGGGCCGATCCAGCTGAGCCTGCCAGGCCGCCGCTTCCGGTGCCGGGGAGCGTTGAAGGAGAATCCTCCCCATCCGCCGACCCTCCCAGTGCAGGATTGACCCTGAACGCCGACGTCATGCCCGCCACGTAGTGGCCGGGCACGTTGCAGATCAAGAGATATCGACCCGGCGCGAGGTCGACGCTCAGCGATCGTGGACCTCCCGCCGCGAAGGCGGGAAGCCGGCGGACTACGGCGACACGCGACTCGTCGACGACGCTCGCAGATGCATCGAGCGGTAACTGACCAGGATCCGCAAAACTCGCGACGATGGCCAACTCGTGGGGGAGCCGGCCGCGGTTCGTCACATTGAAAATGATGGTGTCCCCCGACGCGCTAAAGGCGCTGGCGGCAACGCTCCATTCCGTGAGCGTGATTTCAACCTTGAGTTCTTGGGCTGAGATCGGCCGCTGAGCGACGGTCGAGAGCCCAAGACTGATCAGAACCAGTCCCAGCCAGCCGAACCGCGCCAACCATCGTGTCACGCTTGGTCTCTCCGTCGTGCAACCATACCTCGAATATTCAACGTTGATTTTTCTTGACCAGGAACACGACGAATCCTATCGCCTCGGGCGGACCCGCGAGAGTCCCCCGGAGATTCGCGATGGATTACAGAGGAGTGAAGAGATGATGATCGCGTCAGGGGTGCTGCGCGCCCGCTGGCTGGTCGTGGTGGCGGCAGCCCTTGTGGCACTGGGCATCGGTGTGGCGTGGTCGGAGTTCTCGGAGTCCACACCCATCGCCGCTGATCTGAGCGCCCCACGTGGATTGTCCACCGCTCCAAACGGCGACCTCTTGGTCGCCGAGCAAGGTGCCGGACAGATCCTGCAGATCGAGGATACGGGCCGAGTCACCGTGCTCGTCGACGGGATTGTCGGCGCGACGACAGGCGCGGGTCCGGAGGGAATCGAGCCCGCCGGCGTGAGCGCCGCCCGGTACATCGATGGCACGCTCTTCTACATCACCGGTGAGTTCGACGCCGACGGGGAAGAAGGGTTCCAGACACTCTACCGCCTGGACCCTGATGGCCCAGTCGCTGTCGTAGATCTCTTCGCCTACGAGCAGGCCAACAACACCGACGGCGAGCTTGATCCCGAAGAACTCCTCTCCAACCCCTACGATCTCATCGCAAATCCTGGGGGCGGTGTCCTGGTCTCCGATGCCGGAGCGAACGCCGTTCTCCATGTCCACGACGCGGGTACGGTCATGCCGTTTGCGGTCTTCGCGCAGCGGCCGAATCCTCTGCCCTTCGGCCCGCCATTGATGGACCAAGTGCTGACCGGGATGACGATTGGGCCCGATGGCGCGGTGTACGTGGCAACCCTCACGGGATTCCCATTCCCGTCTGGAGAGGCCCGCGTCTACCGAATGGAGGACGCCAACGGCGACGGTGACGCCCAAGATGCTGGCGAAACCACCGTTTTCGCCAGCGGGCTCACCACAGCGACTGACCTTGCCTTTGACAGCGACGGCTCGTTGCTGGTTACGCAGTTCAGCAACGACATGCTCGAGGAAGCTCCCGGCGCGCTGGTTCGGGTCCGGGACGGCGTCCTCACGCAGGTGGCAACGCTCGTCTCTCCCACGGCGGTGCATACGCGCGGGGGCCGACTCTTCGTCTCTCAGGAGTTTCTCGGTCTCGTCAGCGAGATCACCGTCTTGCCAACCGAAACGCTCACGGTCGCAGGCGGTGGAGATTTCATTGCCTGGATCTACGCGGACACCACCGCTTCCGCTGTCTTCGCTGATGTCGAGATCGCCTGGATCTGGCAGAACAGGACATGGGTGTCCTGGATTCCGTAGTTTGGGCTCACGGACTTCGCGGTGCCCTTCGGCTCCGTCTTGTTTATCCCTGTCCCTGAGACAACAGAGATCGAAGTACCGTTGAGATCCTGACTGGCCTCACTGAGGATTCGGGGGCTTCTTCGCGCGGGTGTGCTACTGCGTCAGCGTTAGGCTACGCAATAAGCCCATCGTGGGCGCGCCACGCCGCTGGGTGCAGGCGGCGCGCCCCGCGTGCCTCCGCGTGTCCCGACGAACCGCTGAAGGACCGCTAGTATCTGCCCGCAACCAGCACACGCAGAGCGGGGCGGACTCGAAGCATGGACTACGGAATCGTCGTTCCCACCTACATCGAGATGTGGCGGGAGGTTCAAGCCGCCGAGGAGGCGGGCTTCACCCATGCTTGGTTTCCGGATTCGCAGCTGATTTGGTCCGACTGCTACGCCGCCATGGCCTTGGCCGCCGAGAAGACGACGCGCATCAAACTCGGCACGCTGGTCTCCATCCCCAGCAACCGCATTGCTCCCGTCACGGCCTCGGCGATCGCGACGATCAACAAGCTTGCCCCCGGCCGCGTCGTCCTCTCACTGGGCACGGGCTACACGGGTCGCAATACGATGGGCCTGCCCTCCTACCCGGTCGCCGATTTTCGTGAGTACACCCTGCAGGTCCGCGGCCTACTCAACGGCGAAGATGTCCTCTTCCGCGAGGGAGAGCGTGAACGCTGGATTCGCCTCATCCATGCGGACCACGCGGACTTCATCAACCTCGATGACCCGATCCCGATCTTCCTTGCTGCGAACGGCCCCAGGGCCATGGGTGTCGTGGGAGAGGTCGGCGATGGCTGGGTCACGAGCGGTGGTGGACCCTGGATCGCAGATGGCTTCCCGATTATCGAGGCCGGTGCCCAGGCCGCCGGTCGCGACTACGTGAAGCCGTACACGGTCGTACTCGAAGGGGCGTGCGTCCTCCGCGACGGCGAGACGATGGAGTCTGAACGGGTCGTTCAACGCGTCGGTCCGTGGGCTATCCTCAACCTCCACACCATGTGGGAGTCGTCCCATGGCCGTTGGGGCGGCAACCTCCCTGTCGACGACGCCGACCTGGCCGGCCAGTATCACCGCTACATTTCAGACTACGCCGAGTCCAAGGGGCACCCTGCGGACCGGCTCTACCTCGACGTGCACGAAGGCCACTACAGCTATCTCAAGGACGGCGAAGCACGCTTCGTCGTCCCGGATCGCGTGGCTGCGGCGGTCACCGGCACAGGCCCGGAGATCATCGCCAAGCTCGAGCAGCTGGAATCCGTCGGCGTCGATCACGTCGCGCTGTCCGCCCATAGCCCGGAGGGCGCACGTGAACTGATTGCGGATTTCGGGCGCGAGGTGATCGCGAAGAGGGGGGGCTAAGCGCGGAGACTCGTTAGCCGCCAGCGGCTACCATCCGCTGCCTCCGTAGCAGTCGGTTGAGTCGATGCGCCAGCGGCTGGCGCCAGGCAGCGGCGGAGGGCTGCCGCGCGATTTCGATGGCCTCCTCGGTCGCCTGTCTCGCCGCTGCGAAGTCTTTCTGCTGGTGCTCGAGATGCTTCGCGATCTCAATGCAGGCGGCGATTTGGCCCGGCCCTCCCTCTGCGGCGAGCGCCTGCCAGAGGGGAATCGCCTCGGCGGGGCGCCCCAGCACTTTGTATGCGCCGGCCAGACGCTCCCGGGCTTCTCGTCGTAGGAGTGGTCGATCCAGGGTCTCGGCTGCTGTTTGAAGCCACGGCAGGGCCAGGGGAACGTTTCGGGCTTTGAGATGGAGTCGACCCAGCCCCAGCGCTTGCTCGGGGGGGACTTCCCGTTCGCCGCGCAGCAAGGCTCCCATCGCGGCCAAGAGCGCACCGAGCGCCAGGACATCGTGTGCGTTGTGACGCACCAACGGAACCAGATGGCGCGGATCACCCGTGCGCAGGTATCGGAAGTACCAAGCCGGGACATCGCTGCCCGGGACATCGTCTTCACCCCGATGGAAGGCCAGCACCGCGGGCTCCAGCGCCTTCAAGCGACAGGAGTCCACCGTATCGCGAAAGACGAGTCGGGCCGGAGGCAGCAGATCCAGGTGCGCAGCACTCGCGAATCCGCCTCGGAGGCGGTGCATCGTGGCGCGGTCGTCGAGGACGGGGGCATCGAAGCTCCGCCCGTTGTACGTCACCAACACGGGGTCAGACGGGAGGTCGACGTCGGCGAGCAGGGCCGAAAGCACCGCGGTCTCTTCGGCCGGAGTCCGGGCAATGTACTGTCGGAGGAGGAGGGCATCGCCAACGACGACCGCCGTGGCAACGAGAAAGGCGATGATCCCGGCCCCGCTCAGACCAGTCGCCTCGATATCGAGGATCACCAATGGTCCCGTTGAACCCGCCCATGTTTCCCGCGGTGCTAACACCTGGAGCACGCCCGCGTCGATCTGATCGAGCCCGAGCAGCGACTGGGTGCCCACGCGTGTCGTGAGGGGATACCGCCGCTCGAGGAAGGCGCACCCCCCGACCTCCGTCATCCGCTCCTGTGTCCGCTCGAGGCTGGCGGGGACGAGCCCCCGCGACGGAGGCGGCTCCGGACGTGGCGCCGGCCGCGTTTCGATCCGCCGGATCAGACGACGCAAGCGCGTCCGCTCCGCCGCGCCTGTGCGACGGGTCACGCTCCGGACCCCGTGAGCACCTCGGCGGGCGCTCGACCCGCCCGTAGATCTTGCGTCTGAGCACACAGTTCTTCCAGCACCCACCTCTTGGTCGACAAGCCTGCCTCTGGTGGGCCCACGCAGGCGGGGCAGCCGTCCCGACATGGGCAATCCTCGACGAGCTGCCGGGCCCGCGCGATCAGTTCGTCGTAGACGGTGTAGAGATGCTCCGCCGCCCCGACACCTCCCGGCACCCGCTCCCAGAGAAAGATCGTCGGTTGGCGCGTGTGGGGGCTCCGCACCTGAACATCCAGGGCGAGGTCGGCCGGATCGCACATAAGGATCAGTGGGGCGACCGTGTGCAGCACTCGCCCCAGGCCCACGCAGGTACTTTCGATCTGCGCGGCGGAGCGGGGCGGCACGACTTCGCCGACCGTGGTCCAGAAGGCGCTGGTCTGCAGGTCGTCCTGCGGCAAGTCGATCTGACCCCAGCCGACGTTCTCATGGGTGTGGAGCTTGATCTTCTTGAAAATCGTCGCCAGGTACGTGACCGCGACCTCGCCATGCCCGCGCCGCACCGGTGATCGCGTTTGGTCCCACTCCTCGATGACTTTTAGCCCCACGGCCAAGTGGGCATCGGTGTAGTAGTCGACATCGACGGGGCGGACGTAGGCCTTGAGCTCGGTCCAGTCCAGCTCGTCGACGTGGTACTGACGCCCGTCGTGGACATAGATCGCCTGTTCATGCACCAGCGTCATGGCGGATTGCCGATCCACCTCCCCGATCACTGCGGCGGGTGGACCTGGGTCGATAATCACCACGTTCTGGTCCGGGGCGAGGCGCAACGACACGGCTTCGGCCGGGAAGGCATCACTCGACCAATAGACGCGATCTTGCTGACGGTAGACGATCCCATCGTCCGCCAAGATCTCGAGCAGGGCCGCGGTCTCGGGACCCAAGGTGTCCCATTCATCCGCATCGAGCGGCAACTCGAAGACGGCGCACTTGAGATGCTCGGCGGCGACGACTCGGTTGTCGGGCTTGATCCGCCCGGCTTCCGCTGATCCATCGTGCAGGAACTCCGGGTGCTGGGCGATGTATTGATCCAGTGGTCCGTTGGCGGCGACAAGGATCCGCAGGGCAGGGTCTTCCCCCCGCCCTGCACGACCGAACTGTTGTCGCAAGCTCGCGAGGGTGCCGGAATAGCCGCAGATGACCGCGGCGTCCAACCCGCCGATGTCGATGCCGAGTTCGAGGGCGTTCGTCGTTACGACGGTTCGCAGCTCTCCGCTGCGGAGGGCCGCTTCGATCGCGCGCCGTTCCTTCGGGAGGTATCCCGAGCGGTATCCCCGCACGCGCGGCGTCGCCGCCGGATGAGGCGACTCCGTTTCACGCAGATACTGCGTGAGCAGTTCCACCCGGGTGCGCGAACGCGCGAAGACGATGGTCTGCAGGCGTGCGGCCTGTAGCTCCATCGCCACATCACGCGTGGCCTTCACGGCGCTGGCACGCAGCCCGAGCTCGCGATTCACGATCGGGGGGTTGTACACCATCGTGATCCGCTCGCCGCGCGGGGCGCCATTCGCGTCGATCACGGAGACAGGACGCCCGCAAAGCGCACTCGCGAGTTCTCCGGGGTTGGCGATCGTGGCCGACGAACAGAGAAAGACGGGGTTCGAGCCGTAGAAACGGCAGAGGCGGAGGAGCCGCCGTAAGACCTGCGCCACATGCGATCCAAACAACCCGCGGTAGGTGTGCAACTCATCGATCACGACGTAGCGGAGGTTCTCGAACAGGCGCACCCAGCGCGTGTGGTTTGGCAGAATACCGGTGTGCAGCATGTCGGGGTTGGTGATGACGAGATGCCCCGCTTGGCGCACCGCTCGCCGCGCGGTGGGGCTCGTGTCCCCGTCGTAGGTGAAGGTCTTCGCGTCGATGGCCGCGTCGGTGACGAGACGGTGGATGCTGTGCAGCTGATCTTGCGCCAGCGCCTTCGTGGGGAAGAGGAGGAGGGCACGACTGCTGGGGTCCTGCGTGATCGCCTGCAGGATGGGCACCGTGTAGCAGAGGGACTTGCCGGAGGCGGTGGGCGTCACCACCACCTGATCCTGCCCCGCGAGCGCGCTGGCAATGGCGGCGGCCTGGTGGCTGTACGGTCGCTCGACTCCTCGCCGGGCGAGCGCCTGGCGGAGGCCCAGTCCGACCCCTTGGGGCCACTCGCCGTACTCGGCGGGGACCGGCGCTTCGATGTGCCAGTCGACGAGATTCGGCGCCAATCGCGGATCGGTGCGAAGCACCTCGAGGGCAGCGGACAGAGACATGGGACCTCCCTCAACCCCCGCCGACAGGTCGCCGCATCATAACAGAACACTTGTTCGCACTACCGCCGTCGCCCAGTTCGAGTTGCGAGGTGGGGGGGGGAGGATCTTCTTGCCGTCTCGACACACGCCGGCGAAGGTTCGCGCTGGCAGCGCTGGACCCCAGGATGCCGAGATCGTGTGTGGCGGCTCCCAGCCCCTAGACTGCGCGGCATGGACGCGCCCCCCATCCAATACGCCCGCACCGCAGACGGGGTGAACATCGCCTATTCCACGCTGGGCGCTGGTCCTGTGTACGTTTCCCCGCAACCGCCTAGCTCGTCCGGCATACAACCCAGCTGGGCCGACCCTTATTTCAGCGACTTCTACGGGCGGCTAGCGGAGTCGTTCACCGTCGCCCTCGATCACCCAATTGGTGGTCCAGTGCAGCGACTTCGTGTCGGCGGCGGCGGCCTGGCGTGCGAAGTCCACGAGCGCAGCGCGACCTGCGAAGCGAGTCTGCCACGTGGAGCCGAAGGCCCCGTCGGGTAGGAAGCAGTCGGCCCAGCCCTCCGCGTCGCCGTAGTCGATCGCGTGGTTGTAGCGCGCCGACAGGTCGAGGATGTCGAGTCGGTCCTCCGTCGTGAGTGCCATGACCTTCTCCCTTTCGTCAGGCGGCAGTCTAGCAGGAGATTGACGCCCCCTGAGCGATCGCTGCTAGAGGTGGCGTGACTGCCGCACCGGCCGCTTCACCGCCTTGACCCGGCCATCCCGCACTCACACTTCGACTAGGTTTCGAGGAGCCAGCGCGGCTGTTCGAGGTGGGGTGGGGAGGCGCATCGCGGACTGGGAACGGCTGAGTCCCAGGTCCCGAACCCATACGGTCGAACCGGTTGACGGCCTAGCCTCTGGGCATGGGCCGGACATTCGTCGCGGTGCTCGTCTTCGACTCGTGTTCGTCCCGCGAAGAAAGGAGTGCTCCAATGCGCAAGCTCCTGATCGGCGCGGCGATCGCCCTCGCGGTTGCCGTCGTCGGCTCGCGGCGGCGCCCGTCCCGGACGGGGATGCGGGATCGATTCAACCGGCGGCGAAGCCAGATCACGCGTATCACAGACCGGTTTCCGCAGTTCCGAGGCGAGTCCACCCTCAGCGGCAAGGATGCCGCAGAAGCGTTCTTGCGGCAGGAAGGCGTGCCATACAAACTTCAGCACCATCCGCAGGTGTTCACCGCTCAGGAGGTCGCGGAGGCCGAGCATGTCTCTGGCGATCGTGTCGCCAAGGTCGTGATGGTGCAGGCGGATGGGTTCCCTGTCATGTTGCTGCTCCCCGCGTCGCAGCGCGTGGACTTCCATGCCCTCCCAGACCTTCTGGGCGCCCGATCGGTTCGACTCGCGAAGGAAGAGGAGTTCGCCGATCTCTTTCCAGGCTCGGAGATTGGCGCGGAAGCGCCGTTCGGACATCGCAGCGCCGTGGCGGTCTATGTCGAGCATTCCTTGGCCGAGCAACCCGACATCATCTGCCCCGCTGGCACGCATACGGACACCGTCACGCTGGCGTACGCGGATTTCGCCCGATTGGTCGGGCCGACACTGGCGGCCTTCGCTCAAGGGGGGCATACCTCGATTCCGGCGCACTTGTCTGAGATGGGATCGCAACGAGAAGTCTGATCTCTTCCGAAGCGAGATTGCTTCCGGCGCAACGGCTTCGCGGTGAACATCGCGGCGCGGGTGGAAGCGGCGGCGGACGACGAGGAGATCTTCGTGACGCGGACGGTGACAGACTTGGTGGAGGGATCTGGGTTGCGCTTCGACGATTGGGGCGAGCACGAGCTGAAGCGTGTCGCCAACAAGTGGCAGCTCTTCGCCGTCGCGGACTGAGGTCGTTGGGGCGATCGAGCTTTTGCATTTCTCGCCGGTGCGGCGCCGCTGACGAACTCCATGGAGGCGGAAGTCCGATCGTCACGATGGCACCATCGTGCGCCCGGCCGCAGGATGTCCACTTCCGGTGCGAGCGAACAGGACAGCCGCAGTGCCCTACGCGAGGAGTGCGGCGGGCTTGAGCGTGAACTCGTCGATCATCTCGTCCGCGTAGGTAATGCGACCAGAGATCTCGTTCGCGGGGCTGTATGAGAGCCGGAGGCAAGCTTCGGCCATGTGCTCGACCGGCGTGACGTTGTCCTTGTTCGAGTCGTTGATCAGCTTGTGGTAGACGACTCCCGGCGTGGCGACCAGCCCCGGAGAGATGACGTTGACGCTAACGTTGTCGTCGTAGACTTCAGCCGCCAGGCCCGTCGTGAAGCGTTCGAGGGCCGCCTTGCACATGCCGTAAACCGTGCCCTCGCCCGGGCCACCGTCCACCTTCGGGTGAAGCGCGGCGTGGGACGACACGTTGACGATCCAACCGGTCTTGCGTTCGCGCATGCTCTCCAAGACGAGCTGCGATAGGTGCAGCGGGGCGTAGACCTGCACCTCTTCCATCAGCTTGTAGCGTTTCTCGGAGAACTGTGGGGTGGGGATGAAGAACGTGACCGCGGCGTTGTTGACCAGGATGTCGACCGGACCGTACGCGTTCTCGGCGGCCTGGATCAGCGCCTCGCGATCACCGTTCCGAGAAATATCCGCCTGGACCGCTACGGCCTTGCCGCCGGCGTCCTTGATGCGTTGGACAACACTATTGATGCTGCCGGGCAGTGGGTGGTCGCCGTCATCGAGGGTTCGCGCGGAGACAATGACTTTGGCGCCCTCCTGCGCGTAACGGTACGCAATCGCCTCGCCGATGCCGCGCGACGCCCCCGTGATGACGGCCACCTTTCCCCCAAGAAGGCCGTCTTTGTTGATGCTGGCTGCCATATCGATTGCTCCGTTCCCGCGACGCCTCGGACGTCGGCTATGCCCAGATGCTAGACGGCGATTCGCCTACACGCCGCCAGAGGCCACCGTCGATCCGATCGCCTCAAAGCACGTGGATAGGCGCGACGAGGCCCGCCGTCAAGTGCGGACGATCGGGCCATCGTGCCCGTTGGTGACCGCTAGTGGGTCCCCTGACTCGCCGACCTCGCGCGATCAGGCGGCAGCGCTGCGGCAGCACGATGCGCCGCAACGGCGGACACCGAAGAGGCAGGACCGGCAAAAGCAGGGGTTGGCCCCCTCGAAGCAGACCTCGCCGCGCCAGTCCTCGAGGCCCTCCCGGACGAGCCAGGGCACCATTGCCAGCGCCGCGACCGGGTCCAGCCACCACCAGCCAAGCGCGCTGGTTGCAACGACGCCGACGAAGGCAGTGAGGCTGAGGTAGGAGCAGGCGATCGTCTCACGCGCCTCGGCTGCCAGCACCGGCAGGTTCCAGCGCGCGGCCGTCCAGAGCTTCGCGAGCGAGACGGCGGGCATGATCGTGAGTGACGCCGTGAGCAGGGCAATGCCGACCACCGAAGGCTCGGAGCCCTCGCCGCTCTGGACCGAGAGCAGCGCCTGGATCACAACGGCGGCCGCGAGGGCGAAGAACGTGACCGCGATCAGGCGCAGGACGCGGCGCTCGCGCTGCTCGCCAGCTTCCTCGTCGCGGGCTGAGAGGCGCCAGAGCACAGCGCCTGCCGCGAGCACCTCAAGGTAGCTGTCGGCGCCGAAGGCGACCAGCGTCAGGCTGTGAGCCGCGAGACCGCTGCCGATCGCGACGATGCCCTCGATCACGTTGTAGATCGCGGTCAGCACGATCAAGCCGACCGCGAACGTGGTGCCGCCCATCGAGGCCCGGGAGAGGTTCATGTCCCGAGTGTAACGGGAGGGGCGGTGGACACGGCGTCGCCGCACGAGCGGTGGTCGTTGGGTGATCTTCTGGTGTCACGAGCCCCGAGCGATCAGAAGGAGCCTTGCCACGCTTCCGGGCGAGGCTGCGGTGACTGAGCGAGGGTCGCACCAGAAGATCAAGCACTTTGTCGAGGGCGCGCTCCGGGATCGCGTCGAAGCTGGACGGCTGCTCCCCCAGGAGGCCGCTTGGGATCACCGTCCGGGCGAGCCGCTGGACGTGGCAGTAGCGCCGCCGGTCCCGATCCTCGATCGCCACCGCGCTTGCGAGTGCGCTCGCCGTGCCGCAGGGGGCCACGATGAGCGGATCGTGGGCAGGCGACGGGCAGTTCCCCCATCCGGGTCTCTGTGGGGCCCCTGGTGCGTCGTGCACTGCATTCCGCCCGGATGGCGGAGCTGCTCCGTCCATCCAAAGGCTTCGGTGCCGGATAATCGACCGATAGCGGCGGGGGCAAGCCCAGGATCCGTCGTGGGGCTCACGGGCCCAACGGAATGAGGCCAATCTGTCCCGACCCGCGGCGCCTCGCAACACACCGATCCGCATCAGATCGGGCCGATCCCAAGTCGCGACCGGATGGCGGCGGACGTTCAGCGCGCTCACAGAACGCGACTTCGCCTGGTACTTCGTCGGGAATATGGCGTTCTTCACCGCCATGGGCATGCAGTTCCTCTTGCGGGGGTTTCTCGCCTTTGAGCTGACGGACACGGCGGCGGCGCTCGGCTATGTCAGCGCGAGCATCGCAGTACCGCTGCTGGTGGTGTCCCCCATCGGGGGCACCGTCGCGGATCGGGTGAATAAGCGAACCTTGTTGATCATGACCCAGAGCGTTGCGGCGGCGGCGAGCGCCGTCACGGCGTTCCTGATCCTCACCGACCAGATCGTCTTCTGGCATCTGCTGGCGGTGTCTCTCGTGACGGGCATCGTCTTCTCCTTCAACATGCCGGCCCGGCAGGCGCTCGTTCCCCAATTGGTTCCGCGGCACAAGCTGATGAACGCGATCTCCCTCCAGATGGGCGGCCAGAATGCCACCCGCATCCTGGCGCCCGCGATCGCGGGCGTCTTGATCGCGCCGCTCGGCATCGGCTGGGTCTATGTCGTCACGACGATGCTCTTCGTCGTCGCCACGGCCTCGGAATTCCGGCTACCCGTGCACGGCATGGTGAATCCCCGTGAGCGGCGCCCATTTCTCGATGACTTCGTCGGCGGCTTCCAGTACATCCTTGGCCAACGCACCCTCGCGTTGCTGCTGGCGCTGGGCTTGGTATTCCCGCTCTTTGCGTTCCCGCTCCAACAAATGCTCCCGGTCTTCGCCGAAGACGTGTTCCACGTGGGCGCTGGTGGGCTGGGTGCGTTGTCGGCGGCCAGCGGCGTCGGGGGCTTGCTGGGCGCGATGGTGGCGGCCAATCTGGATGCCGTGCGACACAAGGGGCGCCTCATGTTCGTCGGAGGGTTGTGGTTGGGCGGACTCTTCGTCGCTTTCGCCCTCACGCCGCATTTCCTCCCGGCGCTGCTGCTGCTGGCCATTGGCAACGTGGGGGGGATGGTGTTTCAAACCACCAACAACACCGTCATTCAGGCGGGGTTGCCGGCGGCGGTGCGCGGCCGTGTCATGTCTGTGATGATGATGTCCTTCGGTCTCATGCCACTGGGGACCGTCCCGGTGACGATCGCGGCGGACCACATTGGCGCGTCGTGGGCCGTCGTCGGTTCCTCCGTGGCGCTTCTGGTCACCATGGTCGCGTTCTACGCGTGGAGCCCTCGTCTTCGCCACCTCACCGTCGACGCGCTGCCCCAGGCCGATCTCTCTCCGGTGGAGGCGGCCCGGCTAGTCGCCGAGGGCCACCTGACGCAGGCAGAAGCCGACCAGCAAAGCGGTCAGGTATCGGCCCCCGCTCCTGCCGGACCAGCCGATCCGCCAGCCACGCCATGAGGGCATCGTGGGCGGGCACCGCGAAGACTACTTGCCGTCTCAACCGGTGACGGCAGACAACCTCCGCGCGGGAGGGTTCGGACGTTGGACCAAGGACCGCAGACGCGTAGTGGATCGTTGATGATCGGCGGAAGCGATCATCTCCAGCGAGGCTCGGTGTCCGGCTTCGCACTCGGAAGGAGCTTCTGCCGCGAGGCAGGTCCGGTGGTCTCGTCTCTTCGCTATCCCCCTGCGATTATACGGTCGACCGATCCGACGAGCGTCTCAAAGCTGTACGGCTTATCGATGAAGCCACAGGCACCGGCGCTGCGCGCTTCCTCTTCCAGCGCATAGCCGCTCGCCATCAGAACGCAAAGCTGGGGAGAAGGGCCTTCAGGCGTTGGAGCGTCTCCCACCCATCGGGGCTGGGCATGTTGACGTCCAGCATGACGAGATCAAACGACCGCCGCTGCACGTTTTCGAGCGCCGCCCGACCGTCGGCGACGGCGATCACGTGATACCCCGCATGGGAGAGCGCCATCTTGACGACCTCCCGAACAGCCGGTTCGTCATCAACAACCAGGATCGAGCCGCTACGATCGGCCGTGGCGTCGCCGGGCGCTGGCGCCACGACCGGCAGGTCCAGCTGCTTCGTGCTGGAAGCGGGTAACTGGATCCGCACGACCGTCCCACGCCCAACGGTGGAATCGATCTCGATCGAACCGCCGTGTTCGGTCAGGATGCCAAATGCCGTGGACAGCCCAAGGCCGGTCCCTCGATCAACCGGCTTCGTCGTGAAGTACGGGTCGAAGACGCGCTCTCGGGTCTCGGGCGACATGCCTTCACCGTTGTCTTGCACGGACAGCGCGATCCGCGAGGGGGAGGTCAGGAGCGTGGCGGCATCCCCTCCCCTGGCAATGCGGACCTGAATCAATGGCACGTACTCTTGATTAGCTGACCGGTTGAGACGCTCGGTCAGGGTGCCCCGCGCGTTGACGATGAGGTTCATCACCACCTGGCGCAGTTGATTGGGGTCTCCATCGATGAACGAATCCGAGGGTGCTTCGTTCAGTTCGATCATGATTCGGCGATCGAAAGTCTCGCGCGCGATCTCCACGACTTCCCTCACGAGTTCGTTCAACGAGACCCGTGTGCGCTCCGGCGGATCGTGGCGCGAGAACTGGAGAAGCTGCCGGACCAGCAAACCAGCGCGCTCACTCTCCGTCTTGGATCGGTGTAACCAATGCGCGGCGTTCTGTGGCTGGGCTTGGGCAGCCTCAATGCCGCCCTGAATCGCCGTCAGCAGGTTGTTAAAGTCGTGCGCAACGCCGGCGACCAGCGTACCCAGGACCTGATCCTTCTGGGCGAGAATGAGGCGCTCTTCGGCGCGCTTTCGCAGGCCGATATCCTGCATCGTGATCACGAACTGGTGCGATTCCGGCGCATCGATCCTGGTGATCGTCCATTCCGCGTCAAAAGCACCACCCTCCCGATGACGAGCCTGCATCTCAACGAACTCACGGGGGGAGCGAGCGTCATCTTCCGATGCCGCGTCCGATACGGCCAGCTCCGAGGCGCGAAGGTTCTGCCAGGCATCCGAGCCACCATCCAGCAACACGTCGAGCGACTTTCCGACCAGCGCGTCTGGCTTCCAGCCCAGCACGCCCGCGCAGGCCGCGTTGGCGTGTAGAATCCGCCCCTCGGAGTCAGCCAGCAGAATCGGGTTCGGCGCCGAGCTGAGGATGCTCCTGATCCGCTGCGTCACTTGATCGGTCGCCCGCCGCGACGCTGCTTCACGAGTTCGGAAATGGGCGACACGGCGATCGCGATACCAGATCGAGAGCGATCCCACGACCGCCCCAACGAGAATGAAGATCAGGGCGAGGAGCGTTTGCCGTTGCAGACCGCCGATTAGATCATGTTCGTGAGCCTGAAGCGAATCGAGTCCTCGATTCGCGTCGTCCGTGACGGAGTGGACGCTCTCGTCGAGCCCAACCAGGCGGGCGGAATCGGGTGCAGCCAAGGAGTCGCCCCCCCTTCCGCAACTCGCCGCGCGACGGTCTGCAGTTAAGAGAGGCTTTCATCGAGTGGGGCGACAGCCGTCTCACCCAATGCGTCAATGACGCTGAACCGGGTGCTATCCCAGTGGAGCCGCGCCTCTGCAAGAACGGAATCTAAGGCAGCGGACCCCGGATCACGACCGGCGAGGAGAGCCGACGATTCAATCTGTAACGCCATCGCGCGCATCTGACCGACTTGGTCCGCGACCTTCGTCTGGCTACGAATTCCGTCGAGCCCGGAGAGGACCAGGGCTCCCAACGCAATCGACGCAGCGACGACGAGAAACCAAAGCCAGCCGAAGCGGAGGGGAAGAGTGGGCAGACTCAACTGGGCTTGCCTTCCTCCGCGCAAGTCCGACGCTGGATCAGGGGGCACGCGGGGTGCCCACCTCGGATCGTCCAGGGCAGCGCCGACTACGGTACCCGTCCCTAGGATGGGGCGCTCTAGGATGAGGCTCAAATCGACGAGGGAAAAATCCCATCTTGCGATTGGACGATTTGTTGCAGCGTTCGTGCCCTGACTGGCCCAGAACGCTGCCCCGTCAGGCAGTGCTCCCCTCACCGCGTTCTGACGAGAACCGCCGTCCAGGTAGGCGCGGAGGCGGGCGTGAGATCCTTCACACCCAGCACCCGACGCGGCGACCACGCTGGCGCCACCACTGACATCGATCCTGCGAATGGCTGCGGCGGGGCTCGCGCCGGCCGGGCTCCGTTGTGCGTCGACCATGTAAGAACTCGTTGATGGGCACGTGGGCCTCCATCGGACCAACCAGTCCCATCATGCGAGTGTCGGCGTGGAACGCCCGCTTCGGCTTCGCCGCGTCGCCATTCGCTCCGTCGATATACAACTCCGCGAGCTCGCGAATCTCGTCGAAGTCGTTCCTCCCCGCAGTCAGCCCATGACTGAGAGGCTCTCGAGTTCTCGCGGCGGTCTCTGTGGGTCCAGGGTGTCGACGCCCAGGAGCAAGGGTTGGTCCGGGCTCGCTTCCGTACCGGGGCAGGGATGCGTGATCCCGACATCCCGGAGATCGCTCACAGTGGGGCCGCAGCCCTCTGCCGGGACGCGGTCGGCTGAGGCGAAGCCAAAGATAACGACGGCGATACCGCCCGCGACAAGGACGCCGCCTGTGGCGCGGCTGACAGCCTCACCGTGGACAAGCACCTTTTCGGCGAAGAAGTACAAGGTGGCAAGCGCCATCAACGCGAGACCCGCGGCCATGAAGGCGAGCATGAGCAGCATCAAAGGCCAGCAGCAGCCGAGGCAATAGATGCCGTGGTCGATGCCCATCCTAAAGGCGCCGCGGGCGCCACGCCGCCAGCGCGTCATGACGAAGCTCATGGGGGTGCGACAGACAGTGAGACAGCGATCCTTGAGCCCGGAAAACTGATAGGCGCCGGCCCCGAGCATGAGGGCGCCCGGAATGATGAGTTCGTGCTCCTCGAGGTAGGTGACGCGCTCAACCGCCTCGTGCAGGACCACATCGGCGGCAAAGGCCACGACGCCGAAGGCGGTCCAGACGAGGAGATAGGCCAGGGTGAAGAGGAGCGTGGCCTGACTCGGCGACGCGCCACCGGCGCGCGGGCTCAGCGCCACGACCGCCTGCTGCGTGGGGAGGGTGGAGGCGAGCATCATCGCCACGGTCATCAGCGCCCACGCCCAACGAAGAGCGGAAAGCGGGCAACGATCTGCGAACCGCTGGCGTCCTCCAGGAGTTCGTGATGATCGAAGGCGGAGGCGATCCCGAGACCGAGCGGATCGGCGAGGGTGAGCCATGCGAGGAGCCCGAGCGCCGCGAGGATCGCCAGCACGGGCCCCCGGTCGCTCTGCGGGACCGCGATCAGACGAAGCACGATGGCACCCTCGCTAGGCGTTGCTGTAATCGACCTCCGCGAAGTAGCCGTTTTGGCCCGTCTGATCGCGGTCGATGCCATCGTCCTTGACCCAGCTCGCCGTCGATTCGGCGACGTGGGCATGGTGGAAGAGGAATCCGTGCGGCAGGACGACTTGCGGGTCTTCCTCGTCGCCAGTGACGGGGTTCTTAATCGGCGTGAGGCCCGCTTCGGCCAGGTCCGCGATCTTGACAGTGCTGTGGCGCCCATCGACGTTGAAGTCGATCGGGACGAAGCGCGGTTCGCGCACATCGGAGATGATCGCGGCGAGGATCTCCCAAGGGAGACCGCGGCAGCGCCGGTCATGATCGTCAGCAGCGCGCTGCGCTGCTCGGGCGTGGCGCGCTCGTCGACGTACGGGATCATGGTGCCATTGCCGAGGTGCATTGCCTCGGGAAACCAGCCGGCCCCGGCGATGTTGAGACCGTCGAGGCTGACGTCGCCGAAGTGACCCTCGTTGATGTGCCAGCCCAAGACGAACGAGCAATAGCCTTTGGTGGGCGGCGCCTCGAAGTTGCAGGGGCAGCCGAAATCGCAGCTACAAGTCTCCAGATATGCCGCCTTCATCCGCCACGCGGTCTTGGTATCCGTTGTCATAGCATTGAACTCCTCTTGAATATCGTGGTCCTGAAGGAAAGGCCTTGGGAGAATCCTTGCGGGGCAACCACTTCACCGGCTATGACAAAGGTCATTCGCTTTGGGAACCGAGGCCGCGCTGAAGCGCTTGATGGACTGATCCCGCAGGGTGAGATCTCCTCGCGCGCCAGGCCAGGCCACACGACCCCGCTTAGTGGACACTCCCGGACGCGCGCTCGCCGCCCTCCAGTTCACCGGGGCCAACCGGCGAGGACTTGAGGCGTGCTGGTTGGAACCCGCGCAAACGGTCGGGTGCGGCCGATCGTGGTTCGAGAGACGGCCCCTAGTTCACGCGGCGGTCTTTGTCGGTCCAGAACTCCTCGCGCAGCTCGACCTTCTTGAGCTTGCCGGTGGCGGTGCGGGGGAGAGCCTGGACGAACTCGACCTTGCTGGGGGCTTTGAAGTGGGCCAGATTCTTGCGACAGTGGGCGATGATCTCGTCTTCGCTGGGAGATGAACCTTGGCGCGGGACGATGATCGCCAATGGCGTCTCGCCCCACCTGTCAGAGGGGACGCCGATCACAGCGGCCTCCAGCACATCGCTGTGCTTATAGAGCACGTCCTCGACCTCGATGGAGGAGACGTTCTCGCCGCCGGAGATGATTACGTCCTTGGCGCGGTCGACGATGTTGATGTAGCCGTCATGGTTCACCGTGCCCAGATCGCCGGTGTAGAAG
>PVBE011430225.1_pt1 | contig 99970 bp, 87 predicted proteins | sample 1631181 | NCBI WGS metagenome assembly PVBE01 (sample SAMN08397723, study PRJNA350692) | Marine metagenome, whole genome shotgun sequencing project. | isolation source: water | place: Pacific Ocean | collected 2012-04
CACGATCAACGGTGGAGCGACGTATGCGACCTCCACGGGCGCGACCCTCTCCCTCTCCGCCGGCGGGGCAAGTTACATGCGCTTCAAGAACGATGGCGGGAGCTGGTCCGGCTACCAGTCCTACGCCACGAGCAAGACCTGGACGCTCCCCAACACCCAGGGGACGCGCACCGTCTACGTCCAGTTCAAGGACGCGGCGGGGAACGAAACATCAGGCTCGACCAACGACACGATCATCCTGGACTCGGTTGCGCCGACGAGTCCTTCGATCTCGATCAACGGTGGAGCGACGTATGCGACCTCCACGGGCGTGACCCTCTCCCTCTCCGCGGGCGGGGCAAGTTACATGCGCTTCAAGAACGATGGCGGGAACTGGTCCGGCTACCAGTCCTACGCCACGAGCAAGAGCTGGTCGCTCTCCAACACACAGGGGACGCGCACCGTCTCTGTCCAGTTCAAGGATGCGGCGGGGAACGAAACATCAGGCTCGACCAATGACACGATCATCCTCGACACGGTCGCGCCGACGAACCCGTCGATCTCGATCAACGCCGGGGCGACATATACGAACTCCCTTGGCGTAACCCTGACGCTTTCGGCGGGGGGCGCCTCCCAGATGCGGTTCAAGAACGAGAGCGCGGGGAACTGGACGAACTACGAAACCTATACGACTTCCAAGACCTGGACCCTCACCAACACGGAGGGAACCCGGTACGTCTACGTCCGGTTCATGGACGCGGCGGGGAACGAAACCAGCGGGGGGAACAATGACACGATCATCCTCGACACGATCCCCCCGGTGGAGCCATCGTTGAGTTCTCCCGCCAACGCATCCTCCACCAACGACACGACCCCGGTATTCTCCTGGGGAACCGTTTCGGGAGCGGCGACCTACCGGGTCCAACTTGACGACACGGCGAACTTCGCCAGCCCTCTCGCGGACACGGTCGTCGGCACGGCCACCTACACAGCTGCGACACTCGCGGAGGAAACCTACAACTGGCGCGTGAAGGCGATCGACGCGGCAGGCAACCAGAGCGGGTACTCCGCCCCCTGGACGTTCACCGTGGATACCACCGCACCGACGGGGCTTTCGGTCTCGATCGCGGGCGGGGCGACCTGGACAAACACCACCGGCGTAACGCTGACGATGGGCGCCACCGGCGCCTCCCACATGAGGTTCAAGAACGAGACCGGGGGAAACTGGTCGAACTACGAACTCTACTCAACGACCAAGAACTGGACGCTGCTCAACTCGCAGGGGATGCGCACCGTTTACGTCCAGTACAAGGATCTTGCCGGCAACGAGACCGCCGGCACGACTTCCGACACGATTCTCCTGGACTCCGTGGCTCCGACCGGCGCGGCGATCGAGATTGACGCAGGCGCGACCTACGCGACGGGAACGGCGGTGACGCTTTCCCTCTACGCGACGGGAGCTTCCCACATGAGGTTCAAGAACGAAACCACGGGAGGGTGGTCGGGTTACGAGACGTACGCGATCTCGAAATCCTGGAACCTTCTCAACGCGCAGGGAACCCGTACCGTCTACGTACAGTTCAAGGACCTCGCGGGCAACGAAACCGGCGGCTATGACAAGGACACGATCATCCTCGACACGGTGCCCCCCGCCGTTCCGACGCTGAACGCGCCGGCGAACGGATCGTATACGAACGACATAACTCCGACCTTCCAGTGGGGTTCGGTTTCCGGTGCGTCGATGTACCGGTTCCACCTGGCGGACAACGCTGCTTTCACAAGCCCGGTCGTGGACACGACGACAAGCGGGGTCTCCCACACGGCGGCGACTCTTTCCGAGGGTGTGTACCACTGGCGCGTGAACGCGACCGACCTCGCCGGGAACGAAAGCTCTTGGTCCGACGCGTTCACGTTGACCGTGGACACCACCGAACCGACGGGACTGTCGATCACGGTCGACGGTGGAGCGACATGGACGAACTCCCCGGCCGTCTCCCTCGCGATCGCCGCGACCGGCGCCTCCCACATGCGGTTCAAGAACGAAATCGGAGGGGGTTGGACCGGGTACGAGGCGTACTCGGCGACCAAGGCCTTCAATCTTCTCAATTCCCAGGGCACGCGCACCGTGTTCGTCCAGTTCAAGGACGAAGCGGGGAACGAGACGGACGGCACGACCTCCGACACGATCATCCTCGACTCGATTGCGCCGACGGGGGTTTCGATCTCGATCGACGCCGGGGCAACCTACGCCACCTCGACGGGCGTGACGCTGACGCTCTCCGCGAACGGAGCCTCCCACATGAGGTTCAAGAACGAAAATGGCGGGACCTGGTCGGGCTACGAGACGTATGCGACGGGCAAGGCCTGGACGCTCAACAGTATCCAGGGGGTGAGGTACGTCTACGTCCAGTTCAAGGACGCCGCCGGGAACGAGACCGGCGGGTCGAACTCCGACACGATCATTCTCGACACGATTGCGCCCGACGCGCCGGAACTTGTTTCCCCGGTGAACGGGCTCGATACGAACGACGACACGCCCACCCTCGACTGGAACACCTCTCCGGGAGCGGTCCAGTACACGGTGGAGTGGGCGGACAATTCCGCCTTCACGGGAACGTCGAACCAGGTTTCGTCCAGCACGCTCTACACGACCCCCGTGCTGATCGACGGGTCGTGGCACTGGAGGGCGAAAGCGAAGGACGTAGCCGGAAACTGGAGCGACTGGTCTTCGGCCTGGACCTTCACGGTGGACACCGTGGCCCCGGGGGTTCCGACCCTGATCTCGCCGGTCAGCGGGACGGAGACGAACAATACCACGCCGACCTTCTCCTGGAACACGGTTCCGGGAGCGGCGACGTACCGGATCCAGGTGGACAACAATGCGAACTTCGGAAGTCCCAACGTCGACGCGACGACCAACTCCGGATCCCACACGACGGGGACCCTTTCCGAGGGAACCTGGTCCTGGCGTGTAAAGGCGATCGACGCCGCGGGGAACGAGAGCGCCTGGACGGCAGGCTGGACCCTGGTCATCGATACGACCGCGCCCGCCATGCCGGTCATCTCCTCGCCCGCCAACGGCGCAATCATGGGTGACAACACGCCGACCTTGAGCGGAACCGCCGAGGCGAACAGCGTGCTGGAGATCTTCAACGGGGCATCCACCCTCGCAACGGCCAGTGCGGACGCGAGCGGTTCCTGGAGCGTGACGGTCCCCTCCCTCGTGGACGGAACGCACGTCTTTACCGCCACGGCGACCGACGCCGCGGGGAACACGAGCGTCGCTTCCGCAACGGTATCGGTTTCAATCGATACGGTCGCACCTGCGGCCCCCGAAATTATCTCTCCCGTAACGGGGACGATTACCAACGACAATACCCCGACCTTTTCGGGAATCGCAGAAGGCGGGACCACCCTGGAGGTTTTCGCGGGGGCCGTTTCGCTCGGGGCCACGTTGGTCAATTCAGCCGACACATGGTCCCTGACGACTTCCGTTCTCGCAGACGGTACGTACGGCGTCACCGCGACCGCGACGGATGCCGCGGACAATACCAGCGTGGCCTCGGCGCCTGTCGACATCACCATCGACACCCTCGCTCCGAAGGTGACCGGCGTCAGTTCGTCGACTCCGGACGGGATCTACGGAATCGGGCAGGAAATCATCGTTCGGGTCAACTGGTCCGAGGCGGTCTTCGTAACAGGGACGCCCCGACTTTCGCTGAACCTTGGCGCCCCGGTACCGGTCGCCTACGTGACCGGATCCGGAACGTCCACCCTCTCCTTCCACTACACGATTCTCGCGGGGCACGCGTCGGACGATCTGGACTACGTCGACACCTCCTCGATCTCCCTCAACGGGGGATCGATCGGGGACACCGCGGGCAACGCGGCCGACCTGGCGCTCGAGGTTCCCGGTTCGACGGGGTCCCTCGGCGCAAACAAGGATCTCGTGATCATCAACGACTTTCCTCCGGACGCCCCGACGACCCTGCTGCAGTACAAGAGTGACGGGACGACGGCTCTCATCACGGGGGGAGTAACCCGCGAGGCGGTCCTTCGCTTCCGGGGGACATTGACCGACCCCACGCCCGGACAGGGGATCAAGCTGCAGGTCGAAGCGCGTTCGCTCGGAACGCCCTTCACCGGAACCCCCACTTCGGAGGGCGTTCTCGGACTGGGCGGAATCGCCACGGAGACGATCGAGGTCGGTCTTTTCGACGGACCTCTCCACTGGCAGGCGCGCTCCGTCGATGAACTGGGAATCCGGTCCGACTGGGTGGCGTTCGGGGAGAACGAGGAAGCCGTCGCAGACGCGGTCGTCCAGGTTTCTTCCGCCAACCTCGCCCCGGCGACGCCTTCCGACCCCGGCCAGTTCCGCACCAACGGGATCACCCCCCTCGGGATCGCGGGAACCCTTGAGGGATCGGCCATCCTTTTCCGGGGAACCCTGGTGGATCCGGAGGGGAACGATGTCCGGCTGGAAATCGAAGCGCAACTCCTCGGATCGACCTTTACCGGAACCCCCAACTTCCTCGGCGGATTTCTTCCCAGTGGCAGCGAAGCGACCCTCCTCGCGATTCTGCCCGACGTGGGTTCCCATCACTGGCAGTTCCGCACGAGGGACGTCCAGGGCGCCGTTTCTCCCTGGGGTTCCTACGGAGGCAACAGCGAACTGACGGATGCTGATTTCATCGTCGATACGTCGTCGAACACGGATCCGAATCCGCCCGTAGGAATTTCCCAGCACGATGATGCGACCGGACCTTCGGAGCCGGTCGGGTACCTCGACGCCGAAGGGTGCATGGTCATCCAGGCGACCGTGAGCGATCCGAACCCGCTCCAGGTGGTTTCTCTCCAGGTCGAACTGAAGCCGGTCGGAACCGAATTCGACGGGAATCCGACCGTTTTGGGACCCTGGGTCGCGGGGGGAACCCCGACCCGCGTCACGATCACGGGATTAACGACGGGCATTTATCACTGGAGAGCCTGCACACGCGATTCGGGAGGCGCCCTCTCCCGCTGGATTTATTTCGGGTACAACATGGAGTCGGAAACCGACTTCTCCGTGAACACGACGGTCAACCAATCCCCCGACGACCCGACGATGATGGTGCAATTCACGAGCGACGGGGTGACCGGAATTCCGACGGGAAGCATGACGGTGGAAGACGGAATCACCCTGCGGGCGACCACGCTTGATCCTGGCCAGAACCCGTGGAAGCTCCAGGTGGAACTCTCCCCCACCGGAAATCCGATCAACGGGATTGTCGCGGCGGAGAGCGACCTGGTCTTCTCCGGGACGGAGGCCTCCGTGTCGATCGCCGGACTGGTGGACGGGTCCTGGTTCTGGCGGGCACGCGCGGTGGACGAGTCCGGAGCCGTTTCCGAATGGGTCTCTTCCGGCGGGAACCCCGATTTCTCCGTGGCGACCGCGGCGAACCAGGCGCCTTCGGTGAGCGCCCCCGCCCAGTACCGGACGGATGGAATCACCTCGATCGGGTTGGGCGGCCTGACGAACGAATCCCGGGCCACGTTCCGCGCATTCGTGGAGAGCGGAGATGTCGGACAGCCCGTTCGCCTGCACGTGGAGGTCCGGGAATATACGGAACCATTCAGCGAACTTCCGACCGCCTCGAGTGCATGGGCGATCTCCGGAAGCGACCTGGAAATCACCACGGGAAGTTTTGAAAACGGGAAATCCTACCATTGGCAGGTGTGGACGGAGGACAGCAACGGGGAGGTTTCCGGCGTGGTCGCCTTCGGGGGCTCGCCCGATTTCACGAAGACGTCCAACATGTCACCGCTGTCGCCAGCCGGCCCGCAACAATATCACCTCGACGGCGTGACCGTCCTCCCTGTCGGCGGAACGACCCCCCACGAGGGCGCGATCCTGAACGCCGTAATCACCGATCCGGACGGGGATCCCGTTCGGCTCCAGGTGGAAATCCAGTTGGCCGGACAACCGTTCGCGAACGTCGTGTCGGCCACGAGCGCGGCCGTCCAAAGCGGTTCCGTGGCGACGATCATGATCTCCGGTCTTCCCAACCTCACCGGGTATCACTGGCAGGTCCGAACGATCGACGGAAGCAACGAGCCGACGGCATGGGGTTCGTTCGGGGCAAATCCAGAGGAAACAGCCGATTTCCGGGTGGACGCCACCTTCCGGGCTCCGGGCTCCGAGAAAGACTCCGGTGGCTCCTTCTGCTTCGGGAATGTCGCTTCCAGCGGGGGTCTCTCCCTGACTTGGATTCTGGCGCTCTTGGGGAGCCTTCTCCTCGGAATCGGGGTCTGGAGACGCTGATCCGGGGTCCCTGGAATGGGCCAAATTGGTCTCCGAGGGGCTCTCAGGCCAGCAATCTATACTTGAATTGTCACTCATTGCATTATAAAACATAAGTTATGCTGAAGTGGTGGCGAATTTGATCCGATGGGTGATTCGAGTTTCGAGTTTGTTTGTATTTGGAGGTGAAGATGTTAGACAAACTCAGTGGATGATTGGGTCAGATCACGGAGTTGGGCATCGGGCTCTTGGCACTCGCCATTGTGGCATCCCTTTTGGTTGGACCCGATAAAATGGGTTTCTTCGGTGATGTGACGAACAATATCAAGGAATTGGTCAAATCACTGGGCGAGGCCGGTTTGGCGGGCCTGATTGCTCTAGGTGTCGTCCTGTGGTTGTTTAACAGGGGAAAATGAACAACACCAGGCGAATGAATTAGCCGGGTCTTGAATTGGACAGGCTAGCTGAAATTGTGACCTCTCTGCGGCGGCTGTTGCTGGCCGCCGCAGAGGTTGGTTTCGCCTTGGTGGCGCTCATTTCCGTCGTCTATATCCTCCTGGGAGCCGAAAAAGACGACTACATCAGTTCCGTGGTCGCGAACATCGGAAAACTGGTGGAGGCGGTCTCCCCCCAAGCCATTGTCGCCGTTGCGGTCATCTACGGGCTGATCTGCTGGTTCCGCTGGAAAAACGGACCGAAATCCCCCAAAAAGAGCGATCAAGCCTGACGAAGCGCCCGGGATTCCTATCACGTCCGGCCTCCTTTCCTGTAAAATATCCCTCGTTCAAACTCCGGGAGGCATCATGCGAATAATCGGATTGCTGGCCATGGTGGGGGTGGCGCTGGGCTTCCCCCAGGACGACTTCAAACGGGAAGGCAAGGGGGAACGCAGGGCGTCCCTCGACCTGATGGAAGGGAAGAAGGCGCCGGAGTGGAAGGTCGAGGAGTGGATCTCCGGAGAGACGACGCTCCGCGAGCTCCGGGGAAAGGTCGTTCTGATCGACTTCTGGGGAACCTGGTGAGGGCCCTGCCGGGGTGCCGTGCCGCACCTTAAGCAGCTGTACGAGAAGTTCAACAAGCAAGGGCTGGAAATCGTCGGGATTCACACCCAGGGCGCCAAGGAGAAGGCAAGAGACTTCGTCGCCGAGCACGAGATCCCGTACCGCATCGCCATCGACAAGGCCGATCCCAAAAAAAAGGGGAAGAGTATCACCATCGGGGAACTCTACCGGGTCGACTCCTACCCCGATTACTACCTGGTTGATCGAAACGGCACGCTGCGCTATGCCGACCTGGCGAACAAGGAAATCGATCGGGCGATCGAGAAATTGCTGAAGGAAAAGGCGGAGTAAGGGGGATCCCCCGCTCTCCCTTCGGAGAGCCCGGTCGAGCCGCCCGGACCGATTCAAACCTGACCGGCTCTTCAACGCCATGAGGGAACGGGGGATGAAGGTGTCAGGGACCTTCTCATTCTTTTTCATATTGCTGGACATCACGACTTTCCGGGGATACAAACGGCTCGCAGGGAAACCGGGCCCGCCTGCGTCTCCCTTATATATAGTTGACGGCAATCCTCGGAGGACCGATGAACAAGAACCTGGTCTGGCTCGCCTTTCCCGCTCTCCTGGCTTCCTGCGGCGTCCTCGGAATTGGAAAATCGGACTCGTCCCCGCGGGAGCGGGCGGAAATGGTTTCCATCGTCGAGCACAGGGTTGATCTCTCTGAAAGCCTCGATTCGCTCAAATCGGGTTCCGACTGGGGCATTGACCGCAACACGCAGATCGCCAAGACGGTCGAATGGAGCGACGTCAGCACGCCCGGGCACGCGACCTACCTCGCCCGCACCGTGGTCCTCGACCAGGTCCAACGGCACGACGCGGACGATTTCTACGGACTGCGCATCCGCCTCGGGAACCGGACCACCGCGACCGTGAAGGTGGAATACCATTTCCGCTTCTACGACGGGAATGGACGGGTGCTCGCGGGCCTTCACGAGGGCTACCGGTCTGCCATTCTCTCCCCCCGCGGAACAACGATGATCCTCGACAACGCCCGCTCGCGCGGCGCCGTCGGGTTCCGCCTTTTCGTCCGCCGGGAGGGCTCCACCGACGTGGGCTACGCCGACGCCGACCTCACCTGGCTCAACGGACCGCAGGACGTGACCTCCTGGCTCAACGGAGTCGTCTTCGTCGACAACCTCTACCAGGACAACCCCGCCGGAACGAACCGCGTCATGTTCCGGCTCGGGGCCAAATCGGTGGAACCGGTGAACGTCGGGTACCGGATCATCTTCTTCGACGAACGGGGCCGGTCGATCCGGAGCGATCACGACGAGTTCCGACCGCTCACCCTTTCCGCCGACATGGAGGCCGCCATTCTGAACACCTGCCGCCGGCCGGGCGCGACGGGGTACAGGCTCTTCATCCGGGCGGCGGAATCGCAGACGGATGGGTTGGACGACCAGTCGATTCCGAATCAGTAACCGGCGAGCCGACGGATTCGACGGGACAACTCCGCGTTCTCCATCGTTCCCGTGAAACGATGCGCTCCCGGTCCGTACGCGTAGACCGGCACCATGCCACCGTCATGGCCGCTCGTGGTGTTGGGCGCCGCCAGGCGGGTGGCCATCGGGATAAACGTCACCCCGCATTCACGGCTGATCAACCGGCCGATCCAGAGAACGCGTTCCTTCGCCGTCGCGGCTTCGTTGATGTGCTTGAGGTCCTCCGGAGAAATGCCGTCGATCCCCGCGTGCTTCTTCAGCAGGGCCTCGCCCCCTTCGGAGGTCCAGAGTGACCCGATCCGGAAAGCGGAGGCGGTCATATCCCCGAATCGTTTCCGCAGGGGCATCGACTTTTCGGTTACCGTCAAACCGCCCGTCGCATGGTCGGCGGTCACGACGACAAGCGTCTCCCCGTTCCGTTTCGCGAAATCGACCGCCATCTTCACCACGCGATCGAACTCGATCAACTCCCGTACCACCGACGGGGCGTCGTTCATGTGACCGGCGTGGTCGATCCGCCCTCCCTCGATCATGAGGAAGAAACCGTCGGGATCCCCCGCCACCAGCTTGAGCGCCCGGGCGGCCATCTCCTGCAGGCCCGGTTCCTCCTCCCGGTCGACAACGAACGGCATGTGTGACTTGGAGAAGAGTCCCAGCACTTTTCCGCGGGCCTTCGCGAGTTCCCCGCGGGATTCGACGACGGTGTACCCGTTCGCGCGGTATTTCCCGAGCAGTTCCGCGGAGAAGTTCCGCTTCCCCCCCCCGAGGAGGACGTCAACGCCGTTCTCGAGATAATGGCGCGCGACGGAAGTCTCCATCCACCGAAGTTTCACGTGCGCGGCGAAGGCGCCCGGCGTGGCGTGGGTGATCCGGGTGTTGGTGACCAGCCCGACGGTTTGTCCCTTCTCCCGGGCGCGACCGAGAAGGGATTTGAGAAGTCGATCATCGGGATCCATTCCCACCGCGAAGAGATTCGTCTTCTCTCCACACGCCAACGCCGTCGCGGCCGCGGCGGAATCGGTCACCCAGGAATTGGCCGCCTGGGTCCGCACCAGTCCGCTCGCAGGCATTTCGTTGAGAGCCAGGTCGCCTCCGGCCAACCGGGCGAGCGTCACCTGGGAAACGCCCATCCCGTCGCCGATCAGGAAGATCACGTTGCGGGGACGACGGGCGTCGTCCGGCCTGGAGACCGTGGCGCAGGCGTTGAGGAACAGGAGGAGGAGAAGGCTCCACCTCATTCGGCGACCTCTTTCTTCGCTTTTTCTCTCAGACCCCGGATCTCATCCGCCCATTGCGACGTGGGGTACTTCTCCAGGAAGGTGTCGTAGTACTTCAATTTTTCGTCCACCTTCTCCGTGACCCGGGCCTTGTTCCGGTAGAAATCGCGCTCCATCTGCTCGTCGGAGAGAAGAGCGCCGGCCACCGTCGCCGTCAGGAAGGAGGCGAGCGTCGCCGCGAACATCGCGCGAAGGCCCAACTTCGCCAGGTCCTGCCGCCGGCCGGGCGCGATACTGGAAATCCCCCCGATCTGGATCGCAATCGAGGAGAAGTTCGCGAAGCCGCAGAAGGCATAGGTCGCGATGATATACCCACGGGGGGAGAGATCCTTCCCACCCATCTGTATGTACGAGACGAACTCGTTCAACACCATCCGGATCCCGAGGAGTTCGCCGATGTTGCTGCAGTCCTCCCAGGGAACGCCCATGAGCCACGCCAGGGGGGCGAAAATCCATCCCACCGCCGTCTGCAGGGCGACCGGTTCGCGGGCGGGGAAAACGAGAAGCTGGTACTCCTGGAAGCCGTAGTTCAGCAGGGCGATGATCGAAATGAAGGCGAGCAACATCGCCGCGACGTTCAGGACCAGTTTCATGCCGTCCCCGGCGCCGACGCAGGCGGCGTCGAAGACGTTGACGGAGGTTTTTTCCAGCTCCAGTTTCAAGTCCCCGGAGGTGGGGGAATCTTCCGTCTCCGGATAGAAAATTTTCGCCATCGCCAGCGCGGCCGGCGCGGACATCAGGCTCGCCGACATCAGGTGGCCCGGGTCGATGCCGAAACCGACGTACGCGGCGAGCACGCCCCCCGCCACGGTGGCGAAACCGCCCACCATGATCGCGTGCAGTTCCGACATCGTCATCTTGTCGATGAAGGGCTTGACGACGAGGGGAGCTTCGGTCTGTCCGACGAAGATGTTCGCGCTCGCGGAGAACGTTTCCGATCCACTCGTCCCCATCGTCCAGCGCATCACCCAGGCGATTCCCGTGACGATCCATTTCATGATCCCGATGTGGTACATCACCGCCATCAGGGAGGCGAAGAAGATGATCGTCATCAGGATGTCGATGTAGAAGACCATCCCGTGATCCTGTCCGTGCGCCTGGCTTCCGTAGATCCACCCCCAGACGAATCCCGCCCCCTCGTCCGTGAAGGAGATGAGCTTGTTGATCGCGTCGCTCGCCCAGCGGAAGAGCGCGTATCCCCACGAGGTCTTCAGAACCAGGAAGGCGAAGATCCATTGAAGGGCGATTCCCCAGGCGACGGTCCGCCATCGGATCTTGCCGCGATTATTGGAGGCGGCGAAGGCGATCAGGAGAAAGGTCAGGAGTCCCAAAACGCTGACCACGCGGGCGGGAATCCCCGCCTGCAGGTTCTTGAGCGTCTCCAGGAACATTTCGAAGAAATTCATCGGAGCGCGGGACTATAGCAGAGGGGGGTTGCAAGGGTCAAGGGGGGCGGTCGTCCCCGCAATTCCCGTTTGCGAACCCTCAAACTTGTGGTACGACATTGTCGCTCCCATGGCAGAACACATGATCGGAAGACGAAAAGGGATCCTGGGCGCGATCATCACCTGAGGCGCGTTCCCTTTTTCGTTCAGTGCCGCGATGGCGGTGGCGGTCATCGCGATCGAGCGCGGGTGGAACGTGGGAATCACCCTGGCGGGGATCTCGGCCTTCACGGTCGTCCTGGTCGCCGTACTGGAGCGGGTTCACCCCGAGTACCCCGGCTGGAACCGATCCCGCGGCGACATGCGTGTCGACGCTCTCCATGCGGTGGTGTCGATGATCACCCTGCCCGAACTGTTGAAGATCGGGTTGTCCGCCACGCTCCTGATGGCCGCAAGCCGCCTCTCCGGGTGGGTCGGCTTCGGAGTCTGGCCGCATGACTGGCCGCTGGCGCTCCAACTCCTGCTTGCCATGCTGATCTCCCAGTTCGGGGAGTATTGGCTCCACCGTCTCGAGCACACCACCATGCTCCTGTGGAGGCTTCACGCCACCCACCACAGCCCCGACCACCTCTACTTTCTCAACGCGGCCCGATTCCATCCGCTCGACACCACATTGTCCTTCACGGTGGCGACCGGCCCCTTGCTGGCGCTCGGCGCGGGTCCGCCGGTCCTGCTCCTTTTCACGGCATGGGTGGCGGTGCACGGCCTCTTTCAGCATTGCAACGTGCACCTGCGGCTGGGACCGTTGAACTACGTCTTCAGCATGGCGGAACTCCACCGCTGGCATCACTCGCTCCGTCTCAAGGAGGCCAACGCCAATTACGGAAACAACATCATCCTCTGGGACATCGTCTTCGGGACGTTTTTCCATCCCCGGGACCGGGACGCAAGCGAGGCGGTGGGGCTCTCCAACATGCCCGACTTCCCGCGCGACTACCTGGGCCAGATCCTGTCGCCCTTCAAATGGCGCCGGTACCAGCGGGATCGTTGAACGAATCCGCTTCCGTCATGCCATGGAATCCCCACCGAGAGAGTATACTGAACCGTGATGAAAGAGCTGGCCGAAATTCTGGGGCGGATTCATTCCGATTTCGATCTGGACGACGTCCTCTCCGCCCTTCTCAAGTCCGTTCTTGAAGCGACGGAGGCGACGCGCGCGGTGCTGATCGAACTCGACCCGGAAAAGGAGGCGGCCTCCGACGTTATCGCCTCCACGGGGACCCCCCTCTTCATGAGACCCGGGGACGAACATGCCATGCTCCTTCCCGTCGCGAAGTCGGCGATCGAGACGGGGCGGATCGTCGGCACGAAAGACGCGATGGAGGACGAGCATTACCGCGGAACCTCCCGGCGGGCCGAATTCCGCATCCGTCGCTTCGGAGCCGTTCCGCTCTCCGGCCCGCACCGCTCCTTCGGGGCGATCGTCTACCACGGGGAGACCCCCGGAGGGCTCTCCCGCGAAGCGATCGCCTCCCTCACCGACATCGCCCACCTCGCCGCCATCGCGGTGGAACTGGACCATCATCGCCAGCTTCGCGTCCGGGACGAAGTGACCGGCCTGATGTCGTTCCGCCGGTTCATGGATCGACTCAACGAGGAAACCGTCCGGTGCAACACGCATGGGAGGCACCTCTCGCTGGTTCATATCGATCCCGACCGGGAGGAGAGCGATCCCGACCGGTTGAAAACGATCGCGGGGCTGATTCACGCGCACCTGCGCCCCGGGGACCATGCGACCCGCATCGACGACACGGATCGATTTTACCTGCTTCTCCCCGAAACGGAGCATGCGCGGGCGATCGAACTCGCCGAGAGCCTCCGTACGTCGGTCGAGGAGTCCGCGCTCGGGAACACGGTCAGCGTCGGGGTCGCCGGAATCCCGCGCGACGCGGTGAACACCGAAACGCTCCTGCTCACCATCTACAACGCGCTCGAAACGGCACAGGCGACCGGGAACGTTTTGCACGATTCCTCCGGCCCCGCCCGGGCGGACCACCCTGACACGGACATCGTCGCCACCCTTCCCCGCGAAGGACGCGCGCTCGACTCGATGCTCGAGACTCTCTTCTCCGGGGAAGCGGAAATCCAGACGCGACTCGATCTCGCGGTCCGGCTTCTCGCCTCCTCGTTCGGATCTTCCCACGTTCTTCTCGCCATCCTCGCCTCCGACCGTACCACGATCTGGTCGGCCCGTTTCGGAACGGGGGAGGGGGAAGCGGCGCAGGACCTGGTTCGAAAGGCGTCCACATCCGGAAAGCGGGAGATCGAATCCGATGGCGCCCGGGCCATTCCCCTCCGGGAAGGAGAGGAGGTGCTCGGAGTCCTCTACCTGGCAGGGGGAGAATCGGGGCCGTACGAACGAAGATTGTTGCGCACCCTCGCGGCGCACCTGGCGCGCTCCCTGTCGAACTCGGAAGAGATCCGGAAGAGGCGGACGGAAATCCGGGAACGGGAAGAGAGCCTCGCGAAGGCCGTCGCGGAACTGAGGGAGAAATACGATTTCTCCGCGATCGTTGGCGGGGGCGAAAAATTGACGAAGGTTCTTCAACTCATCGCCCGTGCCGCCGAGATGGACGCCCCCGTCCTGATCACGGGCGAGAGCGGAACGGGAAAGGAGATCGTCGACCGCGCCGTTCACGCCAACAGCGACCGGAACGGGGGGAAATTCGTCGTCCTGAACTGTGCCGCGGTTCCGCCGGCGCTGATCGAGAGCGAACTCTTCGGCCATACCCGGGGATCCTTCACCAGCGCGGTAAAGGATCGAAAAGGGATGTTTGAAACCGCCGACGGCGGAACGATCTTCCTCGACGAGATCGGGGAGATCCCGGTCGAAATCCAGGCGAAACTGCTCCGGGCAATCCAGTTCGGGGAGATCCAGCGCATCGGGAGCGACGATCTCGTGCACGCCCGGGCAAGGGTAATCAGCGCCTCCAACCGGGACCTCCAGGAGCAGGTTCGCCGCCGTGAATTCCGGGAAGACCTCTACTACCGGATCAACGTCTTCCGAATCCACACGCCCCCGCTCCGGGAACACCGGGAGGATATCCCCGCGCTGGTGACCCACTTCTGCAAAAAACTCGCCGCCGAACTGGGCCGGGAATCGGTCACGCCCGACCCGGAACTTCTCGAGAAACTTCTCCAATATTCCTACCCCGGAAACGTGCGGGAACTGGAGAACATCCTCCTCCGGGCGGTGGCGATGTCGTCCGGAAGCGCCCTGACCGTGAAGGACCTCCCAGCGGAGATGCTCGACGGTTCCTCCCTGGCCCTTCCCGTGCACTCTCCCCGGACCGGGGAGGAACTCGAATCGATGAAGAAAATCGCCACCCGGGGAGCGACCAACCAGTTGGAGGAAGCCTTCGTCAAGTTCGCCCTGACGAAGGGAAAAGGGAACGTTTCCGAAGCCGCCCGCCAAACCGCCATCGAACGGACCCGCCTCCAGAAACTGGTCCGCAAGCACGGAATCGACCCGAAGATCTTCAAGCTATAGGGAAGCGCTGTGCGCTCAAAATCCAAATCACATGGACGGGAGCCACAACCAAGAGGGCGGAGACAGGATTCAGAAGGCGTAAGCCGGAATCAAACGGGGCACGGGATTCGATCAATGGCCCCGTCATCTGATCTCATCCGTAACGAACCTCGCCTTTGATCGAGGTCTCTTCCCTATCTGAATTCCGACTTCCGGGTTCTGGAATCTCCAACAGATCCCCGCTTGCTTTCAGATTTGTTCTTACCAGAACACTTATTCAGGGTCGATGTCTCGCCCGAAACATGTACTTTTCACAGCACACTGTGCCCGTCAAACCACTACTTACGCTGTTTTTTGTCCGTTTTTGCACTTTTTCTCTGGCAAGACGCTTGCTTTTGATCAGGGCATGAGAGATGAGATTTTTCGTGGACAAAGTGGAGGTGATCGATGATCGCAATTCAAGTTCTCCTGGCGGGATCGCTGGTCGTTCTGCCGGCGCCCCTTCAGGACTGGTCCAGCAAGTCCGGAAAAGGGACCTCAAGCAAGAACAGGACCTCGAACAAGGACAGGACCTGTTGCGACGGACAAAACAAACCCCTGCCGTGGAAGGATTATAACAAGGGGGTCCTGTGGACGAAGTCGAACGACCAGGCGTTTGCACGGGCAAAGAAGGAGAAACGTCCCCTCCTCTTTTTCCACCTCGTCGGGGACCTCGACAAGGGCGGGTGCTGAGCGGCTGGCCATGTGATGAGAACCGTGACGTTCTCGGACGAAAAGGTGGCGGAACTGGTCAACGACAATTTCGTCTCCACCTGGTACAACCGCAACCCGAAGTTTCACAACTGCGACCTCACTGAGGAAGAGCGGATTTTCAAGACCGCCTTCGATTGCTACGCGACGCGGAATTTCTGCACCTTCTTCGTCACGCCGAAACAGGAGGTGCTCCACTACTTCTCCGGCTACTATTCTCCCGCCCTCTTCCGGGAAGAACTGAATTTCGTTCTTCGGCTCGCCAAAGAGACGCTCGACAAAAACGGAAACCTGAAGCGGGGATGGAAACAGCCGTTCCAGACGCTCCACCACGAACAGGCAGAGAAGCGCAAGGCGGACGCCTTCAAGGTCTCCGGGATGAAGGTCAACACGTCCCGGAGCCGGGGAACTTCCGACACCGCCGGCTCCCGCGGGAATCTTGCGGACCGGAAAGGGTCGCTGGTCGAGGGACTTCAATATCTCCGGCAGGTCCATCGGTATTTCCGGGGAAGGGCACAGGGAGGAAGGAAGGTCTATCTCCAGCAGGTGCTGCACGGATACTCGGGAGAAACCTCTTCAGCGAAGAATAAGTTATTTTTCCGCTCCCCTTCCATCGTCGGGGCCGTGGCATGTCGTCACGGCCCCCGGTGGATTTTTGAAGCGGGCGCGCTTGTCGAGAAAGGATCCGATTATGAATAGATCCACTTTCCTGTCGGCCGGGGCGATTACGGGATCGGCCCTGATCCTTCTCGTAAGCCTGGCCTTGAATATCCCGGGCACGGCCTTCGCACAGACGGCCGAAACGGAGGTCCCCACCAGGCAAGTCCCGCCATCGCCCCCCCCCCAGGACCGGGAGCCCGGGTGGATTGTCGTCGCGGGCCACACCGTCGAGGGAAGATCGACGGGCAAGTACGTGATGTACAACCCCCGGACGGGCGAATCCTACTCGACGGACAACTGGCACAGCACCTGGGAGAGGATGAAATTCATACCCGACCCCACGAAGAAAAAACGCTACCAGTTGCTTCCCGCTTCCACGGAAAGGTAATCACGGAAACCGAAACACAGGGAGACCAGGATGAAATTCGCATTGATCGCGCTGATGTTCCTGCCGGTACAGGAAGAGGACGTTTCGATCTGGGAGGCAAAGTTCAAGCACGAGAAAGCGGTCATGAAGATCCCGGGCGTCAAGAGGCTGTCGATCGGCGGGATCGGGGAGAAGAGGCACATCATCGTCACTGTCGATTCCGGGGAGACCGCTGAAAAGGTGAATGAATTCACGGGAGGCTCGCTCGAGGGATGGCCCATCCACGTTCTGATCTCCCGGGAGAAAATGAGGAATGCATCCGGATGCTCCAACTGCGCCTGTTCCTGCCATCAGGGTGGCAGAACGGTCGTGAAGCCTCTGCCGATCGATCCGACCTCCCCGGAAGAGGCGTGTGACGTCCTGCGGAAACTTACAAGAAAACGCGTAAGAAAGGGCGCCGCGAGAGGCCCCATGTGCCGCCAGATGGTGGGGTGGACAAACGACCCGAAAAGAAAGGCCTGGGTCGCGCGAAACGGCCTTCCCAACTGGCCATCCCGGGAACTCGGCATTGGGAGTGGCGAGGGCTCCACGATGGCCTACACCTATATCCGGCATCGACGGGATTGTCCCCTGAGGAAAGACACCTTCCTCGACCGGGTGACCAGTTTGACTCCGGGGAAGTGATGATCGTGCCGGAACGAAGTATGGAGAATCCTGCCCCCGGTGCAATATCGGAACGGACACGAGGGGGGATCTATGGAAAGGGAAACCGGGCAGGGTGCCGCCGCGCACCGGCGTCCGGAAACGAAGGGAGAATCGCATGACATTCGCACTTGTCGCCCTGTTGTTCCTTCCGGTCCAGGAAGAGAACGTCTCCATCTGGGAGGCGAAGTTCAACCACGAGAAGGCGCTCAAGAAGATCCCCGGCGTCAAGAGGCTCTCGATCGGTGGAATCGGAGAGAATATGCAGATCATCGTCTCGGTCGATTGCTGGACGACCGGGGAAAGGGTGAAGAAAATCACCGGAGGCAAGCTCGAAGGCTGGCCCATCTACATCTCGGTTTCCCGACAAAAAAGCCGGGTGAGTGGCGGGAAGAGGAAGACCGCTCCTGGCTGTTCCCATTGCCCGACCCACTGTCCCCGGAGCGGAATAACGGTGGTCGGCCCGCCACGAAACGTTCCCGGCCGGGACGATCCCGAGGAGTTGTGCGACATCGTGCGGAGGCTCCTGGGAAAACCCACGAGGGCGGACGCGAAGGGCTCGGCCACCTGTACCCAGATGGTGGGGTGGACGAACAACGAGAAAAAGAGGGAATGGGTCAGGAAGAACAAGCTTCCCCAGTGGCTGCCGAAGGAAATGCCGATCCTGCGTGATCGACAGGGCGGGACGGTCATTGCCTACACCTACATCAGGCATCGCCGCGGATGCCCGATGTACCGCCAGACCGTCCTCCCGAACGTCGATCGCCTTACTCCAAGGTCGCCGTGAAATGACAGGATTCAGGGGGATCCGCGCCGGGAACAATCCACGGGTCTGGTTTGGCCGTTGGATTTTCCTGGGGCCTGGGAATTGGGACCTGGAATTTTCCTAGAGCGGAACGCCCAGCTTCTTCCGAAGCGACTCGGTGTTGCGGTAGTAGATCGTCTTCACCGTGTCGAGCGGTCGGTTGATGGACTTGGCGATCTGGTCGAACCGTTTTCCCTCGATCATCCGCTCCTTCAGGATCGTCTGCGCCGGTTCGGAAAGCTTTCCGATCGCCGAGATGATCCGGCCCCAGACCTCCTTCTTCGAGGCCTGTTCGCTCGGGCGATCGATGGGCGAAAACCCCGCGTTGCCCATCGTCTCGTCGAGGCTGATCGTGCCCGCCCGCTTGTGCCGCCGGATGTAGTTGATCGCCTCGTGACGTGCCACCGTCCCGAGCCAGACCGGGAACCGGCCCTTTTCCGGATCGTACAGATGCAGTTTCTGGAACACCTTGATGAAAACGTCCTGCATCAGGTCTTCCACCGCCGCCAGGTCCCGCACGACGTCATGGACCGCTTTCGCCACGAGACGCTCGTGCCGCTTCAGGAGGATTTCGTAGGAGGAGCGACTTCCCAGGCGAACCTTTTTGATCAGGTCCTGGTCGCTGGGCGTTTCCGCGGTTCGTGGCATGACCCGATTCTACCCCCCTCCCAACCGGGGAGCAAATGCAATTATGAATCAGGGCGAATCGAAGTGAACGCGCTCCCGGAAAGTGAGCTTGACGGGCGAATTCTTCCGGACCCACTTCTTGTGCACGTCCAAGAGGTCTTTCAGGGTGTCGATCCGTTCCCGCCCCCGGTTGAAGATCTCGTGCCCGTCCCCGCCCGCGGCGAGGAAGGAATTGGTCACGACAACGTAGAGCCTCTGCGGGTCGACCGGGTCGTCCCCCACGTGAACGTCCTCCACCGCGCCGTTCCGCATCGTGTACCGAACGCCCGACATCTCGAGGAACAACCTGTCATGGCTCATCGCCCCGGTCAGCAGGTCCACCAGTTCCTTTCCCTGCAGTTTCATCGTCACGAGTGTGTTCCGGAAGGGGGAGACCTTGTAGAGATCCCGCAGGCGGACGGAGCCCGGCGCGAGGGTCGCCCGGATACCCGTACGATTGTGCAGGGCAACGTCCGCCCCGGTCGCCTCCCGCATGAGGTCGCAAAGCCAGTTGCCCAAAAGCGAAGTACCTTTCCCCACCCGGGGGCAGGCGGTTTCAAGAACGCCGATCTCCTCGTTCATGATCAGGTCGATTTCGGGCGTGTAGAGGTCGATGATCTGCTGGACCTGGGGATCCTCCCCGTTCTTCGGCGACACCTTCACGAATCGCCCGGTGGTCTTCTCCCCGATTTCGACGACGCCGACGAGGCTCCCGCGGGAACCGGCCTGCGAGTAGAGGGTCGACCCCACCATCTCCTGCATCCGCTTGTGGGAATGGCCGCCGATCACGGCCGAGACGTCGTACTTCCGGGCCAGTTCCAGTTCCTTCTCGTGCCCGATGTGCGTCAGCAGAACGGTTCGGAAGCGCGATTTCGGAAGAAGCCGGTCGAGCACCTTTTCTTCGAGAAGAAACTCGAGTCCCCGCAGGGCCTTCACGGTAACGAGCGTGGGCATCTCGCTCGGAACCAGCCCGACGAACTGAAGGTGGTCTTCCGGAAAGACCACCCGTTCGTGGAGGTAATCGGGAAGTTTTCCCTCTTCCGTCCGGACGTTCGCCCCGAGAAACGGAAAGCGCGCGCGCCGGGCGAGTCGTTCGGTCACCTTCGACCCGAAATCGAATTCGTGGTTGCCGACGCAGAGGGCGTCGTAGCCGATCTCGTTGAACGTGTCGATGACCAGTCGCCCCTCGGTCAGGTCTCCCTCGGGCGTCCCCTGGAAGAAGTCGCCGCAATCGACGATGAAGACCCGGGCGCCCTTCGCCTCCTCCTCCGCCCGGACGCGTTTGAGCGTCGCGGCCAGCGCGGCCATGCCGCCGCGGTTCCGCCAGGAATAGACCTGCCCGTGAAGATCGTTCGTGTGAAGAATGACGATCTTCGGGGCGGGGAGGGAGGGCGACTCCTGTTCCGAACCGGCGCTGGTGATTCCCACCAGGCCGGCGCAGAGCGCCAGGGGGAGGAGCCAGAGTCGCTTCACTTTTTGTTCTCGTACAGCTGGTACGTGCCGCCGGACTCTTCCGCCAGGGACTTCATCAACCGGATGTTGTCCTTGGTGTTCGCGGATTTGCCCGGGACCTCGACCGTATGCAACGTCACCTTTCGGAATTCGTTGTTTCGCTGTACGAAGTTGAGGATCTCGGATGTCTTGATGAAGATCCCGCGGGAGGCGCCGCCGTCCGTGTACAGGTAGATCGAATCCACCTCCGGATCTTCCAGCCCGTACAGGATCGCGTCATAGATGTTCGTGTACCCTTTCGCCTGCAGGTTCTTCACCCACTTCCCGGCGTCCCTCTTGTTTCCGGCCGTGGCGGGGAGCAGGCGAAGCCTCTTTTTCCAGGTCTTCTGTGATTGCAGGAGATACTCCCCGGTGTCGGTCGCGCCCAGCCCGATGATCGAGAACCTCGTCCTCGGAGGAAGCGACTCGATCGTGGCGAGCATGCCCTGCTTTGCCACGTCGAGTTTCCGCATGTCCCTTCCCTTTTCGTCCTTCAGGGGGCTGAAGTCCTTCATCGAGCCGGAGAGGTCCAGGATGAAGAGAGCCCGCGTGGAAAGGATGGGCACCTCGAAGAAACTGGCGGTCGCTCCCCTCACTTTGGGACCCCCGCTTTCGTCCGCCTTCTTGAGAACCTGGAAGGTATCCTTGTTGAACGGCCACCAGGTTTTCCAGGGCTTCGCGTCGAGCCCGAGGTCTTTTCCCGTGAGATCGTGAAGGGCCATGAGCACGTCCCAGCGGAGGCGACCCTTCTCGGAATCGAGGAGATCGATCAGCCAACCGATACATTCCCGCGTACGGAGTTCCCGGGTCGCCTGGATGACCGAGAAGCGGACGCGCCAGTCGTCGTCCCCGGCGAGTTTGCCGAGTCCGTCCACCGCGCCGGCGGGGTCGATGGCGGGCCAGTACTCGGCCGCCTTCATCCGGACCTGGTAGGCCTTGTCCTCCGCGGCCCGGACGACGATCTCCGAGGCGCGGACCGCGTCGATCTTCCGGACCGCTTCCAGCGCCCGGGCGCGAACCTTCCAGTCCCGGTCGTCATGGAATTCCAGGAGGGCGTCGACCGCCGCCTCGTCCCGGATCCATCCGAGCGCGGAACAGAGCGCCGCCCTGTATTCCCGTTTCGCGCCGCCGAGGGCCTTGACGATCCGCGCGGTCGTCGACTTGTCCTTGATCCATCCGAGCACTTCGGCGATCCCTTCCCGGATCATCGGGTGACGCTGGCGCAACCCCTTTTCGACGAGGAATTCGGTCACCTGCGGGTCCTTGCACGCCCCGATCGCCCGCATGGTGCGGTAGCGAACCCGCCCGTGCGGATCGGCCAGGAGGGGCAACAACGCCCGGACCATTCTCAAGTCCTTGTACTTCCGGATCGCGTCGACCGCCTGGCACCGTTTTCCCTCGCTCTTGTCCCGGGAGAGTTTCGCGAAATCGTTCCAATCGTCCTGAACGGAAGTATGGGAGGGGAGAAGCAGGGCGAGGAGAAGAAACATCGGTTTCATCATTGGATCTTACTATAAAGAGGGCCTTCCCACATGTCCACCCCCGGAAAAGGGAGACGAAAATCGGGACGCATACTATAAATGTGCCATATCCCCACCCCGGGGAATACGGAGAAAATTCCGCCATGGGCAAAAAAGTCGTGACCCTCTTCGGAGGCTCTTCCCGGAAGATCCTCCCCTCGTTCGGTCGCGCCGCGGAAGAACTGGGCCGGGCGATCGCGCGGGAAGGATGGACCCTCCGCACGGGGGGCGGCAAGGGAACGTCCGTGATGGGGCGCGCCGCCGACGGCGCCCTGGAAGCGGGCGGCCGGGTGGAAGGAGTCATTCTCGCCCGGTTCCACCGGGCCCGCCACGACGGACTCACCTCGATGCGCACCGTGGAGACCTATCCCCGCCGGAAGGCGGGCCTTCTCCGGAACGCCTCGGCCGTCATCGCCTTTCCGGGAGGCATCGGAACGATGGACGAGTGGTTCGAAACGCTCGCGATGAAGCAGAGCGGATTCCTGCCGCTTCCGATCGTCCTTCTCAACCTGGAGGGTTTCTACGATCCGCTCCTCGCCTGGCTTCGGGAGTCGGAACGGAAGAAGATCTCTTCCCCGGAAATCCGGAAATTATATCACGCCGCCCGAACTGTCCGGGGAACGATTTCCTTCCTCCGGCGCGCGATCAGCGATTGAGCTGATCCGGCCTCTTCGGTAGGATGATCCGTCGATTCATTGCAGGGAGAGATCATGACGCGCCGCCTTGTTTTCATCGCCCTCCTGCTCCTGCCCTCCTCCGCGTTCGCGCAGGAGTCGAGCCCTCGGCCGGAGGTGTCCTACCACGTGGACGTCTCCGAACCGCTCTCGGGCCGGGTCCGGATCACGATGCGGGTGGAACAGGTCCGGGCGGATCACGTCGAGATCACCCTGCCGCGCTGGAACCCGGGATCCTACCGGTTCCAGGATCACTACAAGACCGTCGTGGACCTCACCTCGGAGAAGGGGGCGACCCGGATCGCGAAAAGCGCCTGGCGGGTTCCAACACGAAACCGGGGCGTCACCGTGACATATGATGTCACCGTTCCCCGCAAACGGCTCGACGCGGATCACTTTTTCTTCGAAGCCCCTTCGCTTTACCTGTACGTGGTCGGGGCCAAGAACGTGGTTCACCGCGTCCGGTTCTCGCTTCCGGACGGGTGGAAGGTGGCCACGGGCCTGGAAGAGCGGAAAGGGGTCTACCACGCCCGCGACTACGACACCTTCATCGACTGCCCCACCGAACTGGGGAGGTTCACCCTTCTGCAGTTCCGCGCCGACAAGGCTCTTTACCAGCTTGCCGTTCACGCCTCGGGAAAGATCGACGAGAAGGGACTGGTGGACCTTTGCCGGACGATCGTGAAGGGCCAGAACGCCCTGTACGGGGGGGTCCCCTTCGACCGGTTCGTTTTCCTCTTCCACTTCCGGAATTCCTGGGGCGGGAGGGGGCTGGAACATTTGAACTCCACGAACATCGACCTCTCCTACAATTACGTGAAGAACGACATTCGGAACGCGGCGAGCCTGATCTCCCACGAGTACTACCATCTCTGGAACGTGAAGAGGCTCCGGCCGGAGGCGCTCGGGCCGTTCGACTATACCGGGATGGTCCGCACGCGTCACCTCTGGGTCTGCGAGGGATTGACCAGCTATTACGGAGACCGGACGCTGGCGACGACGGGGATCTGGACGGAGAAGCGGTACTTCCGCCACCTCGCCCGGGAGATCGTATCGCACAACAACAACCCGGACCGGAAGGTGACCAGCGTCGAGCAGGCTTCGGAGAAGATCTGGGACAAGCGGCCGCACCCGCGGGTCGATTATTACAACAAGGGAGAGATGCTGGGACTCCTCCTGGACCTGAAGATCCGGATGATGACGAAGAACCGGAAGTCGCTCGACGACGTGATGCGACTCCTGTACGACACCTGGGTGGTGGAGCCCGCCCGGAAAGGCGCGGGACCGATCGGGATCGGGTTCGAGGACGACGCCATCCTGAAGGCGTTGAACACCGTTTCCGGCGGCGATTTCACCGACTTCTACGACCGGTACGTCCAGGGAACGGACGACCTTCCCTTCACGGAAGTGTTGTCGGAAGCGGGATTGAAGATCAACCTGACCGTGGTCCGCTCTCCCGACTTGGGGCTTCCCCTGCGAAGTCTCGTCATCAACAACGTCCCTCCGAAGAGTCGCACGGAAGTCGCCGGCATCCGCGCCGGGGACCGGCTTGTCCGAATCGACGGAGCGGAGATCGACCGGGCCACCTTCCGCGCGAAACAGCGGGAATTGAAAACGGGCGAACCGGTCCGGCTGTCGTTCAAGAGGGGGGAAGAAACGTACGAGGTCAGGATGATCGTCGGGGAAAAAGAGAGCTGGGCCTGCACGATTGAGCGGGCCGCGAAGCCGACGAGTGGGCAGAAAAGGATGCTCGACGGTTGGTTGAAAAAATAATGGCGCAGATCGACCTGGTCCAGGGCGACATCACCCGGTTCGAGTCGGACGCGATCGCGAACGCGGCCAATTCGAGACTGGCCGGGGGCGGAGGGGTCGACGGCGCCATCCACCGGGCGGGCGGCCCCGCGATCATGGAGGCGTGCCGGAAGATCGGGGGATGCCCCACCGGATCGGCCGTGGCGACCACCGCGGGAGACCTCCCCGCGAAATTCGTTTTCCACACCGTCGGACCGGTCTACACGGGAAGCCCCCGCGACGCGGAACTGCTTCGCTCCTGCTACACGCGTTGCCTTGAACTCTGCCGGGAAAATGGCGTCCGCACGATCGCCTTTCCGTCGATTTCGACGGGCGTCTACGGCTACCCGGTCGAAGAGGCGGCGACGATCGCCCTCAAGGCGGTTGACGATTTCGTCGAAAAGAATCCGGACGTCGTGGAGCGCGTCACGTTTGTCCTCTTCGGGGATCAAAATCATGCCGCCTTCGTCGCGGCGCGTACGAAAGGAGAAACCGCATGAAGCGGATCGCACTCTTCGCCCTGGCGGCCCTGGTTCTGCCCGTTTCGGCCTGCCACGAAAAGGACGAGGACGAGCAGGTCACCTGGTACGTCAACTCCGCCATCGGGTCCGACGGGTCGAGCGGGGAATTCTGCTGTCCCCTTCGCACGATCAGGGAGGCGATGGACCGGGCGGACAAGAACGACGTAATTTTCGTCGAGCCGGGAAGCTACACCGCCGCCACCGGCGAAAGTTTCCCCATCGTGGTGAAGGCGTTCGTCACGATCGAGGGGAACATCGCGCTGAAGGGGGCGGACACGTTCGTGCAGGGCGGCGGGAACTACACGGTCGCGGGGGGCACGCAGGCCTCCACCGTCGTGAACACGACCTTTCTCCTGCTGGGAAACGCGCGCCTGCGCGGGATCAAGGTGACGAACACCGGGGGAACCGGCGTCGTGCTGGAAAACGCCACCGCCTTCGTCGAATTCAACACGATCACGCTCAACACCGGGGACGGGATCGCTCTCTTCCAGGGAGGCGCCGCGGCGGTCACGAACAACGTCGTTCTCTCCAACGGCGGAAACGGGATCCAGGTATACGACACGGGCGCGCCCGTTCTCCGGGGAAACGACATCTCTTCCAACAGTTCCGAGGGCATGCGCACCCACGACCAGTCCGTTCCCGACCTGGGCACGCCCTCCTCGTTCGGCAACAACACCCTGCAGGGCAACGGCGGCGTCGGGCTTTTCCATAACGGAAACTCCGTGCCAGGCACGATTTCCGCCGTGGGCAACATCTGGAACGCGTCCATCCAGGGGGCCAACTCCAGCGGAGGGTACGCGACGTCGACGCAGACAGGACAGGTCGCCCTCACCGCCGGGAACAACTTCGCGATCACGACGAGCGGAACGGAAATCGGCTTCTAAAAAAAGGTGTCAGACACCGTTTTTGAGTCTCCAGATCGTGGTGGATTCCGGAAGTTCGGGCCGAAGGAATCGAAGCCCGCGCCAACACCGGACCTGGACCACGCCCGGAGGCAGATCGAGCCTCCGGACGATGGCCGTGCGGGACCACCCTCTCCGGACCAGGTCCAGCACTTCCCGGGAGGCGGGAGGAATCCGGTCGACGGCCTCTTTCATCATGAGCCAGGCATCTTCCCGGCGCAATCCACTCATCGGATCCTCTTCAATTCCGGGCTCGGGACCCCCTTCGAAATTCCTGCACTTTCGCTCCCGGAACTGTTTGCGAACCAGGTTCCTCACCACGCCGTTCAACCAGGTGGTCCACCGGTCCGGATCGTTCCCGGAACTGTACCGTTCCCACCCGGCGAGGAGCGCTTCCCCGGTCACGTCCTCCGCGTCGGAATCGGTGGAAGAGAGGAAAGAGGCGAAACGGCGGACCTGTTCCAGCCGAAGTTCCCAGAACCGGTTCACGGGATCGATCTTGTTCAAACGGCGCCTCCCTTCTCGTACGGGGGGAACGGGCGTGTTCCCGGTATAATCCGTACGGGCGGGAGAAGAATCCCGTTACCACTTTCCGATTTCTTCTACGGGCTCGATCCGGCGGGCACGAATGCATCTTTCACGCGTGCGAGAAGGACATCCGGGCGGACCGGTTTCTCGATGTAGCCGGCAGCGCCGCTGTAGGCGACACGGTCGCTCTGGTCGCGGAATGGAAGTCCGCTGACAAAGAGGATCGGCACGTGATCGCCCTGGAGCATCTCGCAGAGATCGAACCCGTCCAGGCACGGCATGTTGATATCGAGCAGGATCAGGTCCGGCCGATTTTGCCGCGCGGATTCGACGGCGGAATCGCAACACGAGGCGGTGGCGACGCGGTAGCCGGCGTTCTCCAGCACGTTGGAGATCAGGTCGAGGAAGGATTCGTCGTCATCGACAAGCAGAATGGAATGTCTCATATCCCGTACCCCCAAATGGACTCCTGACCTTATTGTACCCCATTCGGAGGTCCGGATGGAGAAGGATTTTTTTGGGAGGGGTTCCCCTTGACTCTCCGAAAGGGGGGGAAGTATGATCCCCCCCCTCAACACGCGGGCGTAGTTCAGTGGAAGAACGTCTCGTTGCCAACGAGAAGGTCGTGGGTTCAAATCCCATCGCCCGCTCCACCCGCCATCGCCCGCCGGAGGCGAGCTATGGCGGGTGGAGCAAATCCGAATCCGCCGTAGTGCGCGGTAGCCCGCCAGAGCGGAGGCGGACAAAGGAGGACAGGCCGCTGTTTTTGGCTCGTCACCCGGGAAGGGGCAAGATCACCCGATGAAAAACAAGACCGCCCAGGAGTTGGAAGCGCGGATCGAAAAACTGGCCAACAAGTCCGCGACGAACCGGACGTTGATCTACCTGATCTTCGCCCTTCTTTTCGCCATCCTTTTACTGGTGTTGTTCCAAACTCATCCGAACGAGGTCCCGGAGATAAAAAAGCCTCCCGTGGAGAACGGTAAAAACAAGCCCGGCCCGGACCCCGAAAAACCCATCAAGGTCGAACCCGCGCGACAGGTGTGGCCCAAACGGCACAGCCATTCCGGCGTCTATTTTCAAAACCATTTCTGGGTCATTGGCGGCTTGGGAAAAGATCAGATGTTCAACGATGTCTGGAAAAGCGCTGATGGACGGGAGTGGAAACTCGTCACGGCTTCCGCCGGGTTCAGTGCGCGATACGCCCACAGCACGGCCGTCCTGCAGGACCAGATCTACCTGCTCGGGGGGTGGGACGGAGAGAGACGCAACGACGTATGGAGAAGCCGGGATGGATCGGACTGGGAGCGTTTGACGGAACACGCGGAATTCGAGCCGAGAAACAGCCAGACCCTGGTCACGTTTCAGGACAAGCTCTGGATGATCGGCGGCATCGGGTCTGAAAACCGATTCGCGGACGTCTGGTCCTCGGAAGACGGCGCTCATTGGGAGGCCGTGCAGAGACCGGCCCCCTTTCCGGGAAGGAACAGTCACCAGGCATTGATCTTCCAGGATCGCATCTGGATCCTGGGAGGGTTTGATGACGATGACAAGCGCCTCAATGACGTCTGGTCGTCGGTGGATGGATCCACCTGGAGGAAAGAGGAGAAGAATTCTTTCTCGCCCCGATCCAATTTTGGAGCCGGAATCATCAGCGGGGAAATCTGGGTTTTCGGCGGCACGGACGGGGAAACCCTGCTGGGAGACTGTTGGAAAAGAAACAGCGGGGGAGACTGGAACCGGGTGAACCTGGAGAAGCCATTCATCGCAGGCCGGGATCAATTGGCCCTCCAGGACGACAAACACTTCTGGCTTTTCGGGGGGTACCTGCTCGGACAGGAAAAAACCTACTCGAACGACACGTGGAGCCTTTCCATAAACTCCCGGTAGATCCCGCGCCCCCCCCTCTCTCCCCGATTAATTTTTTCGGATTTTCCCGCACGGTCCCTCCCCGGTCCGCAACAGGTTCCTGTGAAGACGGTTTTCGATCCTCGTTTAACAAGGAACCTCGGATGCATATATTTGCCACAAGGAAGGCCTCCTTTGCTCGCGGAAACGCACTCCTTCCTGTAGGTGATCGGTGCCGGACCCTCGCGAAAAAAACGCCCGGCCTACCCGGAATCGCACACCGTGCGGATGATCGTGCGCGCCGCGTCCGGCCGGCCGAGCGACCGGGCCGCGCGTTTCATCGCTTCGCGCTTCTCCCCGTCCGCGAGCAATTCCTTCAGCTTCAGGCGAAGCGCGCCGGGGCTTCGCGCCTTGAGCCCCGCTCCCCGTTCCGCCAAGTGGTCGGCGTTCAGTTCCTCCTGCCCCGGCATCGGGTTGGGCACGATCATCGGCAGGCCCATCGCCAGGCATTCCGAGGTCGTCAGCCCGCCGCTCTTGCTCACGCAGATGTCCGAGACCGCCATCAGTTCGTGCACGAAATCGACGAAGCCGAAGGGGATCAGCTTCGACCCGGCCGGGACCTCCAGTCCGTCCAGCGCCGCCTTCATTCCCTCGTTGCGGCCGGCGACCGCGATCACCTGCGCCGGTCCCGCGGCGAAAACCGCCTTCGCGATTTCGGGCAGGCCCCCCGCGCCCCATCCGCCGCTCATGAGCAACACCACGGGAAGATCGGGAGACAGGTCGAGCTTTTGGCGGATTGCCACGCGGTCCGGCTCCCCGGAAAAATTCCCGGAGACGGGAATGCCGGAAAGGTGAATCCGCTCCCGCGCGAGACCGGTATCGGCCAGCTCCTCGATCATTTCCGGCCCGCCGACAAAAACGCGGTCCGCGCTCAATTGCGACCAGTACCCGTGCGCGTAGTAATCGGTGACCACCAGGTTCACGCTGAACGGCGCCGGGGCCTTCCGGTCACCGAGCACCATGACCGGGAGAAAATGGGTACAGATCACGTGGTCGGGACAAAAGTCGTCGACCCGGGAGTAAAACCGGGAGAACTCGATCCGGTCGAACGCGCGGACGGCGGCGGCGTTCCTGCGAAAGGCCTTCTTGCGGTCGGAGGATCGGAAGATCAAACCCCACAGGTTCGGCGCGTCATCCGCCAGTTTCAGGTAGCTCGACGTGTACGCCCTGCGGTAGGCGCGGTGGGTCAGTTCCAGGACGTCGACATGGAGGAAGTCGCCTCCGGGATGCTCCGCGCGCGCCGCCTCTTCCAACGCCTCCGCCGCGCGCACGTGCCCGTTCCCGACGCTCGCCGAAAGAAATAGAACTCTCAAGTCGGCCTACCGCCCCCGCTTTCCCTTGATGATGAGTTGGTCGATCCCGGCGCGGAGATTGAACCGACTTGTTGAATCGACGAGCTTTTCAAGATGATACCCCCACTTTTTGCACTCCATGCAACGCCGGCCCCTTTTGCAGGCGTCCGGTTCGACCTTCTTCGCGAAGATATGAAACTGCGCGTAGCGGGTTCCATCCTTGAGGATGAACGTGATGGAAGCCTGCCCGCCCCGGACGCCGTCCGGGGCGAGTGTCCGGGGTTCCTGATCGAAAATGAAGAGCGCCTTCTGGCGGATCTCCTGTTGCGTCCCGGCGACCCAATACTTCGCCTGCCTTTTCCGGCCCTGCATGAAGGTGTACGTCAGTGACACCTGCAACATGCCGGGGCGGTCCGGCATCGCCTTCGTCCTGAGATGAATTCGCTCGATGAGATCGGAACCGCCCCGGACGTCCATCGCGGCGGCACCGACCGACAGCAAAAGAAGAATGGCCATAAGATGTTCCTCCCCGAATCATCTCCGAGCGTAGGCGATTCCCCCGGTCGTTTCAAGGACGCCGGTGCGCCAGGAAGAACTCCAGGATCAGCCGACTCGCGTTGATGTCGTGACAGACCTTCCCGATGATTCGCTTGCGAAGGTACTGCTTCCCGCCCGGCCATGTGTGGCCGCCATTTTCAATGGAATAGAGAACGACCTCCGCGCCATCCTTTCCGCCGGAATGGACCGTCTTCCGGACGCGGGTCCCGTCCCGCGGGTCGACGTCCGGGAGCAGGACCGGACCAACCATCCTGTCGCATCCATAAAGGCGGCGGAAATGGGCGACGGTGTCTGGAGTGGAGAGCACCCGACCCCGTTCCCTCCGGGCCCGGCGGCCCAGCTTGATCGCACCCCCATCGAAGGGCATCATCGGATCGTCCGTTCCGTTGAAGATCGCGATCGAGACCCCCCTCCCCGGTCTTTTTCTCCGCAACTCCTCCGGGAGGCTGGCGATCACCGGAGCGACGGCGGCGAAAAGGTCCGGCCGGTCGAGCGCCAACCGGTAACTCAGGAGACCGCCGTTGGAGATTCCGGTTGCGAAAACGGCCCCGTCGTCGATCCGGTACGTCTTCTTGAGGTGGCCGAGAAGGGCGACGAGGAAGGCGACGTCGTCCGGAACAGGACCTTCTTTCTTCGCCTCTTCAACCGCGAATTGGCGCCCGTCCTGCCACCGTTTCGACACCCCCTGTGGACAACAGACGATAAAACCAAGGCGATCGGCTTCCTCGAAGAAGGTCTTCTCCGTCATCTGCCCGTCGAACTTTCCCGCCAGGCCGCCTCCCCCGTGGAGGGCGAAGACGAGCGGCGCGGGTTTCGACCGGTCGAGGTTCGGGGGAACGTGGAGCAGGTAGGTTCTCTCCCTCTCGTCGTGCCGGAAAAGTTCTTCGCCGGCGGGCGCGGCATGGGCGCACCGGGGGAGGGAAACCAGGAGAAGCAGGAGCGGCGATAATTTCATCATCTTCCCTGGTACAGGCCGCTCCGGCCGGGGGTTTCAGATTCCCATTTCCTGGTAGGTCCTCGCGACTTTCTTGATACCGACCACGAAGGCGGCCGTCCGGAGATCGGGCAGATTGCTGGTCTGCCGGGCGTGGTTGATTTCCTGGTAGGCGAGCCTCATGGTGTCGTCGAGGCCGGAGCGGACCAGGTCGAGCTCGTCAGCCCCCTTCTCGATTTTCCGCCGGACCCGGGTCGGCACCTCCTCGCCGGTCAATTTCTCGATCGCCGAGAGCGTCTCCTTCCCGCGCGCCTCTTCCAGTCGCCGGCCCAGGCGGCCGAACCGGATATGGGAGATGTTCTTGATCCATTCGAAATAGGAGACGGCGACGCCGCCCGCGTTGAGATAGATATCGGGGAGCATCACCTTCCCCGCTTTCCGGAGAATTTCGTCCCCGGCGAAGGTGACCGGCCCGTTGGCCGCTTCGGCGACCAGGCGCGCCCTGATCTTCCCGGCGTTCCCGCGATGAATCTGTCCCTCGAGCGCGGCGGGAACCAGGATGTCGCAGTCCGCCTCCAGCACGCCCGCGCCGTCCGCGACGAAGGTCGCCCCGGGAAATCCCTTCACGCCACCGTTTTCGCGGATATGGAAACGCACGTCCTCGATGGAGAAGCCCTCTTCCGAGAGAATCGCCCCGTCCCGCTCGATGATCCCGGTGATCTTCGCGCCGTCCTCCTCGGAGAGGAATTTCGCCGCGTGGTAACCCACGTTCCCGAGCCCCTGGATCACGATTCGTTTCCCTTCCAGCGTTCCCTCGAGACCCGCTCCCCGCACGTCTTCTTCGTGGCGGAAGAATTCCTGGAGGCCGTACTCGACGCCGCGGCCGGTCGCCTCCACGCGCCCCGGGATCCCCCCCTGCGTGACGGGCTTGCCGGTGACGCAGGCGAGCGCGTTGATGTCCTCGGGATATTGATCCCGGTAGACGTCGGCGATCCAGGCCATCTCCCGCCCTCCGGTTCCCATGTCGGGCGCGGGCACGTTGAGGGCGGGACTGATGAACCCCTTGGCGATCAACTCCTTCGCGAACCTGCGGGTGATCCGTTCCAACTGGCCCTCGTTGTATTTCCGGGGATCGATGCGAAGGCCCCCCTTGGAACCGCCGTAGGGAACGTTCACGATCGCGCACTTGTAGGTCATGAGCGACGCGAGCGCTTCCACCTCTTCCTGGTTCACGTCGGGCGCGTACCGGATCCCCCCCTTCGCGGGGAGACGGTGCTCGCTGTGCACGGCGCGCCAGCCAGTGAAGACCTTCATGCCTTCGCGAAAACTGACGGGGAAACGCACCTGGTAGATCGAGTTGGTGAGCTTGATCTGTTGGGCCAAGCCGGGCGGGAGGTCGAGTGTCGCCGCCGCCCGGTCGAACATCAAGTTTACACCGTCACGGAATGAAATTTCGACTTCGGGTGCCATTTGGTTCCTCCCGTCCTCTGGCCCGGTTGAATTATACCCGCCTTTTTAATAAGGAAGGCTCATTTTTCTTTCCGGCCGTATTTCATCAACGCCCGAATCTGCCCCTTCATGATGAGATTTTCCTCCCGAAGCGCTTTCACCCCCGCCAGGAGGAAGGCGCAATAATCGGAAAGGGAGACGGCCTTCCCGCCCGGAGCGAGAATCTCTTCGGGAGACTCTTCCGCGATCACACCCAGCCTCTTTTTCCGGGCAGGATCGTCCGACTTGAAGCGATACGAGAACAGATCGGTATGACCGATCTTCTCCAGGATGTTTCGGCACTCGGCCTGCGTAAGGCGATCGATATCGGTCTTCCTCGCTTTCGTACTCGGAGGATTGAAACTGTCGGCGACCAGGTCTCCGGAAACGGTCAATTCACCCGGAGCGGTTCGCACCAGGGTTACGTCCTGGGAACCGTTCCCGTTCCCCCAGTATATTTTGCCATCGACATCGATTTTAAGCTGGGGTTCCGCAAGGGACTCTTCGCGGGAAGTCAGGATTTCGCGGGCCATGATCGATCCATCTGCCTTAACGAATTCGTGCGTGGCCGCCAACAGAACGTGTCCGCCCTGCGACGACATCTGCGTGATCAACCCCTCCGCGGGCACACCGGGTTTAGGGAACCATGAAGGCCAGGCCCCGGCAAGGATTCCGGAGAGTTCCGCCATCCGAACATTCTGGACGAGGAACTGTTCGGAACCGGTCGATTCGACGCTCTCGCGGTACAAAAGGACGTCGGATGCCATGCTCCCGGAATCCTGGTAAGTGATGTCCGACACGCGAAGCCCGACCGAGCGGGTATTGCCGGTGGACGTATGCTTGATGGTGATGATTGCCTGGTTCCCGATCCAGGGTTGATTGACCTCGATCCGGCCGTTGCTGACCTGTACGGTTCCGACATTCTGCGGTCCATTTCCCGTTTCCACGAGCAGGAACCCGGAGGCCGCGACGGCGAGATCAAGGCTGTGGTCATAGGTGAACCGGTCCAGGCTGAACGAGGAGAGGCTCTGGTCTGAGGCCCCCTTCAAGTTGAGCGCGTATCCCCCGATGTTGTCCCACCGGAGGTTGGTCAGGTGCAGGTTGACCCATCCCTGCTCGAAGACGAGAGCGTCTCCGCTGGATGCCATGAAGTGCACCCGATCCATCAGGAAAAATTTATCCGCGGTGATCTCTACCCGAACCCAGGTTCCTGGCTTCGAATTGCCTTCTCGAAAATTGATTCCGGACATCATTGCGAAAGCGGCCCCACCCGGCGCGGTGGCGTCGATTTTATGGATCGCCGTGCCTCCGGCCGGCCCATCCCAAAAGATCCGGACCGATGTATTCGGAAAATCACCGACCAGGTGCGCGGATTTCCATTCGATCGTAGAGCTGATTCGGTATTCTCCCGGGGGAAAATAGACCACCGGGGCGTACGTAGCGTCGTGAACGAAGGATTGCCCGTAGTCGATGGCAGCTTGAATCGCCAGGGTGTCGTCCGTCGTCCCGTTCGCACCCGCTCCGAAGGCGCGCACGTCGATCCAGGGAGACGGCCCCTTGATGATCAGGTTTCCGTCGATGGTCTGGTTCGTTACGGGAGGGGGCGTTGCCGAAGCGCTGGAAGAACCGCTTCCACAACCGACTGAAGTCCCTACAAGAGACAAGAGAAGAACGCAGGCAATCCTGTTCATAACCATCTCCCATTTGGATATTTCTTCTGATTCTACCCCATCTTTCGACTTTTCCCCGCGAGGAAATGTCCATTTTATATCACCAAACGCCACCTTATATGGTCACCTGAGAGCGACAGCAGGTAGAAGGTCCCCCATGATGATTAGCCGAAAACCGCTTCGCACAAAGAGATTCGAAACGCCGTTTTTGATGAAGTGCCTCTGCAACCCGTCCCGGAGATCTGAAAATATGGGCCGAGCTTCTTCGAAAGCGGGGGAATTTCGTCCTGCTCCCCCCCCCCTGAAAAAGAACCGGATTATTGGATTTCGGAGATTTTATTGACACCGCGCTCCCCTGCCGGGGAAGTGCATCTTTACTGCTGAATGTTGAAGATCGCCTCTTCCGCCTTTTCCTTGATCATGTCGGAATGGCCGGAGGTGAGAATGGCCTGGAGTTCGGGGAGAGAACCGGTGTCCTTCATCTTCTGCACGGCCATGATTGAGGTCAGGATGTAGGACATGTCCTTCGAACCGGAGAGGATTTCGCGAAAAATAGGGGCGGTCGTCGGATCGGCCACGTCGGCGAGTCCGGACAGGATCGCCAACCGGTACTCGGCGGGCGTCTCCGCGGAGACGTAGGATTCCTTCAACATCGCGAGTCCGGCGGCGTCCCCGAGCTTCGCAAGTCCGTAGGCGGAATTGACCCGAACCCCCCAATCCTTGTCGTCGTTCATGGATGCCAGGAGAGGTTCGCGCGCCCCGTCGGTCCCGATGACTGCAATCGCGTGGGAGGACATGCGACGGACGATGTCGTCGGGATCCTCCGCCAGCGCATCGGCCAGGCCGGGAATCGCCGCGGGGTCTCTCAGTTCTTCGAGGAGCGCCGCGGCCAGGAACCTTTCCTGCGCGGTCCCGCCATTCTTGAGCCGTTCGATGAGAAGTTCCCTACCCTCCTCCCCGGCCGCCTTGAGTTGCCGCGCGAGTTCCCGGAAGGCCTTTCCCCCGTAGGCGGAAAGCCCCTTCTCGCCGAGACGGTAAAAGAGGGTGTGAAGATCCTGTTTTTCCTTCTTCCGCTTCGCCGGTTCCTTCGTTTCGGGGGAAGGGACCGGGACCGTCGTGAGCGATTCGAGTTCGCCCTCCAGTTCGAGGATTCGATCGCGAAGTTCCCGGTTTTCCTTCTCGAGGAGGGCGGTTGTCCCGGCAGATTCCGTTTTTTCCGGGGGAGCCTCTTTTTCCCGAAGAGGAGGAGATTCGGGCCTTCCGATGACGAGAAGAGCGACGACAACGCCGCCGGCGAAGAGGCCACAGAGGATCGGCACGATTCCTATCTTGTTCATGGCGGATCATTTGAATGGATCGCGGGAAGGAACTCCATCAATTTCGTTGGACCCTTTCCGAAAAAGCGGGCACGATACCGCCCGTGAAAAATCCCCGAGAATGGATCGACCTTGAAGACCGGTACGGCGCGCGAAACTACGAACCGCTCGACGTGGTCGTCTCCCGCGCGGAAGGCGTATGGATGTGGGACGCGGCGGGGACGAAGTACCTCGACTTCCTGGCAGCCTACTCTGTCGTGAACCAGGGACACCGCCATCCGAAAATCATGGCGACGCTGGCGGAACAGGCGGGGAAGGTCACGCTCACCTCCCGCGCGTTCCGAAACGACCAGTTCGGACCCTTCTGCCGGGACCTGTGCGGGTTGTCCGGGTTTTCGAAAGTGCTCGCCATGAACACCGGCGCCGAAGCGGTCGAAACCGCGATCAAGGCGGCGCGAAAATGGGGTTATCACGTCAAGGGAGTGGCCCCGGAAAAGGCGGAGATCCTCGTCTTCGAGGGGAACTTCCACGGACGGACGACCACGATCTGCGGTTTCTCTTCCGAGGAACAGTACCGCAACGGTTTCGGCCCCTTCCCGCCCGGATTCCGGCTCCTCCCTTACGGAGACATCGCCGCTGTCGAGGCGGCGATCACGGACAACACCGTCGCGATCCTGGCCGAACCGATCCAGGGGGAAGCGGGCATCGTCATTCCTCCGGACGGATTCCTGGAGAAACTGCGCGATCTTTGCACCGAGAATCGCACCCTGCTCATGCTCGACGAAATCCAGTCGGGGCTCGGCCGGACCGGCAAGATGTTCGCCTTCGAACACGAGGAGATTCGGCCGGATGTGTTGATTCTCGGGAAGGCGCTCGGCGGGGGCGTACTCCCGATCTCGGCAACGCTCGCCGACGAGGAGGTCATGGACGTCTTCACCCCCGGCGATCACGGATCGACCTTCGGCGGAAACCCCCTCGCATGCGCCGTGGCGCGGACGGCTCTTCGCGTTCTCACCGAAGAAGGCATGGTGGAGAACGCGGCGGAACTCGGGCCGTACTTCATGGAAAAACTCCGGGAGATCGACTCCCACCACGTGAAGGAGGTCCGCGGGCGGGGTCTCTGGATCGGCGTGGAACTGAAGGAAGAAGCGGGGGGCGCCCGGCGGTTCTGCGAGGCGCTCCAGCGGGAAGGGCTCCTCTGCAAGGAGACGCACGAGACGACGATCCGGTTCGCCCCGCCCCTGGTGATCACACGCGCAGAGATTGACTGGGCGCTTGAACGGATTGAGCGAGTGCTTACCGCCTAACGGCGGACCAACTCCAGGTTTCGAACCGCGCCTTTGAAGCTCCAGCCGCATCCGAAAACGCGAATCCCCACGAGCACCGCGGTATCTCCCAGGTCGAGTTCCAGTTCGACCTTCGTCCATTCCCCCTTCTTGATCCGCGTATAGTTTTTCAGCCGGTTCGGGTTCTTGCGGGTAAGAAAGCCGTGCGTCCAGAACGCTTTTCGCTCCCTCTCGTCGAGGTAGTCGAGACGGATCTTGGCGGGATATTCCCCTGTGCCTCCACGCTTGTCCCCCCACCAGCCGGAACCGGGCAGGCTGTGGGAATCGATGCGGACTTCCATCTTGAGAAGCAATTTCCCGGGAGCAAGCACTCCGATTCGCTGGTAAACGCCGGCGGAACCGCTGTCGGCCCCGGCCTTCCTCGACCAGGAGATTTCATCGCCAACCTTCACGTTCCACTGGTCCCGGATGTTCGACTGGTGAAACTTCGCCCAGTCATTCCCAAGTAGATTCGGATCGTTCCCGGGGGAAAGGCAGAGGATTCCGAAAAGGGCCAGCAGGGCCTTGATCATGCCACACTCCTTTCGCTTCGGGGAACACCAGGACGAAACGGATTCCGCCCCATGTAGTTATATGTGCATTATTCCGGGGGGGGAGTACCGGAAACGCCCATATTTTCCCGGAGGATCTCACGGTAGAGTTCCAGGAAGCGGTCCATCGTCCTGCCGGACATGTAAATCCCGCCGACCTGGAAATTGAGCCGCCCATGGATCGTCACCGCCAGGAGGGCGATGTCGCTTCCGAACTGGTCGGCGTTGGCCGACCAGGCGTATTCCTCGACCCGCAGCGGGCCATAGGAGGGGGAGAAATGATAGACACCCAGGTTGTTGATGACGAAGGTGGTCCTCCGTGGCGCCCGCTTTACCCGGTGCACCAGCCCCTCCGTGAATTTCATCAGCCGGGCAGGATCATCCGACTTTGCATATGTTGCGAGGTCGACGGTCAACCGCTTCGCACGTTCCCACACCCCCTTGCGGGACCGCGGACGGGGATACTTCCGGTTGAAGCTGGAGATGAAACAGCCCACGTCCGCAAGGGTCACCCCTTCCCGCTGCGCCCGAAGGTCAACCGGCGTTCCAAAGGTGATCCTGCCGCATCCTTTGCCGTATCCCTCCCGGGACATCTCTCCGAAAACGGTCATGGCCACCGCCGAGAGAAACCCGGAAAGAGAGACCTCGTGTTCGTGACACTTTTCGAGCATCCCCTTCAGTTCCTCCTCCGGGAAGATCAACCGGCGGGGACAGAGTTCCGTCGACTCGAACTTCAGGTTCCAGGCGCACCCCTTCGCAAACCGCCACGATTTCCAGAGATACCGGATCCGGTCAGGGAGAGAGAGACGAACGTCGGGAAGAGCGCCCGAGGGGAACCCCTTGCTCTCCACTTCCAGCGTTTCCCCCTTTTCCGCCTTCTCGTAATAGGTCATCAGGTCATGGACGATCTGGAAGACCGCCGGACCATCCACGATCGCGTGGTGCCACGCCATGAGAAGGTCACACGCCCCTCCTCCCGGATGAACCAACACGCGGACACGCATGAAGGGGCCTTTTTCCGTATCAAAGGGAACCTTGTTGAATTGTTGGAGGGCAAAGCGCCAGTACTCGCGATCCTCCCCCAGTTCGAGGAAGTCGACGGGGATCCCGGGGGGAGACTCGATCTCCCTGAAAAAGTACCGACTCTTCCCCTGCCGGTGCAAACGAGCCCGAAGGCGCGGGTGACGCTCCTGGAGGGCGCGAAGGGCGAGGCGAAGGGGTTCCGGTTGCAGTACCCCGCCGCGAATCCGGGCCATGCCGGCAGGGATCAATGCCCCGTGAAATTCATCATGAAGGAAGGCGGCGACCCGCTCCATCCCCCCCAACTCCACCCGGTTCGTTTCGTCCACGATCCGACGATGGTACCGTCTCCCCCCGTTTCTCTCCACGCTTTCCGGTTCCGGAGGAGAGACCCCTGCCTCTCCTGTCCCCTACCTGCTTTTCTCGAGCAGATCGACCGACTTCGCGGGATGCGTACGACTCCACTCCACCACGTCGCGCAATCCCGGGAGAGGGTTTCCCGAATCCCGGATGGTCTCCAGGATCAAGCTGCGCAGGAACCGGGGTTTGACCGTCGCCTCCCACTGTCTCTCTCCCACCTGCTGATGAACGCGAAGGTGGGCGGCCATGAGGGTTTCCCGGTCCGCCTCCTCGGCAGGAGCGACGACCGGGGCGGGGCGCGCCCGGAAAAGGGGGGGGCGAAGAAGTTCTTTCTTGGCCTGTACCACGTCGACCTCGGCCCGTTCGTACACTTCGACGTACCGGTCGAACGAGGTGACGACGGTTACGGAAACGAGGGAAATCGCCGACAGGAAACCGATAACGAAGACCAACTCCATTTGTGCCAAACCACGCATATCCTCTCCTTTGTCCTTTCTCTTCCCCTGATACTATATCCCATGGGGAGGCAAAATCGCCATTCGTTTCGCCTGTTACTCCGGCCAGGAGACCCGGTTTCCACCCTTTTCCTTTGAGTAGGTTAGTGCCCGTTCGGCCAGCTTGATCAATTCGTCCCGGCCGGCGAATTCCTGCGCGTTGAATCCGGCCACGCCGAAACTGGCGGTTACCCGGAACTGGCCATCTTCCTTCCCGATCGCCGCGATCTCAACGCCGGAGCGGAGCCTTTGGGCGACCATCACCGCGTCGATCATGTCGGTACCGGGAAGAAGAACCAGGAAGGTCCCACCCCCGAACCGACCCGCGACACCGTTCTCCCGGGTCTCCTTCCGGAAAATCCCGGCGACACTCTTGAGAACGAGATCCCCCTGTTCGTGCCCATGATCGGTGTTGATCTGGGCCAGGGCGTCGATATCGGCCAGGATGACGGAAAGGGGGAGAAGGTGCCTGCCCGCCAGGGAAATTTCGTTCTTCAACCGTTCCTGCAGGTATCGATGGTTACGCAGAAGGGTAAGCGGGTCGAGCGTGGCCATCTGCTGGAGGGTCTCGTTCTGGCTCTCGTTTTCCCGGACCAGGCCCTCGAGACGATTCCGAAGCTTGTCGTTCTCCTGGAGAATCCGGTACCGGTCGAAATTCTTCATCAGGACGGCAGGAAGGATGCGGAGGTAATCTCCGGACTTGCAGACATAATCGGAAGCCCCGAGGCGGATCGCGCCGACGGCGATGTCGTGGCTTTTTTCGACCGTCACCATCACGATCGGGAGGTTCCTTCGCCGGAGGATTTCGACCACCAGTTCCCCCCCGGTGGTGTCCGGAAGATGGAAATCGAGGAGGATCATGTCGAAATCGTCTAGATTCTTCGCCAGGCAGTCCTTCCCGTTCTCGACGTGAAAGACCCGTGCCTCGTGTTCTTCGAGGACGTCGCGGATGAGAAACGCGTGGTCGGAATCGTCGTCGACGATCAGGATCCGCCGATCCTTGAGCGTCCACGAGGCGCGAAACCGGGTATCGGTGGTCTCAGGTTGCCCCATTGGCTCCTTCCGGGGTCCTTCCCCGGAGACGGTTCTACTCCAAATTTCGGATCGAATCAAGGGAAGGAGGGCTGGGACATAATTCTTGACTCTCCGTCCCCATATGGGTATCCCTGTTTGATCGGTAATCCCCCCCTAATCGAGATAATGAGTGAATAGGGGGCTTTCACTGGGGGCAGTATTCGGGGAGGTTATCTATGCGTGGGGGCTTGTATTCCTGGCGTTTCATCGTTCTTTTTTTCATCTTCGCGCAAACTCTGACCGGTTGTGGCGGAGTCAAGGTGGGGTGCCTGGTTCTCGGTGGGGGACACTCCGCCGAAAAAGGGGCCGACACATCCCGATTCCAAACTCTCGGGGAACAGGTCTGGCAACTGCTGCGGGACGGCGCGGAACAGAGCGACACCAACGCGGCAGAAAAAGTCGCCGTCTGGGAAAAGAACAAGGCCAAGTTCATCACCGCTTTTGACACGTTTCTCCCCACCCAGGAGACAAAGCTTTTCAAGCACACCGCCGGGGAGGTCTATCAATTCATCGATGACGACACCATCCCCCGCATGACCGATGCTTTCGCGTCCACCATTGAAATTCTCTACACGAATTCCGAGGATCCCGACAAAAGGGCCCTGAAAGGCCTCCACGCCCTCTTGAAACCGCAGAATGCGACGCTGGATCCGGAAGTCTTCCTGGAATTTCTGGGGCGGCTTACCGCGCACAAGGAACTTCAGGACTTCATCGCCTCCATCGGGGAAGTCGTCCGGGAAAATGACGGCGTGGACGAGACAGGAGCGCCCAACGGGGAAAAGGACCTGATCACGGACCTCTTCACGGCCATCGGCGAACGACTCGAAGAAGCCAACGTACAGGGCGGCGCCACGAATAATTTCAAGGGAATAGTCGAACATCTGCTCGACACGCGAAACCCTTCCTCCACGATCGACCTGGGAGAACCGGCCTGGGTGGTCGAACTGGATACCAACAACAACCCCGTCGTCGCCGTTGATCCCAATACGGGAGACCTCTACCTCCCGTTCGTCGACGTTGACCTGGACGGATTGGCCGACTCCAATACAGACGGAAATCATATTGATGCAAACGGTGACGAAATCGAGATCCCCGCGTTCGCGAGCGATGATGGGTACCGCGACACGTACAATCGGGCCCTTTGCGCCGAGGGAGGCGACCCCCTTTACCTCTACTTTGACGCGAAGATAACCGCCCTCGCGGCACTCCTGATGTTCGCCGGAGACCTCCTGGAGGAGGATCTTCCCCGGAAACTCCGCCCCGTCGCGGAAGCGATCATGGGCCAGGAAGCGATCAACGACAACGGTACGCCCGGCGACCCGGACGATGATTACAGCCACTATCCCGCGGAAAACAATCCCCTGCTCGACCTTCTCTGGAGCGTGCTGGAACTGACCCGGGCGGAGGAAGTGAGCAACCTGACCGGCAACATGGGCGGGGTGGCCATCTCCGAAAGACATATCGCCGAAAGACTCGTGTTGTACACCGGCAAGATCCTCAAGGCGTTCCAGGAGGAAGACATCCTCAAGGAATACTCCGACTGGATCAAGATTCTCGACCTGGTGGACGACCTTCTTCCCATCGTCGACGAGATCTTCGAGAAACCGAACGCCTCCGCGCAGTCCACCGGGGAAATCATCATGGAAGTGATGAAGGACCTCAGTGAAGGCGATGAAGAGGTGGACAACCAGTTCGGACTGATGATCCAGTACCGGAACCTGGTGTACGACGAGACCCCCCAGGGCAAGGTCCTCAACACGTCGGAATCCATTCCGGTGGATTACACCCAGCCGATGTACTTCGGCAACGTCGACAATCGAAGCGTCGTGGACAGAACGATTCATCTTGTCGTTCTCCTCGACGGCCCCAACCTGCCCTTTTCCAGTAAGAATCTTGCGGACGTCGCGCTCGAATCGATGGCCGACGGAAGTGGAACCAGCGGATTCATGGGCTTTCTCCTGGGCGCCGCCAACGTCCCGCTCATCGAGGCGATCGGCGTTCCCATCCTGAACCTCCTCGGATACCCGGGCCAGGAAGTCTGGAACGAAATTGAAGTGTACGATTCCCTGACCGCCAGCGGCTCCACCGAAGGATTTTCCACCGTTCTGAAGGTATTCGCCGACCAGGGGCAGATGGACCTCGTCAAGGGTATCTTCCATATCCTCGAAAACGATCTGCAGCGGGATCTCGACAACGACCCGGACACGTTCAGCATGATCCGGAAATCCGAACCGGCCCTTGCGGACATTCTCCAGAGCACGATCATGAACGACTTCACCACCCTCCTGAATACGATCGAAGAGGCAAACGCGATCAACAACGGGTCCGGTTCGACAAACAACTATGCCGAGATCGCGGATCTGATCGCCTACCTGATCGACGATGACGTCACTCTTAACCACCGCGACGGAACCCCCGCAAAATCACGCCTCCACTGGCTGACCCGTCCTCTTCGATCGATGCTTCTGCGGGTTGAAACCGCGGGCGAGTTCGAAAACATGACCGGGGCGATGAAAAGTTTCCTCAACCTGATCACCGAAGCGGCCTGGAACGACAACGGAACCCCCCAAGACACCACCGATGACTTCGAGGAACTGGCCCGGCCCGGCCTGGCCCTGGTGTTGAAAGCTCTCAACACGTACAGCGGGCAGGGGAGCGCCTCCCAGACCCAGCAGGAACTTGACGAATTTGTCTCCGACCAACAGCTGAACCTGACCAACGACCTGACCGGGAAAGCCCTCCCCTCCTTCATCAAACTCTGGAAAGCGATCGATGAATCCGAAACCAGCGCCGGGTTCTACGGTGCCCTCCGGAATCTCCTCCTCCCCTATACCGGGGAGATCTACAAGGATGTCTTCGCCTCGCTGATTACGATTCTCGGCCAGACGCTCGAGAGTGAAATCCAGAACGAATACGAGGCAGACCTGAACGGATACCTCGCCCTTGTCCTGACCGACCACAACGGTTACATCGTGGAGATCATCTTTGGACTCGAGGCGATCGCCTCCGCCGGCGTGGAACTGAGCGTTCTTGACCTGCTTTCAAACCTCCTCTGGAAAGGGAACGAGGGAACCCTGGTTTCCCCCGCGGAGGATTTCCTCGCTATTATCCGGGACCTGGATGATATCGGGACCGGGGAAGGCAACGAAGAGACCTTCACCGTGGAGGACCTGGAAGAGTCGCTCAAGAACCTGGTCAATTTTGCCCGTGACGACGCCAAGGCCGGCTTGCCGGCCTTTTATGACATCATCAAGAAACGGGACCAATAAAAGAACGACAAACCTGTAATTAGGAACCCTTTCCGTGAAACAAACAGATCCAATCTGTGTCCCTCTGCTTGCATCCATTTTCCTTCTCTTCCTCTCCTCCACCCTTCCCGCACAGGAGTCGGACCTCTACGGAGCCGGCGGACGGGAAAGAGGGATGGGCGCGACTGGTGTCGCCGGTGTAAAAGGGCACAGTTCCCTTTACTACAACCCCGCAGGTCTTACCCGGACGTATACCCTCAACGGCCGCCTGGACATCAGCGGACTCTTCGGGTCTCCGAGCGTGAGTTCGACCAATTCCGATTTCAACGCGGATGCCGAGGGGGAGGTCGGATCTTCCGGATTCCTGGGGATCGGACTGGCCAGCCCGGTCAGCATGGACGAATGCCCCACCTGTCAGAAAGACAATGCCATGATCGCCCACGACTGTCCCGTCTGTGGGACGACCCTGCCTGCCGCCCAGGAGAGCGCCTGGTACGACGCCCTTTACTGGGGATTCTGGGTCGAATTTCCGGTGACCTCGGGAACCGGCGTACAGATCACCTCCGACCAGCAGAATCCGGAATGGGCGCAATATGGCCGCGCTTCCAGCCGTTTGGCCGCTTCCGTGGGAATGGGGTACAAGGTAAACGACTGGGTTTCGGTGGGATTGTCCATGACCCTTTTTTACATCAGCAACGGTGTCATCAACAACGAGATCAACGCCTTCAACCCGGGTGAATATTCAAATATCACCGTCGACCAGGGGGTTGACTTCGCGGGCTCCCTCAACCTGGGACTTCTTTTCGCCGTTACGGAGGATATCGATCTCGGCTTCTGCTTCCGCTCGGAACGTGCCGGGCAGACGAACAGCGATTCCAGCACGAAATTGGAAACGGTCATTATCGGAACCACCACGGAGTTTCTCATTCGATCCACGACCGGATTCTCCCCCGTTCAAGTCGCGTTGGGAATCCATTGGGAGATCAACGACGATTGGAGCGTCGCTTTTGACCTGACCTGGATGAACTGGTCGGAGTACGAGGGACCCTACAGCTTCCTGACCACGGGGGGAGGGGCCGGGGCCACCGCCATGCCCCACACTCCGGCGGATTACTCGGATATCATCGTCCCCAGGATCGGTGTGGAATATATCATCAACGAAACGTGGAAAGTCCGGGGTGGGTACGGATTCCGCCCCAATCCCGCTCCCGACCAGGATGGCCTCATGAACATCATCGACAGTTCGTCACACATGGTCACCTTTGGGGTGGAATACAAGATCAACCAGACCCTGTACCTGGACGGGTTCCTCCAGGTACACATCTTCAACGAACAATCCACGACGGAAGACCCCTCCCGGTTCCCCGTCTTTGAAAATCAACCGAACCCCAACCCGCCTCCGCCCCTGATCGATATACCGGTCGACCCCGTGGTCGATTCCTGGTCCGCAACGGGAACGTTCTTCATGCTGGGGTTCGGCTTCAATTTCGTTCTGTAACTTCGCCCGCTTCCAGGAAATCGAGGATGAGGTCCCGGGTGATCCCGGGGTACTCCATGTGCGGAACGTGGCCGCATTCGGGGTAGATGAAAAGACTCGAGTGCGGCATCTCCTCGTGGAGAGCCTTTCCCGCCGAGAGGGAAATGACGCCGTCGTTCTCGCCCCAGAGAATCAGCGTCGGAGCGGTGATCTTCCGGAACTCCCGGGCGTACTCCAGGAGGTCCCCGAAATCGAGCTGATTCGCCGTACGAACCATCGCCCGCATCACGCCGGGGAACCTCGTTTCATGGGCATACTCGTCGACGTCCTCCCGGCGGATCTTGTCGTCGTCGTGGTAGACCACCCCCAACCCCATCCGCGCCGCCATCGACTTTGGCGTGAGGCCGAAACCGAGAACGGCGAGTTCCCGGAGAACCGGCGTGCGCAGGATCCGCAGGTAGAGCGGGGATGGCTGGGGCATCGAGGCGGGAGCGAGAAGCGCGAGGCGATCCACCCGTTCCGGCTCGTTCAGCGCCACGAAGAGCGCCATTCCCCCGCCCCAGGAATTCCCGACGAAGTGCGCCTTCGGAATGTCCAGGTGATCGAGAAATCGCAGGAGTCGAAGCCCGTGGGCGGAGATCGAGTAATCCCCGTCCACGGGCTTGTCCGAGTAGCCCGCCCCCATCGTCTCCAGGGCCAATACGCGATATCCCGCCGCCACGAAATCGTCGAAGAGGAACCGCCAGTCGTAGAGCGATCCGCCCAATCCGTGCAGGAGCACGATGACCGGGCCTTCCCCCCTGTCCCAGTAGCGAAGCGACTCCTCGCCGAGGGTCGCCCCTTTCTCGATGCCGTCGTCGATCTTCGCCTGCCGGTAGGCGCTCGGCACGGGGAGGGTCGTGCAGGAAACGAGCGCGAAGAGAAGAAGAAGAGGAAGAAGGGCGACTCGCATCGGGGCAGTTTACAACGCACCGCGTCATTCTGTCCAGCATCCGTCTCCTTTCTACCCCCCTGCAGCTCATCCCATTTACGTCAAAGACGTAAGGGATGAGTTAGGGGGTCAGTTTCCGGGCGCGGCCGGACGATCCAATTAGAGAGACGATCGAGGAGAAAGCGATGCCGAATCTGGGATCTTCTCCCATTCCGGGAGGTTCCCCCGCGGGGACGGACGCAAAGGGCGATGACACGTTCCGGGAACTCAAGGCGGAAGTGGGGAAACTGGCCTCCATGGATCCCCGCGTGGACTGGGCCAGGGTGGTGACGCTCGGCACCGACCTGCTTTCCAACACGACGAAGGACCTGCTCGTCGGCGCCTATCTCACCGCGGGACTCTGGGACCGGAAAGGGGATCCCGGACTGGTCGAGGGTCTCGGGGTCCTTCGGGAGATGATCGACACCCACTGGGACGATCTCTTCCCGGCGAAAAGCCGGATGCGGGGCCGTCTCGGGGCGCTTGAATGGATCACCGAACGGGTCGAAAAGATCATGGCGCCGAAACCCCCTCCGGCCGAATCCGAGCGGCAGACGCTGACCGGTCTCCAGGTAGCGGCCGAAGCTCTCCAGGCATCCGCGGAGGCGAAGTTGGAGGGAGAGCAGAGCACCCTTCCCCGGTTGACCCGCGTCTTCCGCGACCGACTGCAGAGCATTCCCAAGCCGCAACCGAAGCCAGAGCCGAAACCGGAACCGGAACCGGAACCGAAACCCGCGCCGAAGCCCGCGCCGAAACCCAAACCGAAACCCAAACCGAAAAAACCGCGCGGCCCCCGCAAGTGGACCTTCCTGCGCATCTGCGTCTACGCGATCCACTGGATCATCATCCTCAACTTCATCGCGGAAATTTCCTACGCGGGGTACATGGTTTTCGACGTTCTCCGGCCGGAAGGAGGCGACGGGGGGCCTCTCTTCGGGCGCGCCCTCGAAATTCCGCACGAACAGATGGTCACGAGGAGGCTCTACGCGATCGAGTTCTGGATCGCGACGGCCGGGTTGGCGATCTACCTGGCGCTCACGGAGATCGGACCGAAACTGAAGCAGTTCCGCTCAGGCGGGAAGTGATTTTTCCCGGAGAACCCCCGCCACGATCAGCGCCTGGGCGGCGTAGTAGGCGGGCCAGGTCAGGTAGTGGCTCGCCGGCACATCCACGACGAAGAGGTTGACCGCGATGAGGGAATCGGAGGCGATGTAAAGAAGCGCCCCGATCGTGATCCACTTTCCCCGGTATCCCGGCAGAACGCTCATCACCACCATCGTTCCGATCGCGATCGTGTAGAGGATCACCGGCAGGATCATGCCGGTCTCGACCCGGGGAAGGAGCACCGGGAACGCGACGAGGGAATAAAGAACGATCCCCGCGACGAAGATTCGCTTCCCCCGGGTCATCCGGAGATTGGCCCTGACGTCCGGAACGAAGGTCGCGATGTAGAACAGGTGGCCCAACAGGAACGCCCCGATCGCGAAAAGAAACAGGCCGCCCCCGTCCATATCCAGGACGACGTCCCCGATACTGTGAAAAAGAAGCGCAAGCGCGAGCGTCCATTCCCGGCCCGATCTCCCCCGGCAGAGCACGTACAAGGCGAGCATGCCGACCGGAAACCATTTCAGCACGGGACTCGCTTCAAACGGGCGGAACGGAACCGACGCCCAGAAGGCGATCGCCGTCACGATCGAGATCGCCAGGAAGCCTTTTCCCGCCCTACCCATTCGCAAAAAACCTGTGCAGGAGAGCCGCCACCGACATGCCGAGATAGTTCCCCACCGCGAAGCCGACCAACCCCGAGGTCACCCCGGAAACGACCACCTCCCGGTTTTTCAACCGGTCCGCGATCACCCCCACGAAGGCGGGACTGAAAATCGCCGCGGAGGAAGTGATGATCCACGTGTCCCGGTCCACTTTCAGGCCCGCGCAGAGAAAGAGATGAAGGAGAATCGTGCCGAAAAGCACCGTGCCGGTATAGACCAGGATCCACGGACTCAACGAGACGAGCATTCCGAAGTCCGCCATGCTCCCGATGGCGATGCAGAAGACAAGCAGGAACCACTGCCCGCTCTCGTACGTTCCCGGAAGGTTGCGCACCGGGCGCAGGAACGAGAGGAGGATCGCCAGCGTGGTGATCGTGAGGACCACCACGACATCCCGGAACTGTTCCGGCGCGACGAACCAGGTCGCCCCCCCGAAAAGGGCGACCGAAAGCCCGAGAAGAATTCCCGCCGTTCTCTGGCCAAGGGAGGGCTTCCTTTTGAGCATGCGGGTCGATTCGGTCTTCTCCTTTCGCCGGTCGGTCGGAAAGGCGCCGAGCACCCGGCCGAAAACGCGGGGGCCGATCGACACGAGAAAGAGGAAGTAGAAACTGCAGAGGAGCACGTCCGCGGCGTTCACGATCACGAAGATTTCCTGCCGGACCTTGAGCGCCGATCCGATCGCCGCCATGTTCGGGGTCCCCCCGGTGAAGGTCCCCACGAGCATCCCGGCGACCTTCCAGTTCTCCTCGATGCGGTCCTGCAGGAAGAAAAAAGCGACCCCGCTCACGATCGTCACCGCCGCGGCCGCCAGGACCGTCGAGATCACCGTGGAGCGGGCCAACCGGAGCCACGCCCCGATATCGACCGAGAGCAGGAGGAGCGGAATCGCCAGGAGCACCGCCGCGGAGGACGAGTACAACGAGACCTTCGCGTCGAGCGGGATGATCGGCACATTCGCAAGCAGGATCCCGATGGCGTAGCAGAGAACCACCGGACTGATCGTTCGGATGATCTCCCATTTCGTGGCGGCCCAGGCGGTCAACCCAGGAACCAGCAGGAGAATCGCGGACTGGAGGAGAATCTTTTCCATCAGAGGAAGAGGAGAACGCCGATCACGAAAAGAAGGGCGTGAACGCAGGCGCGGAAAAGTTTCTCCGGCGCGCGGGCGTGAAGGATTTCACCCAGGAGCAGTCCCCCCGCCAGGGCGGGAAGAAAGAGGGCTGCCTGAAGGACGGAAGAAGCCTCCACCCGCCCCTGCACCAGGAAACTCCCGAGCAGAACGGAATTGAGCGTCAACCAGAGAACGGCGAGCGTGGCGCGGAACCGGCCCTTCTCCGGCAACCGTCGACTGGCGTACAAAACGATCATCGGGCCTCCGGTTGCGAAGAGCCCGTGAAAGAAACCGCCCCCCGCCAGGAACGCCCCGTTGCTCCAAACGGATCCCCCCCGGGATTCCCGTTTCCGAACGAGCAGGAAGAGTTCCTTGAGCGAGACCAGGACGACGAGCATCCCGAGAATCATTTTCAGGACCGATTCATCCCAGAACGCGCCGCCGAAGATGCCAACCGGGAACCCGATCGCGACGCCGGGAAGAATCCTCGTCAGGATGACCCGCCACTCGATGGAGCGTCGCCCCCGCACGGCGAGCCAGGTAGACTGCACCAGGGCGATCAGGACCAGCGCCACGACCAGTTCCCGCAGGGGGACGAACTGGGCCCCGATGGAAAGCGCAATCACCGTCGCCCCGAATCCGATCGTCGTCTCCATCACCTGGGCGAAGAAAACCACGACGAGAAGGACGACTCCCATTGTGGAAAAGGGATCCATCGATCAACCGTTCAGGAAATTTTCCGCGTTCTCCCGAAGGAGAAGCCTTCGAACCGTCCGGTCCCCTTCCGTAACGTAGAGCGCCTTCGCCATCGAAGCGGCGATGTGGTAGAAGGGCCAGTCCGTTCCGAAGAAGAGCCTCTCCGGCCCGACCCTGTCGAGAAAGGCGCGGAGGGCGGAAATGCCCAACCCGTGGGTGTCGCACCAGACGTTCCTGTTCTCCGAGGCGATCTCGAGCGCCTCCCTCCAGTCCCGGTTCCCCGAATGGCCGAAAATGAAGCGAACTTTCGGAAAACTCTTGAGCGGTTCGACGTACCTCTTCATGTCGGAATATTTCCAGCTCGTCTCCGGGCCGATCCCGGCGCGACCGGAATGCCAGATCACGGGAAGATGAAGTTCCTCGCAGAGGGCGTATATTTCCATCGCCTTCGGATCGTCCGGGAAGATGCTCTGCACGGAGGGATGCATTTTTATCCCGCGGATCCCGTACTTCTTTTTTTGGAGCCGCAACTTCTTTTCCGCGTTCTTGTCGCGGGGATGGACCGCGCCCCAGAGGATGAGCCGGTCCTGCGCGCCCGCCTCCTGGATCGCGTCGTGCCACTCCCGGGTCAGGTCCTCGTTTTTCGTCAGTTGCGGGGCGAGGGAGAGGATCCACGACTTCTCGACGCCGATCCGGTCCATCTCGTCCAGCAGGTTCGGGATGGTGTGCGTTTTTCCGAATTCACTTCCGGCGGCGAGCGCCTTTCGGAATTCCGAATCGAGCTTTTTCTGGATCGCGGGTGTCGCGTTCCGGTTGATGTAGACGTTGAGATCGATCTCCGCGTTCGGATCGGCATGATCGAAGTCGAACCAGTAGTGCGTCTCGGGCGTCTTCGCCAGAAGGTCGATTTTCGGCGCCATGAGAACGGCGATTCCGAGATGCGCGTGGACGTCGATCGCGGGGGGAACGTCCTTCGCCGTCAACCGGAGTTTTCCGTCGGAATCGATTTCGAACCAGGGAAGGCTCGCGAGTCCCCGGAACCCCTTCACGGTGGTCGGAATCGTGGTTCCGCAACCCCAGAGGGCCGGGCCGAGAGCCGTGACGGCGGCCGCTCCCTTCAAGAAAGTGCGCCGGTCGAGACCTTCCCGCGTGTTCATGCTGCCCTCCAAACTCAGAATGCGCGGGTCGTTATACCCCGGTCCCCTCCCGAATGCAAAGCTTGACGCCCCCTGCGCAGCCCCCTACCATTTCGCCGCCCATGTTGAAAAGAAGGTTCATTCGCGCGCTCCTGCGGCTTCGGATCCCGGTCTTCCTGCTCATGGTGGGAATCTCGGTGGCCGCCGCCACGCAGGCTTTTCCCTTCCGTTTCCTCAGTTCCGTCGAGGCGTGGTTCCTCGAGGGGGATCCCAGTCTCGATCTCTACCAGGAGTTCCTTCAGAAGTTCGAATCGGACGAGATCATCGTCCTCGGGGTCTTCTCCGAACGCGAGGGGGAGGATCTTTTCACCGAAAATGGACTCGCCGCGATCCGTCGGATCGGAGAGAAGGCGTCGAAGGTCCGCCATATCCGGAAAGTCCGCTCCCTTCCGAACCTGAAGGTGCTTCGCAAGATCCCCTTCACCAAAACGATCATCCCGGACAATCTCGAAAAGCCGGGGCTTTCCCCCGGACAGTTCCGCGAAAGGGTGAAGAGCTTTCCCCTGGTCTGGGGAACCTACGTTTCGGAAGACGGCCGCGGCACGGCCATCGTTCTTGAACTCTCTCCGGGCATCGACGACATGAACGAGACGGCGAGGGTGGTGGAGGATCTCCGGACCATCGCGGACGAGGAGAGCCGGGAGGGGATCCGCGTCCGGATAGCCGGGATGCCGGTCTTGGACGTCGCCTTTTTCAGTTACAGCCAGAAGGACTTCAACGTTCTCGGTCCCGCGATGGCGGGGATGATCCTCGTCGTTACCTTCCTCGTCTTCCGTAGATTCTCCGCCGCGCTCATCCCCCTCTTCGTCGTGATCCAGACCTGCCTCTGGACCTTCGGGTTGATGGGATTGCTCGGAATCCCTTTCAACGTCGTCTCCACCGCGCTGGTTTCGGTCATCATGGCGGTCGGCGTCGCGGACTCGATCCACGTGCTGAGCCATTACGACCAGGAACGGAGGAAAGGCAGGAGCGCGCACGAAGCGGTCGAGAACAGCCTGACGCATCTCCTGGTCCCCTGCCTCTTCACTTCCCTGACCACCGCGGCAGGGTTCCTGTCGCTGATGGCGACCGAAATCGCGCCGGTCCGGCAGTTCGGATGGCTCTCCGCCATCGGCGTCCTCGTCGCGTTCGTACTCACCTTCACCTTTATCCCGCTTCTCCTCCCACTCGTCCGCCCCTCCTCAGTGAAGAGGGCGGAGAAGGACCTTCTGAACCGGCTCCTCATAAGGTGGGCCACGCCCTCCCGGAAAAAACAGAAGATCATCGTCACGGTCGCGATCCTCTTCGTCGGACTGGCCGCGTGGCGGATCACGAACCTCGATCCCGGACCCAACCCGATCAACTATTTCCCGAAGACCGACCGGATCCGGCAGGACATGGAAGGAATCGACCGGGCCCTTTCCGGAAGCACCTCCTTTGAACTGATGATCCAGGCGCCGGAAGGAACCATGGCCGACCCGCAGATGCTCCGTCGGCTGGACGAACTGGTAACGTGGATCGAGGGGGAAAAGGAACCCACGCGTGGGGTGACGGGGGTCTTCTCGGTCATCGATCTCCTCAAGGAAGTGCAACGCGTAAAGGGGGGGAAGGCGACGATTCCGGAAACCCGGGCTGAAATCGAGGCGATCTACGCCACCTTCCGGAAAACGCCCGAAGGCGCGAAGATTCTCCGGTCCCTGGTCCAATCGAACGGATCGCTGGGACGGATGACCGTCCGCGTACAGATTTCGGAAACACAGGCGCTGATGAACTGGGTCCCCCGCCTGCGGGACAAGGTTGTCGGGGAATTCAACAGGGACGGCGTCGAGATCCAGGCGACCGGGTACGTCAAGCTGATTACGGACATGTCGAATCACCTGATCCACGCCCAGATCAGGAGTTTCGGAGTGGCGTTCCTCCTGATCGCGATCCTGATGTTCCTGATCCTCCGCAACCTCAGGCTCGGTCTCTTCGCCATCATCCCGAACCTCGTTCCGATCGTCCTGGGACTGGGACTGATGGAGGTGGTCGGGATCACGCTGAACCTGGGAACGATCATGGTCGGCAGTATCGCGCTGGGCCTCGTGGTGGATGACGCGGTTCATTTCCTCTTCCGCATGAAACAGCATACGAAGACGTGCGGAACCCTCGAGGAGGCGGTCGCCAACACGGTGCGGGAAACGGGCCATGCGATCCTGGTGACGAGCATCGCGCTCGCCTGCGGGTTCGGCATTCTCTGTACCGGCTCGTTCGCCCCGAGCATCAATTTCGGCATCGTGGCGGCGGAGATGGTCGTCCTGGCGGTGGTGGCCGACCTGGTCCTGCTTCCCGCCGCCCTGCTCCTCTTTCGTCCCCGGATCCTGAAAAAGGAAACGGGAAAAGCGCCCGGCCAGACGCTACAATCCCGCCTTCCATGAGCCCCCCCGTCATACAAAAGAGAATCTTCCGTCGATGGTCTCCGCTCGCGGCGAGCTGGATGCTCATGGCGATCGAGCTCCCACTGGTGAGTGCCTTCGTGGCCCGCATGACGGATCCCGAAATCAACCTGGCCGCGTACGGGGGCCTGATCTTCCCGTTGGCGCTCCTGATCGAATCCCCGATTATCATGCTGCTGGCCGCTTCGACCGCTCTCTGCAGGGACTGGAATTCCTACGTCAAGGTTCGCCGCTTCACGCTCGGAGCCGGGGGGCTGTTGACGATCCTGCACATCCTGGTCGCCTTCACGCCTCTCTACCATATCGTGGTGAGGGACATCATCGGAATTCCGGAACCGGTGGTCGGGCCAGCAAGGATCGGACTCATGATCATGACCCCCTGGACGATGGCGATCGCGTACCGGCGATTCCAACAGGGCGTCCTGATCCGCTTCCACCGCACGGGGGTCGTCGGAGTGGGAACGGCGATCCGCCTCATCGTGTTGGTGGCGGGACTGGTCGTCGGGTTCTTTTTCACGAACCAGCCCGGCATCGTGATCGGGTCGGCGGCGGTTGCGATCGCCGTCGTGGGCGAGGCGGTTTTCGTCGGGTTCGTCGTCCAGTCGACACACCGGGGTCCGTTGCGGGAAGCGGCCATCCATTCTCCGGAACTGACCTGGGGCGGTTTTTCCCGTTTCTATACCCCACTGGCGTTGACCTCTTTCCTCGGTCTCGCGGTTCTTCCCATCGGCAGCGCAGCCCTCAGTCGAATGCCGATGTCGATCGAATCGCTGGCGGTCTGGCCGGTGGTCTCGGGCCTTCTCTTTCTTCTCCGGGGCGGCGGCATCGCCTACCAGGAAGTGGTCGTCGCCATGCTGGACGAACCGGGCGGATACGCCGCGTTGAACAGGTTCACCGGTCGACTGGCGGCGGCGCTGACGGTCGTGCTTCTTCTCGTCGCGGCCACTCCCCTGGCGGCGATCTGGTTTGACGACATCTCGGGGTTGGCTGCTGGCCTGCTTCCGTTGGCAAAAACGAGTCTCTGGGTGGGCCTGCTTTTCCCCGCCTTGACCGTTCTCATGCACTGGTACCAGGGAATCCTGATGAACCGGCGCAGGACCCGGGGCGTGATCGAGGCAACCGGGCTTTTCCTCGCCGTGTCCGTCGCCGTCATGGCATTCGGCGTCGCCTGGGGCGGGGCTTCCGGGCTGATCCTATGGCTTGCCGCGGTCGGGCTCGCATCCGGGGCCCAGATCCTCTGGCTGATGCACTCTTGCCGCCGTACCCGCGCTCCCGCGGACGCGCCGGGCGCGCCGGGCGCGGTGCTTCCGGATCCGCTTGAGGTGGGAAGCCCGCCGGGCGAGTGAATCGTCCCCGGGAAGGATCTCCCCCTCGAACCGGCCTATTCTCCAGAGCATAAAACCTCCTGCGTCTCTCTGTGTTTGAAACGCGCCCCGGATCGCCATCGCCCGAAAAAAATGCCGGGTTCAACCGGTTTTTTTTCCGTTCGATTCCGCGGCGAGACGGACAAGATCGAGCGCTCTTTGCGCACTCCGGGTGGGGAGGAATTCCTGCCACGAGGCGGGACCGATATGCCACTCCTCTCCCCGGTATTCAATGCGGACCCAGAAGTCCTTCTGGAACCCGTCCTCGGAGAGGAAAACGCCGACCATCGCCTTGCGACGTTTCGGATCGTACAGGTAGTCCTTGAAGACGACGGAGATTTCTCCCGGCTCATCCACCGGCGCGAACCGCTCCGGATCGAAATGCGCGATGCGATGCGTTTTCATTTTCGCTCCTTCCCTGTCCGGTCCGGTTGCATGGACCTTTTTCCGGAACCGGATTTCCTGAAACTCCCGGACCCCCTCCTCCCGCCACTTCCGTTCGTACCGGGTATCCACCCCCGGTACGCCCCTCTTCCGTTCCACCTCGAAGGTCCCGTCCCCCGTCCGCTCGAGAATCCAGTTCGCGTACGATTCCTGGTCGGTGACGAGATGGATTTCCCCCCCGTCCTCGAGGCGGTTCCGCGCAAGATCGAGAAAAGGCCGATCGAAGGTTCGATTCCGGACCGATTTTCTTTTCGGCCACGGCGAGGGAAACATCGCCCGGATTCCCGCGACCGAGCGGGGTCCGAAGAGGTACTTCAGGACCGCCCGGATGTCCAGGTGCATGACCCGGACGTTTTCCAGTTTCGCCCGGTCGATCCTGCGGAGGGCGCGGTGAACACAGCTCCATCTCAACTCGAGACCGAGCCAGTTGACCTTCGGATTCTCCTCCGCGCACCGGGCGAGGTATTCCCCGTCCCCGAATCCCATCTCGATTTCGATCGGGGCCGGTCTTCCGAAAACGGCCTCCCAATCGACGGGAAAATCCCCCGCTGTCGGTATATAGAACGGTTTCAATGTCTTGTATCGACGATTCATCCTGTATCAAAAGGATACGACAAAAAAAGGTGCCTGGCACCTTTTACAGTTTTCATGTGTAAAGGGGGAGCGGACAACGGCCGATAATATTACCGGAGAGAGCTCGTAATTGTTTTTGTGCACCGGGTCGCAGGGAAGCGACCGTCCCCGCACGGACCGGCGCGACACAAGGAGGTGTTGCCATGGGACTGTCCTCACTCTCGTTTCAACCCGGTTTCCCTTTCGGGAACCTTTCGAATTCCCGGCCCGGCACGGGGATGGGCCAACAGAAGCCTCATCCGCCCGAAAATCTGAAAGCCGGAATCCACTTCCTGTCGCGAACGAGCCTGGATATTTCCGTCCAGTTCCACCTGGAGAAGGGAGTCCGGACGGAAACGGGCGCACAATTCGAGGTAAGCCGGATGGACTTCTCTTTCCGGTACGAGAAAATTGAATTCCAATCCGCCTCCGGGCCCCCGGAGGGGGAATCCGCCTCGCCGTGGGAGGAACTCGCCCGCCATTTCAGCGTGGAGAATACGGCGGACCGCATCACCCGGTTCGTCACCAACGGCTTCGGAAAAACCAGCTTCGGGGAAGGGACCCAACCCGGGGCGAGAAGTCAATTCGTCCGGTTCATTCTTCCCCATATCCGGGAAGGGGTCGATTCCGCCCTGCGCATGTTCGGAACGCTCCCTCCGGAAGTCCGGGAAAATGCGGAAGCGACCTACGATCGCATCCAGGAATCGCTGGAAGAATTTGCCGGGGAAAACCTCTCCGGGTAGATTCCGCGGGATTCTTTTTCCACAGGCCTTGGCAGCCATCTCCCGGTCCGCTATCCTGTCTGCGCAGACAATGGTGATGAAACCCCCGTTCGCCCCGGTTGTCCTGGTCATCGACGACGACGAGCTTATTCGAAAGAGCCTCGGGCGTGCCCTTCGTGGAGAGGGGTTCGAGATCCTCTACGCGGAAAACGGCGTGAGCGCCCTCGAGATCCTCAAGCAGAGGACGGTCGATCTCTCGCTCCTGGACCTGAACATGCCGGGCATGCCGGGGACGGAGACCCTCGAACACATTCATCGCGGAGGATACGACGTCGATGTCATCGTCCTGACCGCCCACGGCGACGTGAAACTGGCGGTCGAGTGCATGAAAACGGGCGCCGTCGATTTCCTCGAGAAACCCTTCGAAGTGGAGGACCTGCGCCGGCGCATCAAGCAGGCGCTTCAGCAGAGGCTCCTCCGCCGTGAAGAACAACTGCTCCGGGAACGCTCCAAGCCGAGGCTGGTCGGACAGGCCCCGGTCATGCGGAAACTCCACAACCTGATCGACCGGGTATCGCAGACGAGCGAGATCGTCCTGATCCGGGGAGAGAGCGGAACGGGAAAGGAGCTGATCGCGAGGCTGATCCACCAGAAGGGACCGAACGCCTCCGATCCTTTTCTTCCGATCGACTGCACCACCCTGACACCGACGGTCGTGGAGAGCGAACTATTCGGTCACATGAAGGGCTCGTTCACGGGCGCGGACAACCACAAGATGGGCCTTCTCAAGGCGGCCGGGAGGGGGACTGTTTTCCTGGACGAAATCGGGGACATGCCGCTGGAGCTTCAACCGAAACTGCTGCGCGCCATGCAGGAACGGGAATTCCGACCCGTCGGCGGAACGAAGATGGAGACCTTCCACGCCCGGATCCTGGTCGCGACCAACCGGAACCTGGAGAGCCTGATGAAGGCGGGCCGTCTCCGGGAAGATCTCTACTACCGGATCAACGTCATCACCATCATGGCGCCCCCCCTCCGGGACCGGCGTGATGATATCGTCGAACTGGCGCGCCATTTCATCCGGCAATACGACACTTCCACGACGGGACCGAGAGACATCGACCCACGCGCGGCGGAGAGCCTCTCCAACTACGATTGGCCCGGAAACGTCCGCGAGCTCGAAAATTCCATCCGCCGCCTCCTCGTACTCCATCCGGAAGCCCTGATCACTTCCGAGATGCTTCCGGAGCAGATTTCTCCCGCCGGGGACGAATCCGCCTCGAAACAGGAAGCGCCCCTGCACGAAATGGAGATCCGGTTGATCCGGGCGGCTCTCGATACCGCGAAAGGGAACGTGACGACGGCAGCGAAAAAGCTGGGCATCAGCAAAAATACGATCTACCGCAGAATGAAAACCTACGGAATCAAGTCCCCCCGAAACGCCCCCTGACCCCTGATCATCCCCGGCGTTCATGCCCGGAAACGCACCTCTTCTCCTCGCGTCATGTTGGGACGATTCGTCCCCTTCCCGTCCCAATCTGACATCAAAACCCGCAAAAATGGCCTTTTTTTGCGTGGCAACCTACTTGCGAAGGGGTATGGCATGTGGGACCGGGATTTTGGGGATTCCGGTTTTGATGGATGATGTATGTAACGGGAGTGATTGGAACCATGGGTGGGGACCTGTCCGCTGATAAATCGAAGTCGACGAGCGCGGGGGAGAAGGGGAATCTGATGGAGAAAGAGCAACTTTGGGCTCACCTCACCAAACTCAACCAGATCAAGTCACTGGCGTATCTCGCCGCGGGCGTCACTCATGAAACCAACAACGCGCTGGAGGCCATCCTCAACAACCTGACGGTGCTCTCCGAGTATGTCGGATCAATGGAGAAAACGATCCAGGCCTACCAGGGCCTGCTCCGGAAGAAGACAGACCTCTCTTCCGCCGACATTTCCGCCCTCGTGGATGAGATCTCCCGGAAGGAAAACCTGGAAGAGATCCTTTCCGACGTGCCCCAACTGTTGTCCGAATCGGTCGAAGGGACGAAGAGGATCCGGGATACGGTCCTCGGCTTGAAGACCTTCACGCGGATCAACGGGGACGAGGAGCGTGAATTCGACGTTAACGACGCGATCGAGACGATGCTCGTCAGCCTGAAGAACGACCTTAATTTCACCGGCCATATCAACAAGCAACTCCACGAAGTCCCCTGGGTCCATTGTTCCCCGAGCGAGATCACCCAGGTACTCCTCAACCTTCTCCGGAACGCGGCGGAAACAATGCCGGCGCAGGGAGAGATCACGGTGGAGACCGACGCGAACGACGTCGAGGTGCAGATCCGGATATCGGAGAAGGATCATGGCACGGCGGTGAAGAAACTGACCGACCCGGACCAAATCCTGGACTCGCCCCCGGAGAAGGAGGATCCCGACCTTCGGTTCCACCTTTCCTACGGCATCGTGCGGAAAAATCACGGGACGCTCCAGGTACAGGGCGACCCGGAGAAGGGCTCCATCTTCACGATCCGGCTCCCGATCGCGAAGCCCGAAGAGGGTTAACCGCCCCGGATTTTCTCCAGGAAACGGTCGAGCGTTTTCCTCAGATCGCTTCCTTCCCGGTAGTCGGCGGCACAGACGCAGTCCACCCTTCCCTCCCGGAAGAGCGCTTCGCTCTGGACGCGCGCCGATTCCTCCTCCGGGTTGTAGACCGCGATCGCCTTTCCCCCGTAGCGGGTCACGATGGTGAAGCAGGGAATGTCGGTGGGACCGTCCCCGATATAGATGATGTTCTCGAAGGGAACGGGCCGGTCCGAATCGGACATCGCCCGGTTCACGTCCTCGTCCATTTCGAGGAGTCCCTTGTTGATGCGAAAGAGCATCTGCGTTTTGGTGGTGTGGCCGATCGTGCGCTTCGGACGCCAGATCCGGCCCTCCCCGTCCATGTCGTACTCGCACCCGAAGATCTTCCGGACGTGGCCGGCGAGGGAACTTCCCTCCAGGATCTCCAGCAGTCCCGCCGTGATGATGTAAAACTCCACGCCGGGGATCTCGTCGAAAAAACCGGGCACCCCCGGGTAGAAAACCAACCCCTTCCCCAGCGCGCGGAGATCCTCCGGGCGAAGGGAGCGGAAGGCCTCGAAATCGAGCAGGTGCCACATCCAGGCGAGTTCGCGATCGTAGCCGCGGTCCCGGACCATTCGTGTCGTTTCCGACCAGAATTCCTCCGGGAGAATACCCCATTTGCTGAACAGGGTGTCTTCCTGCATGTGGTGGGGGCTGAGGGTCTTGTCGTAGTCGAGGACCACCGCGATGGTCATGGTTCAGGCGTCGTTCCCGGAGAGGATTTTCAAAAGGCGCTTCGTGCTCGCTTTCGCCATTTCCATAATTCGTTCCACCTTGTCGGGATGAAATCCGAAGGAGGGGGCGACGCGCTTGAGAAGCTTCATTTCCGACTCCTGTACGATCCCGTCCGCGGCGAGAATATCGGCGATCTCCATGAAAAGGGTGACCCGCTCTGAGGGATGAGCCGGAACCGGGGGCACGAAATCGGGCTCGTGATGCGTCCGGTTCAGAAGCGCGTGGGTCTCCTGGAGACGAAGGCCCATCCGTTTCGCCGCGTTCATGAGCAGGATGCGTTCCTCCGGCTGGATCTCTCCGTCGACCATCGCCGCGGAGGCGAGCGTCCGAAATCGCAGGGTAGCGTCCATGATCTCTCCCGGTGAATCTGTCCGGGGACGATTATATCACAACGCGGGAAGCCGCGACAAAAAAGAGGAGGAGGATTCAGAACCCCGAAATCAGGATCCAGAAGGTGTGAGCCGGGATCTCACGGGGCGCTCATTTTCGATTATCACGTCCCAAAACGATTGAACCAGGACCGGGTCTTGGCGTTGATCGGGGTTTCTTCCCTTCTGAATTCCGGGTTCTGGATTCTTCAACAGGGAGAAGCGTGCCCGTGGATTTGTTTCCAAAAAAAGAACGCTTTCAGGATCCGGGTCCCAACGGGAAGGGGCGGTCTATAACCCGAAGGCCACCCCGTCGCGCCGGGGGTCCGCCACGCCGCTGAGAACGCCCGCTTCCGACCTCTCCACCGCGTGAACCCCGCCAAAAAAGAGGTCCTGAACCCGGCGTCGCCGGACGGGTCCCGGGTGCCTCGCCGAGACGCGGTCGTACACCTCGTCTGAGAAGTCCCCCTCGAGGAACGCGGTTCCCTCTTCCCAGTGGATCCGGGCAGCCCGGATCGCCTCTTCCAGTCCCATCCCCTGGTGGAGCAACCGGTCAAGGACACACGCCATCGCGGGAAAAATCCGCAGGCTTCCGGGAGATCCGAGGGCGATGGACGCACTGTTCCCGAACAGAATCGTCGGGGCCATGTTCGCCACCGGCCTCTTTCCGGGCCCGATGCTGTTGGGAAGTCCCGGGCTTCGTTCCATGTCCGAGATGTCGTTGTTCAGAACGATGCCGTGGCCGGGAACCATCACCGCGCTCCCGAAGAAGTGCCCGATGGTCTGGCTCATCGTGACGATCGTCCCCTCCCGGTCGACGATCGTGAAATGCGAAGTCCCCCCTCCGGAGGGGGGAGCGGTTCCGGTATTCCCCAGGTCGAGATCCATTTCGAACAGGTCCGGATCGCCGATGACGGGCGTCATCGCCCGGAACAACCTCTCCACTTCCCCCAGGAGAAAAAGCGTTCGTTCCACCGGTTCCCGGGAGACATCGGCGAGAGCGGACAACGCGTGAAGAAGGCCGACCCCGCCGCGACTGGGAGGGCCCGTCGTAAGGACCCGGACCCCGGCGATCGTTTTCTCGAGCGGTTTCCGCACCCGGATTTCGTACCCCGCAAGATCGTCGACGCCCCACACCGGTCCGGTCTCGTTCATCGCCCGGGTGATCGCGGCGCCGATTTCCCCGGTGTAGAGGATTTCGAATCCTTCCCCTGCGACGCGGTCGAGCGTTTCCGCAAGATCCCTCTGGACGAGCGTTTCCCCGGACGGGATCCGCTTTCCTTCGCGAAAGAATACCCGGGAAGCCGCCGGACTGCTCCGCAGGGTCGCCTCGAAGAGGGCGGTGCAGTAGTCGAATACCCGGCCCGTCTCGAACCCTTCCGAAGCGTACTTTCGCGCGCGCCGCGAAAGGCGGTCGAGGGAGATTCCACTTCCATACGTGTCCAGGGCATGGGCGAGCATCCGGCCGAGGCCCGGAATGGTCGCGGACATTGGTCCCGTTTTCGGGGCCCAGGGGAGGAAGACGCCTTCCGGGTAAATGTACTCTTCCAGGGCAAGGGAGGGGGTTTTTCCCCTGCCGTCGATTACCACCGTCTTTTCGGGATCGCCCATGGGGGAGACCATCATGAAACCGCCGCCGCCGAGACCGGAAGCCTGCGGTTCGACCACGCCGAGAGCGAGGGAGACCGCGATCGCGGCATCCACGCCGTTGCCCCCTTCGCGGAGAATTTCCCGGCCCGCCTCCGCGGCGAGCGGATGCGCGGCGACGACCATTCCCTTTTTAGATTGAGCCACTTTCATGTCGTTCCCTTACAGGTGCCGCCGGGGGGAGAAGAGATCGCACGGATGGTCCGTTTTCCCTTCGAGCATCATTTCGGAAACCATCTTGGCGGAAACGAGGCCGAGAGACAACCCGCTTCCATGAAATCCCGTGGCCGCGTAGGCGCAGACCGTCCCGGGGAGGGGACCGATATTGGGGAGTTCGTCACAGGCGAAATCCATCACCCCCGCCCAGCGATGCGTCACCTCTGGCGGGGGATCCAACGGGACCCTTTCCCGAAGGAATCCCTCCAGGTATTCCTGGATCGGCTCGGAGGGTTTCTCCGACCAGGTATATTCCTTCTGCATCCCGACGTGGCGGCCACCCCCGGCGAGAATCTCCCCGCCCGGCAACTGGAAAAGCGTGTCGAGCCCCCAGTTGGCGACGACCGGCGCAGGGACCACCCGCGTGGAAACGGGAGCGGTACAGAGACACTGTCCCCGCACCGGCGCGATGGTCTCTTCCAGGAAAGGATGGAGCAACGGGGAGAAACCGCCCGCGGCGAAGAGAACCATTTCGGCCCGGAGAACGCCTGCCCCCGTTTCGACGACCGCGCCCCGGACCGATTTCACCTTTGATCCCTCGAAAAAGCGCGCCCCGTTCCGTTCCGCCGCCCCGGCCAGTCCCCGGACGAAACGGACCGGATGGAAGGATCCGTCTTCCGGCGAGAACGCCGCCGCCGTGAACCCGGGAAGATCGCGCAGTTCGACCGGGAACCCGTCCCGGGTCGACTCCTTCGCGCTTTCCCGCAGGACGACCGCCTCCGTTTCCGTGAGAGCCGCCCGGTAACTTCCCCCGCGGCGATGATCGCAGTCGATCTTTTCTTCCCGGACGATTTCTTCCAACAGACGGTGATTCTCCCGGGAGAGTTCCCAGAGGGTCCGGGTCTTTTCTTCGCCGTGGATCCCCTTCGCCTTCGCGTAGTAATGGTGGATCCCTTCCAGGAGGAAGCCGTTGCTCCTGCCGGTCGCGCCTCCCGCCAACGTCCCCCGCTCGACCAGCGCCACGTCGCACCCCGCCTTCGCCAGGTACCAGGCGACGGCCACGCCGACGAGGCCTCCGCCGACGATCGCGATAGAGCAGGTCTCCTCCCCTTCCAGGGAGCCGCGCGGGGGAGATGGTTCTTCCAGCCAGGGGGAGGACACGTCTTAAGGGTACGACCGGGAAGGGGGAAGGTCAACCGGGGCCTGGATCAGGAAAGTTCCTTGTGACAGGCTTCCGCAACGGTTCGGGCGATGGCGTCCACCTTGGCGCGGTCTTCCCCTTCGACCATGATGCGGAGAAGCGCCTCCGTTCCGCTGTACCGCAGGTAGATGCGCCCCTTGCCGTCCAGTTCCTTTTTCGCTTTCCGGACGGCCCCCTGCGCGAGAGTTTCGATCGGCAACTGCTTTCCGATCCGGACGTTCAGGATCACCTGCGGAAGCTTCGTGATGGGGGCGCAAAGCGAGGAGAGGGAGTCCCCTCCCTTGAGCAGGCCCAGGAAGCGGACCGCGGTTCCCAGCCCGTCGCCGGTCGAAAACCTGTCAAAGAAAATGGTGTGGCCGGAGGGTTCCCCGCCGATCGTCGCGCCTTCCCGAAGCATTTGTTCGGCGACGAAGCGGTCGCCGACCTGTGTTCGAAGAAGTTCGATCCCGTTCGTCTTAAGGAACTCCTCCACGCCGAAGTTGGCCATGACCGTGGAGACCACCTTGGGCACGCCGAGGAGGTTTTTCTTTTTAAGATCCATCGCGATCAGTGCGAGGACGTACTCCCCGTCCCGGACGACCCCGGTTTCGTCCACGAAGATCGCGCGGTCCGCGTCGCCGTCGAACGCGACGCCCGCATGGGCGCCCTCCTGGACCACCGTTTTCTGAAGTTCTTCGGGATGGAGCGCCCCGCACCCCTCGTTGATGTTCATCCCGTCGGGCGTATCGTTGAGCACGGTCACTTCCGCGCCGAGGTCCTGAAAGACCTTCGGAGCGTACTCCGAAGCCGCGCCGTTCGCGCAATCGACGATCAACTTCAACCCCGCGAGGGAATCTCCGCTCGAAACCAGGTAGTCCCCGTAAGCATCCGTTTTTCCCGAGAGATCCATCGGAGGAACGATCTTGACCGTGTCGGAGCGATGGAGTTTGGTCCCAAAAACCTTGTCGAAAAAAATGTTTTCGACCTCGACTTCGGCCTTGTCCGGAACCTTCATTCCCTCGGGAGAGATCAGCTTCAATCCATTGTCGCGGGACGAGTTATGGGAAGCGGAGATCATGACGCCGAGACTGGCGCCCCAGGCGCGAACCAGGTGGGCGAGTCCGGGAGTGGGCACGACCCCCGCCGTGGCGACGACGAGATTCTGGCTCAGGAACCCGTCGATCAACCCCTCTTCGATCGCCGGACCGGATTCCCGCGTGTCCCTGCCGATCAGGACAAAGCCCTCGCAGAGCTTTTCGTCGGGGAAATTGCGCGGACCGGAATAATTTTCCGGAAGGGGATTACTGAAGAGGCCGGGGCTTTTCTTGAAAATATATCCGAGCGCGCGGGCGAATTTTCGCAGGTAATCGGGCTCAAAGATCCCGTGCGCGGCACGGGACCGGATTCCATCCGTCCCGAAAAGCTTCCCCATGGCCGAAAAGATACCTCATCCGGGCTCTTTGCGCAATTCCTACTTCATGACCGTGACGATCACTTCCCGGTTGTCGGGGTTCCGGATGTCGGACATGGGAACGATCCGGACCTCCTTGGCGTACCGCGATTCGCGAAGCACGCAATGAACCTGGGAGAGGGAAAACTGCTTCCCCACCTCCAACTGGGCCTCCGGGATCTGCACGACGACGAAGGCGTAAAGCAGGTTGGAAGCGTCGTCACGGATGGCCTGGACGGCGTTTTCCGATCCGATCACCGTCACCTTGATGGTCGTGGTGAGCAGTTCCAACCGGCTGGTCACCGGGGAGGGGCCCGAAAGATGGAGCAGGACGTCCGCCTGGAAATTCGCATCTTCGGGAACGAGCGTTACATCCACGAGAGGATGACTCAGGAGGGTGACATCGGGGTCGAGCCCTTCCCGGTCCAGTTTCGCCTCGACGTTGAAAGAGGAAGCGCGATTGTCAACCAGAACAGGCTTCAGACGGATCAACTCGGGTCTGTGGTCCGCCGGGAAACGGACCTGGACCCGGGAGGGTCGCACAGTCACCTCGCCCACCTGGTACCCCGCGATCGGTCGGCCCGTCGCCGCCGGAGCGGCGAGATCAAAGACGACCGTCTTGAAACGGACGTATTGCACCTGGATCCGGGAAAACGATCCAAAATCGACCGAGAGCGCTTCCGGAAGGTTCAGGTCGTCCACCTGGAGGTCGAGGCGGATCGTGTCCCAGGGTTTGTTGAACCGGCTCGGGTCCAGGGAGGGCTCGCACCGGATCCCCTTCTTCGTGAGATTGCGGAGATCCCCCTTCGGCCCGGTCACGGTGATGTTGATGTTGTCGCCGAGCGGATCCCCTTTCGCGTCCAGGAAGGTCAACCGGGAAAGATCGGAGCGATTTTCCACCCGCGGGAGAAACGCGGCGGGAAACGTGCCCGAATCGGTCGATTCCTCGTGCAGGTACATCCAGAGGAGGAGGGCGAGACCCGCCGCCATGACCTTGGTTCCCCAGTTCGTCGCGATCCACCTGTTCAGCCACTCTCTCACCGTTGCCGCTCCCGTTTCACCGCCGTCTCGTCGGCGCTTCCGTTGCCCGAAGAGGAGGAGGGGGGGGCGGAACCGGGCGGCGTTTCCTTCTCCGGCTTCTCTTCCTCCGCCTTCTCTTCCGTGAGATAGAGTTCGGTCAGGCGAACGCGAAGACTTTCGCCGTCGTACCCGGGGTACAGTATTCCGCTGGTGCAGAGGGAAATCTTCCCGGTCTCCTCGGAGACGATCAGGACGATCGCGTCGGTATCCTCGGAGATCCCGATCGCGGCGCGGTGGCGGGTGCCCATCGACTTGGCGAGGTCTGGATCGTCGCTGAGGGGAAAAAGACAGCCCGCAGCGGCGATCATATCGTGCCGGACGATAACGGCGCCGTCATGCAGGGCCGATCCCGGGTAAAAGATGGTCTCGAGGAGTTCGCTCGAGAGCCGCGCTTCGATCTTGACGGCGTTCTCGACGTATTCGTTCAACCCGATATCCCGTTCGATCGCGAGAAGCGCGCCGACCCGGTTCTTCGACAGTTTCGAAACCGCTTCGACGATCTCCCGGATCACGACGGTGGAATGGTGTTCCCGGAAGAGCGGAAAGAGGATGCGGGACTGGGCGAGTTTCTGGAGACCCCGCCGGATTTCCGGGGCGAAGACGACGATCAACGCGACGGTCGAACCGGAGATCAGCCACTTGACCACCTCCTTGAGATGGACGAGTCCCCCGAGTTCCGCCAGGTAGAGAAATCCCACGAAGCAGAAGACGACGAGAAAAATGACGCCCTTGATGAGCGTGGCCCCCCGCGTCCCCCTGAAAAACTTCAGGAGCGCGTAGATGACCACCGAGAAGATGACGATCTCAAAAATGGCGCCGGGCTTCAGAAGCGCGTCGATCATAACTCACCCTGATCCCCGGGCTTTACGACCTCAGCAGGTCCGACATCCGGGCCACATCGCGCATTTCTGCGACGTCGTGCACCCGCACAATCCGGGCTCCCCGGAGCACCGAAGCGGCCACCGTCGCCGCCGTTCCGAAACGGCGCTGGTCGACGGCCCGATCGAGATAATGGCCCAAAAAACTCTTCCGGGAAGTGCCAATCACCACGGGGAGCCCCATCGCATGGAACTCCTCCAGGCGGGTCAGGATTTCCAGGTTCTGTTCCGGCGTCTTCCCAAACCCGATTCCCGGATCGACCATGATTCTATCACGGGTAATTCCCGCGCTCAATGCCCGTTTTACGCGCTTGTCGAGGAAAGCGACGATTTCCCCGACCACGTCGCGGTAGCGGGGCCGTTTTTGCATCGTTTTGGCGCTTCCCTTCCGGTGCATGAGGATTATGTGGACGCCGGCTTGCGCCACCACTCCCGCCATCCGGAGATCCCCCAGGGCGCTCACGTCGTTCACGATTCCGGCTCCCGCCCCGATGGCCGCTTCGGCGACGGACGCCTTGGTGGTGTCGATGGAGAGTTCCCCGGAAAGCTTTTCGATCACCGGGCATACCCGGTCGATCTCCTCCTGGGCGGAAACGGGATCGGCTCCGGGCCGGGTCGATTCTCCGCCGACATCGATGATGTCCGCCCCGAGCCTCTGCATGCGGCGGGCGTGGGAGACGGCGCGGCGGTGGGTCGTGAACCGTCCCCCGTCGGAGAAACTGTCGGGGGTAACGTTGAGGATCCCCATGATCCGGGTGCGGGTCGCCTCCACGGGATCAGGCCTGCTGGGGTCCCGGCAGGGGATGGTCACCCGGTTCCCAACCCGGTTTTCGCTCATCGGTCGAACGGGCTTTCTTTTCCCGTTCCTCTTCCCGGACACGCTCGCTCTCCTTGTCCGGCTCGATGTCCTCGCCCCGGAGAATCCGGTCGATCTCTTCGCCCGTAAGCGTCTCGTACTTGATCAGCAGTTCGGCGATGGTCTCCAGTTTCTCCCGGTTCTCGGAGATCAACTCGCGGGCGTGAACATGCCCCTCGTCGATGATCTTCCGGATCTCCTGGTCGATGTCCCACTGGGTCGCCTCGGAAAGGTTCCGCGTTTTCTGGATCTCGCGTCCGAGGAACATCGTTTCCTCGTTCTCCGAGTACGAAATGGGTCCCATCTTGTCGCTCATGCCCCATTCGCAGACCATCATGCGGGAGAGCTGGGTCGCCTTCTGGATGTCGTCCCTCGCACCGGCGGAGACGTCCTTGAAGACCATCTCCTCGGCCACCCGGCCGCCGAACATCATGGCGAGCCGGAGCATGCAGTGCTGTTTCTGGGTCAGGTAGCGGTCCCGGTCGGGCAGGGAGAAGGTGGCGCCGAGGGACATGCCCCGGGGAACGATCGTCACCTTGTGAATCGGCTCTATGTCGGAGAGCAGGAGCGCCCCGATGATCGTGTGTCCCGCCTCGTGGTAGGCGGTGATCCGGCGGTCCTTCTCGTCCATCACGCGCGATTTTTTCTGGCGCCCCCAGAGGACCTTGTCCCGTGCCTCTTCCATGTCGAGCTGGGAGATCCCTTCCTGTCTCTTCATCGTGGCCCGGATGGCCGCTTCGTTGATCAGGTTCGCCAGGTCGGCGCCGGAGAATCCGGGCGTCGCCCGTGCGACTTTCTTCAGATCGACCCCGCGGTCCAGCTTGACCTTCTTCACGTGCACGCGGAGGATCTCCTCGCGTCCCAGCACGTCCGGCAGGTCGATCATGATTTCCCGGTCGAACCGGCCCGGCCTCAGCAGCGCCGGATCGAGAACGTCCTTCCGGTTCGTCGCCGCGACGACGATGACCCCCTCGTTGGTGTCGAACCCGTCCATCTCCACGAGAATCTGGTTGAGCGTCTGCTCCCGTTCGTCGTGGCCTCCGCCGAGACCGGTTCCCCGGCGACGGCCGACCGCGTCGATTTCGTCCAGGAAGATGATGCAGGGGGAATTATCCTTCGCCTGTTTGAACAGGTCCCGAACACGGGAAGCGCCCACGCCGACGAACATTTCGACGAAATCCGATCCGGAGATCGACATGAAGGGCACGCCCGCCTCCCCGGCGATCGCCTTCGCCAGAAGGGTTTTGCCGGTGCCAGGCAATCCGACGAGCAGGACTCCGCGCGGAATCCTTCCGCCCAGTTTCGTGAATCGGGCGGGGTCCTTCAGGAACTCGATGATCTCCTGGACCTCCTCCTTCGCCTCCAGGATCCCCGCGACATCCGCGAAGGTTTTCTTCATCTTGTCGGGCGAAACTAACCGGGCGCGGGAGCGGCCAAAATTGAGAACGTTTCCCGGACCGCCCGAAGAGCGGATCTGGCGGAAGAAGAAGTACCACGCCAGGACGATCAGGATCACCCAGGGGATGAACGGAAGAACGACCTGGTAGAAAAAGACGTTGGGCGGGGTGTAGTGAAACTTGTCGGCCGGGATACCCTCCGACAGCGACAGGAAACCGTCCGGGTGCTGAATGTGGGCCGGGAGGACCGTGGCGCGGATCTTCTCGTACTCCTTCCCTTCCTTCTTGTACTTGTTGGTCATCCGGCCGGTGATTTCCTCCCCTTCCAGCCAGACCTCGCTCACGTTCCCGTTCTTCTTCTGCTCCAGGAATTCCTGGATGGAGACTTCCAGTACCTGGTTCGCTCCCGTCAGGGCCTTCCCATAATAGAGGAGGAAGATGCCCACGATGAGGAGAACCAGGAGAACCAGGAAGCTCTTCGGCCGGCGTCGTTGGGAATCGTCTTTTTGCCTGTCCATGTTTTCGTTTAAATCCATCCGGTTTTTATCCTACAAGAAAACGTCGTATGCCATCCGTATTTCCGTCCGCTCCGGATCGTGTCGGGAGCGCTCTTTTTACCACTCTTTTTCCAACTTCGAAACCGCCCACCGGGCGAGTCGCGCGTACACTTCCTGTTTCGCCGTATCCTTCGACTCCCCCCGCGCCGTCGCGAAGGTGGCCGCCTCGGCCCGGCTGTCCGTCCAGAGCACCCGGCCATCCCGGGCATCCACCAGGGAAAGCTCGACCCGGATCGAGACCGACCCGATCAGGACGTCGTCTTCCCCCGTTTCCACGATCGCGGGTTCGTCAAAATTCACGATATTGCCGACCAGGTTCACGGGCGCTTCCGGCGTGTTCACCGCGATCCCGGCGCCCGCCATTTCCCGCGCGATCAACGCCGACAAGTCGAACTCGTGTGTGCGCCGCTCCGTCCGGTTGTCGAAAATTTCCAGCCCGACGTCCCGGTGGGCCACCAGGCTCCCGACCCGGTACCCGCAGGAAAGGGCCAGGAGGGGAAGCAGGAGCCCCACCCTTCTCATGGGAAAAGTTCTTTCAATTTCTGCCCCGCTTCCGCCGCCCAGGTCGTACCGGCATGTTCTTTCCGTACCCATTCGTAGTAGATTCGCGCCGCGCGGAAATGGCCCTTGCGCCGGTAGTATTCGCCCACCCGGAATTCCTTCTCCGCCTCCTTGTCGTCGATGAAGGCGATTTTTCCCTTCGCGTACGGGAGCGACCCGGCGATAAAATCGGCGGCCTCCGGCGAGATTTTGGAAAGGAGCGGGGCCTCCTCGACAAAACGCTCGAAGTGGCGCCGCGCCTCCTTCAGACCGTGGATATCGTACTCGACCGAATCGTATTTCTTCATGCCGATCCTTCCCAGGAGCAGGATCGCCCGGGGAGCGTCCGCGGTCGCCGGGTACTCGGAGAGGAGGAATTTCAGTTCCTGCTCCGCCGCGTCCAGTTCCTTCTCGTCGAAAAGAAACTCCGCGAGCTTGAAGTAATAGAGACTGGAAAACGGCTCCCGCGGGTACCGCTGAAGGGTGGTGCGCAGGAGATCCAGCCCCATTTTCGAAGAGGTGGCGATCCACTTGAGGAGCGGGATGGAGCCCCAGAAATTCCCCGCATACCCCTTCTTCGCGAGGGAGAGCGCGGAATCCATTTCGATCCGTTTCGCCTCTTCCGCCATCGCGGACCCGGGATGGCGCCGCAGGAAATCGTCCAGCGCCAGGCAGGCGTCGTGGAAACGGCCTCCGGACCAGAGAATTTTTCCCCGGAGATAGCGGGCCTCTTCCTGGACTTTCCGGTCGCGCACGTTGCGAAGAAGCAGGCTCATCACCTCCAGCGCGTCGTCGGTCCTTCGCTCGGTGGAGAGACGGGCCCCGTAGGCATGGAATTCCTCCGGAGATTTTCGCTCCATCGTCTCCGTGTTCACGAACCCGACGCCCGGCCGCCACTGCCAGTCGTCCACGTCCGTGCCGGAAAGAAGGAGAAAAAGGGTTATCAGCAAGGGAGACATAAGCGCGGCATTTTACCCGAGAGAATGGGCAAAGTAAAGCGGGGGAGAATCACCCGAGGAGCGTCTGCCCGGTCATTTCTTTCGGCACGTCGATCCCGGCCAGGGAAAGGAACGTGGGGGCGACATCGGCGAAGGAACCCCCCTCCCGCACCTTCGCTCCGATCCACTCCTCTCCCGCCACGACCAGGGGAACTGGATTCGTGGTGTGATACGTGTGGGGCTCGCCGGTCTCCTCCGAGACCATCTGTTCGCAGTTTCCGTGGTCGCCCGTGATCAGGATCGTCCAGCCATGTTTCCGCGCGCTCCGGACGACCCGCTCCAGGCAGGAATCGACCGCTTCGCAGGCGCGGATCGTCGCGTCGAGTTTCCCGGTGTGTCCCAGCATGTCGGGGTTCGCGTAATTCTGGATGATCGCCCCGAAGCGGTCAGACCCGATCGCCTCCACGACCCTGTTGGTGATCTCGGGGGCGCTCATTTCCGGCTGGAGATCGTAGGTCGCCACCCGGGGGGAGTCGACGAGGATCCGCTCCTCCTCCGGATGGACCGTGTCGCTCCCGCCGTTGAAGAAGTAGGTCACGTGGGCGTACTTTTCCGTCTCCGCGATCCGCAACTGCCGCACACGGTTCTCCGCCAGGACAGAACCGAGGGTGTTGAAATGGGTTTCCCGGGGGAACGCCACCGGCAGGGCCCACTCTTCCCGGTAGGAGGTCATGCAAGCAAGGTGAATCTTCGGGGAGACGCGTCTTTCAAAGTCGTCGAACTCCGGGAAGGCGAAAGCCGCCGCCATCTGCCTCATCCGGTCGGCGCGGAAATCGAAAAAGAAGAGCGCGTCCCCATCCCCGATTTTTCCGCCGGGGAAAACGACCGGCTCGATAAACTCGTCCGTCTCTCCCCGTTCGTACGCCTCTTCCACCGCCTGGACGGGATCTTCCCCGGCCCGGCCCTCGAGCAGGGTCATCGCGTGGAAGGCGCGGGAGATACGATCCCATCTCTTGTCCCGGTCCATTCCCCAGTATCGTCCCATGATCGAACCGAACCTGCCGACACCCTTTTCTTTCATCCAGGAAGCGAGTCGCCGGACGAATCCCAGGCCCGACGTGGGGGGCGTGTCCCTTCCGTCCATCTGGGCGTGGAAACAGATCTTGACCTTCTCCCGTTCGGCCAGTTCCAGGAGCGCGAAGAGATGTTTCCCTGCGCTGTGAACGCCGCCGTCCGAAGCGAGACCGAAGAGGTGCAGGTCGCCGCCGGTATCCCGCACATGTTCCACGACGCCCCGGATCGCCGGCCGGTCGAAAAAAGAACCGTCGTCGATGGACCGGTCGATCCGCGTGATGTCCTGGAAGATGACGCGCCCCGCGCCGAAGGTCATGTGGCCCACTTCGGAATTCCCCATCAACCCGGGACGAAGCCCAACGCATTCCCCGGAAGCGACGAGGGAACCGTGCGGGTACCGTTCGAGAAGTCCGTCCCAGGTGGGCGTTCGTGCGAGCGCGATCGCGTTGGCTTCCCTGCGTGGATTGATCCCCCATCCATCCAGGACCAGAAGCATCAGGCGCCGTTTCACGACCAGCAGAATACCAAACGACTCCGCACCGGTCACGAATACCATGTTTTTTAAAAAACCCCGGACCGGAAGTGAGAGATCGATTCCGTTTTTCCGCATAGAAATCATGGAACCCGGGAGCGATTTCCGCGTTTCATCCCGGTCGAACTTCGAAGGAGAAAGCAGATGAAATGGATATGGACAGCGGGCGCCGCCTTCATCCTGATGACGGCCGTCTCCGGATGCCGAGGCCACATGTCGATACACGTTCCGAAGCCGAGACACCCCGTGGTCGTGGTGAGCTCGGGGCACACGCATACCCACAAGTGCGGGCATTACCGGCACCAGGGCCGGTGGCATATCCACCGGGGACACGTCCACCGGAGAGGATGCGGACACGCGTGGAAGGGCGGGGTCTGGGTCTGGGTCCGGTAAGAATCAGGAACGACCCGGCGCCCGCGGGCGCCGGGTCATGGCTTCGTTATTTCTTTTCGAAACCGACCAGCGTCACGGTCGTCTTTTTTCCACCGGAGAGGGAGAGCGATTTGACCATCCTGAAGGGGATCTCGTCGCTGGTCCAGACCTGGCTCCGGTCTTCCCCCGTCGCGCGTTTCGCCCAGGTGCAGAGAAACTCGCCCGCGGGAACCTCGACCAATTCGGACCCCTTCGAGAGATCCGCCGGGGAAATTTCCTTCGTTCCCGCCGCGAACTCGATCCGGATCGGTTCTCCCCGGACCCAACCGTCGGCGACCCGGACGTCGGTGCGCATCCGGTAGTACCCGTCCCCGATTTCCAGGAGATGGTATCGCATCCCCATCTCGGAACGGGACGCGCCCTCTTCCGTCACGGTCCGGTACTCGGACCAGCTTCCCGCGTTGCATCCGCGCCAGGGGTGGGAGACTTCCGGCTTTTTCTCCGGGGGCTTCGCGCTCGTCTTCTTCTCGACGCCGGTCTTCGTGGGAAAGATGAAGCTCTCGAGGAGGGCGGCCAGCGGGGCTTCGAAAAGGTTCCAGTCCTTCTCCGCCGTCCAGAAAACGATGTGGTAGTTCCTGTCGCCGTGGGTTGCGAAGAGGAGGGAGTACCGCATCAGGGTCTGCTCGCGCTTCCCGCGACACTGGCGCAGAAGGGTTCCGGAATCCGTCCGGGTCGTTCCCAGGTCCTCGAATGATTCGTTGGTTTTCTCCACTCCCTTGAGGAACGCCCCGGTGTACTCCTCCAGCGCGACGGCGCCTTCGTGGAATCCCAGGACGCCGGCGAGTTTTTCTCCCTTTTCGAATTCGAGCAGGGTGCCCTCGAGGTCGAACTGGAATTCGCCGTTGCGGAGGTCCCACGTGGGAGGAACCAGGAGGCGGAATCCGTGCTCTCGATTCAAATACAGTTCCGGCTTCGCGGGCGCCGCCTCGGGTTCCGGCGTCGTCTCCTTTTCCGGCGCGGGAATCTCCGCCTTCGGTGCCGGAGCGGGAAGATCGCCGTACCGGACGCTCTTCAGGATCCCGTAAAGCCCTTCCCGGTAGTCGTCCCAGATGGTGTCGGAGACCCAGAGAACCAGTTCGAAGTTGTGGCGCTTGTGGGCCAGGTGCAGGGTGAGGTAGTGGTAGTCGTAATCTTCGTATTCCATCTGGTGTTCGACGACCAGCCATTCCCCGGTCTTTTTTTTCCAGAGGGTATCGTTGACCCGGTCGTACTTTTTCACGTGGGGACTCGACTTCCAGCTCTTCTCCCGCCACTGGGCGTACTTCTGCGCCTTCATCGCGGCGGGGAAATAAAGGAGAACCCCGCCCACCATGGAATCCCGGCTGGATATTTCACAGAGCGCGCCCTTCCACTGGAAGCGGAAGGTGGCCGGGTCGGAACGAAGATCGTAGTCCGACGCGGGAACCGTGAATTGGATCTTCCGTTCCTCGTTCCGATAGAGGCCTTCCTCCTGCGCCTGGACCGGGGAAATGGAAACGAAGACGAACGGAATCAAAAGCATGGACAGCCGGTTCATGGGAACCTCCCCCTCTTCTCTTTGCCTTGCGAAACAAGCCGATGCGACGTGTCCTCTCTCTCCCGGAAAAGGACACGTCCCGGTAGAATTCTAACAACCGGGAGGAGGGGGAACCAGAACAACGATCCGGAATTTCGGGTCCCTACCTCTCCAGGGGAAGTTTCACGGTGAAGGTGGTTCCCTCTTCCGGAACGCTCTCGACATGGATCGTCCCTTCGTGCGCCTCCAGGAACGATTTGCAGATCGCCAGTCCGAGGCCGGCGCCCCCGGTGCTCCGGGAACGGGCGCTGTCCACCCTGTAGAAGCGTTGGAAGAGGCGTTCAAGGTGCTCCCCGGGAATCCCATACCCGGTGTCGGCGACCTCCACGAGGACCGTCCCGTCTTCCTGTCGCAGGGAGATTTTGACCTTGCCTCCCGGCCGGTTGTACTTGATCGCGTTCTCCACGAGGTTCATCCAGACGCGACGAAGGGCGACGGCATCCCCTTCCAGGGAAACCTCCTCCGGACCCGGGGCGTACGTGAGCTCGACCCCTCCCTCCACGGCGACCGGGGTCCAGATTTCCCGAACTTCTTCCAGCAGGGAAGTAAGGGAGACCGGTTTCCGTTCCAGCGCGTATTGCCGAAGATCGAGCTTCGCGAGCGTCAAAAGATCGGTGATGATCCGGGTCATGCGGTCGATCTCTTCCGCGAAGCTGTGGAGAAGATCGTCCGAGGGGGGCTCCTTCTCCTGGAGCGAAGTTTCCAGCGTCCCGCGCATGTTCGCGAGGGGCGTCCGCAGTTCGTGCGCGACATCGGACGCGAAATTCTCGAGGTCCTCGAAGGCGCGTTCCAACCGCTCCAGCATGTCGTTGAAGGTGCTCGCCAGATCATGGAATTCACCGGGAACCTCGGAGAGGGGAATCCGTTCGGTGAGATGGGAACGGCTGATCCTCTCCGCCCGCCGGCGGATTTCCTCCACGGGAGAAAGGGCCCTGCCGATAACGAAGTATCCCGAGACGCCTGAAATCAGGAGCAGGAGGGGAACGAAGAGGAAAAAGTAGGCCCGAACCTCGTTCAGTTCCGCTTTCATTTCCCCCTCCCCGAGGGCCGCCGCCACCACCCAGTCTCCCTCTTCCGTCCGGACCACGGAGGTCCGCATCCGGTCCCCGGAATCGAGGGAGACCGCTCCGGGACTGGGCCTGTTCGGAAGCGGGGTTCCGGAAGTCGAAAAGACGACTTCCCCCTTCGGATCGAAGATCGAGCAACGGACTCCATCGGCGACCCGGATCGGGCCGGGTTCCTGCCCCGCCTGGTACCGGGAAGCGAAGTCTTCCTGGAGGACGCGCAGGTGAAGGGCCAGGTGACGGTCCAGGTCCTGCCGAAGGGATTGTTCAAACCAGAACCAGGCGCTCCCGGAGAAGATCGCGAGGAGCAGGCCCATCAACCCCGTAAAGAGAACGGTCAACCGGCTTCGAACGCTACGAAGCATCCGCACTCCGCAGGGAGTATCCCACGCCCCGGACCGTCTGGATCAACCGCGCCTCTCCGCCCGACTCGAGTTTTTTCCGAAGGGCGTTGATGTAGACGTCCACCACATTGGAATTCCATTCGAAATTGAAATTCCAGACGTGCTCCGCGATCGCACTGCGGGTCACCACCCGGTCGGCGTTTCTGAGGAGATATTCCAACAGGGAAAATTCGCGCGGGGTGAGGTCGATCTTCCGTTCTCCGCGCGTGACAGACCTTCCGACAAGATCGACGGAGAGGTCCGCGAAGACGAGTTCGGTGATCGCCCGGGTGGACCCGCGCCGGAGCAGGGCGCGGATCCGCGCCTGGAGTTCGCTCAGCGAAAAGGGCTTCGTCAGGTAATCGTCCGCGCCCTCGTCCAGTCCCTCCACCCGGTCCTTCACCGTGTCCCGGGCGGTCAGGATCAGCACGGGCGTCGTCAGGCCGTCCCCGCGCATTTCGCGGAGGATGGACATTCCGTCCCGGTTCGGAAGGTTGAGGTCCAGGAGAACGACGTCGTGATCGCCGCTGAGCGCCAGCGACTCCCCCTCTTTCCCGTCGTGGCAGACCTCCACCGCGTGCCCCTCCTCGCTGAGAGCGCGCTGGACGAATCCCGCCAGTTTTTTTTCGTCTTCGACGACCAGGATTTTCAATACCGCTTCTCCAAGAGGCTTGCATTGTATCCTACGACCATGGCGAAATCCCAAAACCCAAGCCCAAAATCCCAAGAAAATTCCAAAGCCCTACCGCCAATGGCCCATTCCCGGCTTCTCCTTGTACTTTAGAGTAAAATCACTATGATGGACCCGGGAGAAGAACATGCCGGACCTGTCCCGGGGTTACCGTTCCTGGTTATGGCGGCGTCTTTCCATGCTGGCTCCAGCATGTGGGGGTGCCGGTCTGCTTGTCGTTCACCATTCCAGCCAAATGTTCGGCGCGACCTCGATGCTCTGGATCCATTTCGCCTCGCTTTGCCTGGCGCTTTTCCTCCTCGCGTTCACGGGTTGGCTCACTCTTCGGTGTGTCTCCTGCTATTTCTCCCACCGGAAGATGCTGATTCCCCTCCGCAGGAGAACGAGACGGGAACTCTCGCAGGCGGGGTGGATGGGCATGGTCTGCCTCTCCCTTCTCCCCGTCCTCGCCCTTCTTCCGGGCACGTTCCGGGATATTTCCAGGTCGATTCCGACCCATCTCCTCGAAGTAACGCGACTTCTCAAGGTTACCCCCCGGCCGACGCCGGAGGAACGGAAAATGGCTGTCCAGGTCGTGGAGCGTCCTGCACGTCCGACCGTCAAACCGCAACCGCCGACCCCGGAAAAAAATACAGAGGAACCCTCCCCCCTTCCCCTCCAGTTGCATGCGGTCGAGACACAGCCGGCCTACGTCTACTCTTTCCAGGAGGAAGAGAAGACGGCCGACCCCTGGACCTTCGTGAATCCGCCCCGGTTGGACCGTCTCGGCGTACCCGACCCGCTGAAGCCGTTCGACTGGATGCTTCCGCAAGTGCAGGTTGGGTTTCTGCTCCCGAGGGCCACGACGGGAACCCTCTCGTCGAACGGGAAAACGCGACTTTACCTCGAAGATGATCTCGATATGCGAAGCGCCGGGTTCCATCTGGAATTCGACGTCCCCGTCAGCCGGGACGACTCCCTGTTGCTCCTGTACGAGCCCATCGGTTTCTCTTCGAATGCGGACCTGGCCGACGACCCGGACGGGGAACTGGGTGAATACATCCTCTGGCAACGACTGGGCATCTTCTATGCCCACCGGTTCGCCGGGTACACATCGGAATCGATCTTCGATTTCTCCGTCACGGCCGGGATGATGGGCGACAGCCTCTTGACCGTCGCCGACGGCGGAATCGCCAACGAGGTCGTCCGACTCTCTCCCGCCTTTGGGATGGAACTGGGCCTCTGGCAACAGGGCCCGGCCGGTTTCCTGCTGAACCTGAACCAGGCCCTGCCCCTGAACCTGACCGGCGCGACCGCCCGGGTAACCGAGATCTCCGTCCGCCTGAGGATCGATTTCACGCGAAGTCTCTCGATCCACTTCGGATATTTCGCCATCCGGGGGCGATTCCAGGATTTCGCCGGGAAAATGACGACAAAGGGCGCGGAGGAGGAAATGGAAGTATCCCTCTCCGGACCGACTTTCGGGATCGATCTGCGGTTCTGACCATTTCTTTCCCCTTGACCCCCCTCTCCACAGCTATATAATGTCGCGTTCTCATGCGCCTCCCTCTCTTCGCCGGAAATTGGAAAATGCACGGTACAGTGAAGGAATCCCGCGATCTCGCCGCGGGAATCCAGCGCCAATTGGAAGATCTAGAAGGAAGGGAAGTCGTCCTCTTTCCTCCTCACCTCTACCTCGGCACGGTGCACGCCGCCCTGGACGATTCCCGGATCGGGCTCGGTGCCCAAAACTGTGGATGGGAGGCGAAAGGGGCCTTCACTGGCGAAGTTTCCCCTGTCATGCTCAAGGAGGCGGGCTGTACCTATGTCATCATCGGCCACAGCGAACGACGCCACATCCTCGGCGAGTCGAACGATCAGATCAACAAGAAGGTCCGGGCCTGCTTCGAGCACAGCCTGACCCCCATACTCTGCGTCGGGGAACTGCTGGAAGAGCGCTCCATGGGCGACGCGCATAACGTCGTGGAACGCCACCTTTCGAGAGGCCTCGAAGGGGTCGAAGCGGCGGACGCCTCCGGGATGGTCATCGCCTACGAACCCGTCTGGGCGATCGGAACCGGGAAAACGGCGAAACCGCACCAGGCGGCCGAAATGCACCTCTTCATCCGCAAATGGCTCCGGAGAAATTACGGCGAAGCGACCGCCAATAACATTCGCATCCTCTACGGGGGAAGCGTGAAACCGGACAACATCGAGACGCTGATGCTCCAGGAAAATATCGACGGAGCGCTGGTCGGAGGCGCGAGTCTCCAGGTCCATTCCTTCGTCCAGATTGCAAAGGTAGCCCTATGATAACCCTGCTCACGGTCCTCTTCGTCATCATCACCCTGCTCCTGATCCTCATGGTCGTGGTCACGCCCTCGAGCGAAGGGGGCATCGCCGCGGCATTCGGCGGAATGGGGAGCGACACCTTCTTCGGGACGAAGGCGCACCGGCACATCAACAAGTTCACTCTCTTCCTGGCGGTAAGCTTCCTCGTGCTCGCCTTCAGTATCAACATTCTCCGCGCGAGCGAGGGAAAAGAGGACGCGGCTCCCACGACGGAAGAAAACGATCAACCATGACCGAGACCGAGACCGAACTCTTCGCGATTTTCGAAAGGACCGGCGCCATCTTGAAGGGACACTTTCAACTGGCGTCGGGACTCCACACGGATACCTATATCCAGTGTTCCCGCCTTACGGAACGGCCCGTGGAAATGGAAATGCTCTGCCGTGAACTCGCGGGGAAATGGGACGGAACGCAGGTGGACGTCGTCGTGGGCCCGGCCTACGGAGGCATCCTGCCCGCGTACGAACTGGCGCGCCACCTGGGGGCCCGCTCCGTTTTCTGCGAGAGGGCAAAAGAGGGCTCTTTCGAACTCCGCCGGGGATTCCGGGTGGAGGGAGACCGCGTCCTGGTGGCGGAAGACGTCATCACGACGGGGGGGTCCGCGAAAGAGGCGGTCGACCTGGTCGGGGCTTCCGGCGGCACGGTCGTCGGCGTCGCCAGCTTCGTCGACCGGGGCGTCGACAAGAAATTCACCGAAGACCATCGCTTCCTTCTCTCGATCACCCCTCCAACCTGGTCCCCCGGGGAATGCCCCCGGTGCCGGGCGGGAGAAGAGGCGGTCAAGCCCGGGACGAAACCATGCAGAGTATGACCGGGTACGGCCGCGCGCAGAAGCGGAACGGAAAATTCGACATCGAGGTCGAGGTCCGCTCCGTCAACCACCGCTTCATCAATCTCAAGCAGAGCCTCCCCAACGGGCTCACCCGGCATGAAACCGAGGTGGACAAACTGCTCCGCCATAAGATTCACCGCGGCAGCGTCACGGTCGTCGTGACCCTCAAGTCCCTGAACCAGAAAACGCAGGCCCTCCCCGACGGAAAGACGGTGAAGGAATTCGTCCGCCACCTCCGCCGGATACAGAAAGAGGCGGGCGTGAACGGCGACATCGACATGGAGTCGCTCTTCGCCTTTCCCCACCTCTGGACCGGTTCCGGCCTGGAGGAACTGGAAGCCGAGGCGTGGCCCTCCACGAAACGACTCCTGGTCCGCGCCTTCGACAACCTCGCCCTCATGCGCCGGCGGGAGGGATCCGGGATCCAGAAGGACCTGGAAGCCCGGTTGAAACGAATCGAAAAACTGGCCACCGTGATCGGAAAACGGACGGGAGGCGTTCTCGAAAAATACCAGCGCCGCCTCGAATCCCGGATACAGACCCTCCTGAAGAACAAGGGGTTCGACCTCTCCCGGCCGGACATCCTGCGCGAGGTCGCCGTTCACGCGGACAAGTGCGACATCAGCGAAGAACTCCAGCGACTCCGCTCCCACATCGGGCAGTTCCGCAAGATCATGAACTCCCCGGACCAGATTGGGAGGAAACTGGACTTCATGAACCAGGAAATGATGCGGGAAACGACCACCATGACGGCCAAGGGAAACGACGCCGGGATTTCCTCCACCGCCGTGAACATCAAGGCGGAGCTGGAAAAGATCAAAGAGCAGGTGGAAAATATCGAGTGACGGAAAATTGATCGTGGTTTCCGGCCCCTCGGGGGTGGGAAAAACCACGGTGGTACGAAGGCTTTGCGGACGGCCCGGCCTGGAGCGCGTCATCACGGTGACCACGCGCGAACCCCGTCCGCATGAAATCGACGGAAAGGATTACCACTTCCGGACCCCGGAAGAATTCGAAAAAGGGGAACGGGAGGGCCGGTTCCTGGAAACGGCGACCATCTTCGGAAACCGGTACGGAACGCCGAAGAGCTCGATACTGGACCCGGTGGCCGCGGGAAAATGCGTTGTCGCGGACATCGATTCCCAGGGGGCCCGGAGCGTTCGCGACATGGAAGTCGACGCGGTCTTCTTCCTGATCGCGCCTCCCAGCCTGGAGGAACTGGAACGCCGCCTGAAGGGGCGGAAAACAGAAACGCCGGAAAACGTGGCGCGCCGCCTGGAAGCGGCCCGGAACGAACTGGCGCAGGAAGATTTGTACGACGTGGTCGTGGTAAACGAGACGGTCGACCGGACGGTCGAACGGATCGTTGGAGAATTAAAATCGCGCGGGATTATTTGTAAGGAAGGTGACTGATGCAGAGTTTCGTGGAGAACGAGGTCAAGATGAACAAGTCGGAAATTGACGAACTTTCGGAAAAGATCGGCGGCCGCTACCGCTTCACCGTTCTGGTTCAAAAGCGGGTCAAGGAACTCATCCGGGGCGCCACACGCCTGATCGAGAGCGACTCGAAAAACCTGATCCAGGTCGCGATCGAGGAGATCAAGCAGGGCAAGATCGGCATCGAGCCCATCCTGAACCTCGACGGGAAGAAGAAGAAGAAGAAGACCAAGAAGAAGTCGTAGGAAGGGGGGAAGACCCTTGTCCCTGGCCGGAAAGAAGATCATCCTCGGCGTCACCGGTTCCATCTCGGCCTTCAAGAGCGCCGAGGTCGCCTCGCAGTTGGTGCAGGGGGGCGCCGGGGTCTCCGTGATCATGACCCCCGCGGCGGCGAAGTTCGTCGGACCCCTCACCTTCCAGACGATCACCCGGAACCGGGTCCAGATCGATCAGTTCGATCTCGACAACGTCACCGACGCTACGCACATCTCCGAGACCGACGACGCTGACCTGGTGATCATCGCGCCGGCCACCGCGAACTTCATCGGGAAGACGGCCAACGGCATCGCGGACGACATGTTGACCTCGCTGATGCTCGCCATCCGGTGTCCCGTGCTGATCGCTCCCGCCATGAACAACCGCATGTGGGAACATCCCATCGTGCAGGAAAACCTGGAAAAGCTCCGGGCGCTCGGATATCGCGTCATCGATCCCGGTGAAGGCTTCCTCGCCTGCGGCACCCATGCGGTCGGCCGCCTCGCCGAACCGGCGCAGATCCTCCGGGAAATCGAAAAGTGCATCTCCTCGTAACCGCCGGCCCGACCCGGGAATACATCGACGACGTCCGTTTCCTTTCCAACCCCTCCACCGGGAAGATGGGATTCGCCTGCGCAGAGTCGGCCGCCCGGAAGGGGCACCGGGTCACTCTTGTCACCGGCCCGACCGGCCTTCCCGATCCGAAGGGCGTCCGGACCATTCGCGTCGTCAGCGCCCGGGAGATGCTCCGGGCCACGAAGGAGGCCTACCCGGAAGTGGACGCCGTGATCGCCACGGCGGCCGTCTCCGATTACCGCCCCGCCCGGCGAGCGCGGGGAAAACGGAAAAAGGGGGAAAAAGAGATTTCCCTCCCGCTGGTCCGGAACCCCGACATACTCGCCACGCTGGGCAGGAAAAAGGGAAACCGCGTCCTGATCGGCTTCGCCCTCGAGGTCCGGAACGCGCGCGCCAACGCGCTGAAGAAATGCCGCGAAAAGAACCTCGACTGGATCGTCCTGAACGGCCCCTCCTCCCTCGGCGCGGAGAAGATGAACGCCGCGATCTACCGGGAAGGACGGTTGGAAAAGAAATTCACGAACGCGGGGAAGCGCCGGGTGGCGGACTGGCTGATACGCCTTCTTTGATCTGCTCGAACAACTTCTCCCCTTCCACCTTCATCCGCTCGACGGAAGGCTTCCACTGCTCCATCGGAATGGTCGCGGCGGAGGTGCCACAAAAGACGAGCACCGTGGCGCCCCACGCGAAGGAGGCGCGCGCCACCCGGCGGATCCCGTTCCAGAGCGCCCGGCCAAACTTCTTCCCCTTCGGAGAAAAGAGATATCCCAGCGCCTGGAAAAAGAGAAGAAGGTCGATCAACATCCCGACCAGCAGGAGACTGGCGGCGATCCCGGCGAAGACGACGAGCCGGAAGGGAAGTTCGACGTCATGATTCGGAAAAAAGGCCAGGACCCTCTCCCCGCCCAGGCTTAACGCGAGAATCATGAGTTGGCCGGCCCAGAGTCCGAAGAGGAATCCCTTCCGTTTTTTCTTCTTCTTGTTTTCTTCCATCAGCGCGAGCCGTTCCCGTGCCGACTTTCCCTGCACCGAGGGAGGCTCCACCTTGCCGTGAAGAGGCATTCGGCGCTTCTCCGGCATGGTGTACTCGTTTTTCGGTTCGGGAAGAGCCGGTTTTCCTTCCGATTTTTCGGACGGGGAATCGGGCGTCTGTTGCATCGGCGGAAATTATAGCCGATATTGGAATTGAGCTCCGCACTTTTATTGGGGGGGAAGCTTGGTCGTTTGGGAAATCGTCCTCCTGGGCATCGTCCAGGGAATCACCGAGTTCCTGCCCGTCTCCAGCAAGACACACCTGCTTTTCGCCCAGACTCTCCTCGACTGGAAAGACCCCGAGCGAAACCTGATGGTCACCGTCATGCTCCATGCGGGATCCCTGGCGGCGATTCTCCTCTATTACCGGCGCGACTGGATCGCCCTCTTCCGGGAAAAACGCTCCGAGTGGATCCCACTCGTCCTCGCGACGATTCCCGCGGGCCTTCTCGGGTTTTTCCTCCAGAAACCGATCGAATCCCTCTTCGCCTCGGGCGCCATGGCGGGGGGATTGCTCGTCGTGACCGGGGCGTGGCTCTTTCTCGCCGAAAAATTCGGCCGGGAAAAACACGCGGATCTCCGGGAGGTTCCGCGGTGGAAAATCCTCCTGGTGGGCCTCGCGCAGGCCGCGGCGCTTCTTCCGGGAATCTCCCGCTCCGGATCCACCATCGGCGCGGCCTACCTCCTGGGGTTCCGCAGGGAGGACTCCGTGCGCTTTTCCTTCTTCATGGGAGCGGCGGTCATCTCGGGCGCCCTCGTGCTGAAACTCCGGGATCTCGTCTCCAATCAAGGAACGATCGCTCCCGTGCCGATAGTAGTGGGGATCCTTGTAACGTTCGTGGTGAGCCTTTTCGCCATTCGCGTTGTGGAGATCCTGTCGAAGCGGGGCAGAATGGCCTGGTTCGCCGCCTATTGCGTGGCGATGGGCCTGGCCTCCTTCCTCTATTTTACGCTGGGAAAGGGTTGACGTGGCGACGAGTCATCTGAAAAAAGAACCGGTCCGCACAGAAACGGACGGGGGCGGCATGGGAGAGAAAAAGAAGGAACTGGCGGGCCTCTTCTTCATCCTCTGCACCTTCTTCCTCTTCATCTCCCTGGTCACCTTCGAAGCGGGCGACATTGGCGCGGCGAAGTTCCCGGCCAACGACCCGGTGGAGAACAAGGGGGGAAAGGTCGGCGCCGCCATCGGTTATTTCCTGCTCTCCAATTTCGGCTGGGCCGCCTTCCTCGTCCTCTTCTTCGCCGCCTTCTGGTCCTTCAAGGTCTTCTTCCGGCGAAAACTTTCCGGCCTTCCGGTAAAACTCTTTTCGGTGGTCATCAGCGTGCTCGCGCTCTCGACCTTTCTTTCGCTGGTTCCCCTGGTCGGCGGCCTCGAAAACATCGCCCCCTCCGCGGGGGGCATCTACGGGAAAGCCCTCGACCTCGTGTTGACGGAACACCTCGGCGTCGCGGGCGCCGGCCTGGCGGTCGTCCTCGCGCTCGCCTTCTCCCTCGTGCTTTCCACCGACTGGCTGCTCTACTCCTCCTTCGCCGCGGCGGGGCGCTGGACCTGGAGCCGCGCGCGGAAATTCCGCCTCCCCTCGGTCCGCGAAGCGGCGATCCAGGCGATCGAGGCGCAGAAGGTGAAATTCGCCGCTGTCGCCGTGAAAACCCCGAAACGGGCGATCCCCGTGCCCGCCCGGACCTTCGCGGAACCGGTTTCGACCACACCCGTCCCGACGCGCACGAAGAGCGATCCTTCCGCGGACCCCTTCAAGGAGGCCGCGACCTCTCACAAGAAACTCGGGGACTACGAACAACCCCCGATCGAACTCTTCGAGAAAGACGTGGTCAAACTCCATCCGATCAGGGAAAAGGACATCAAGAGCCGGATGGGAATCATCGAGGCCACCCTCAAGGAATTTCACATCAACGCGCACGTGGTGAACTACGAAATCGGCCCGGCCGTCACGACCTACGAACTGACCCTCGGAGAAGGACAGCAGATCGCAGCCCTCATGTCCCGCCAGGACGAGATCTCCATGCGCCTGGCGGTCCCACCCGTCCGGATCGTAGGCCCGATTCCCGGAAAGGGCACCGTCGGCATCGAGGTGCCCAACCCCTTCCCGGACACGGTCCGGATGCGGGAACTTTTCGAAAACAACTACAAGGACCTCCGGGATATCGTTCTCCCCCTGGTGATGGGAAAAACGAACGCGGGAGACCCCATCGTCAAGAGCCTTTCCGACATGCCCCACATGCTGATCGCGGGCACCACCGGTTCCGGGAAGAGCGTCTGCCTGAAATCGATCATCACGAGCCTGGTCGTTTCGATGTCGTGGCACGAGATGAAACTTCTCCTGATCGACCCGAAGATGGTGGAACTGACCGTTTTCGAGGACATCCCCCACCTCTGGGCGCCCGTCGTCACCGACAACAAGAAGGCGGCGCTGGTCCTCGACTGGCTCGTGAAGGAGATGGACGAACGGTACATGCTGTTAAACAAGGTCGGCGCGGGGAACATCGCGAAATTCAACAAGCTCGGACCGAAAAAAATCGCCGATCGGCTCAAGGAGAAGGGACTCACGGAAGAGGATATCGCCGGTTTCCCCACGCATCTCCCCTACATCGTGACGGTGATCGACGAGTTGGCCGACCTGATGATGACCGCGCGCAAGGAGGTCGAACACTCGATCATCCGGATCTCCCAGAAGGCGCGGGCGATTGGCATCCACCTCGTGGTCGCCACGCAACGTCCCTCCACGGACGTCATCACCGGGTTGATCCGTTCCAACATGCCCGCGCGGATCGCCTTCAAGGTGGCGAGCGCGATCGAGAGCGGGATCATCCTCGGAAAGAAGGGGGCCGAACGGCTTCTCGGGAAAGGCGACATGCTCCTGATGCTGCCGGGATATTTCACCCCGGTCCGGGCGCAGTGCATCTTCACCAGCGACGATGAACTCCGCGCCGTGACGAACGACCTGAAATCGAGGGCGAAGCCGGAATTCCACGATCAGCTCATCGAAATCGATTCCGTGGCCGACCTCGAGGGAACCGACAAGGACGAACTCTTCGACGACGCGGTCCAAGTCATCATCCAGGAACAGCGCGGAAGCACCTCGCTCCTTCAGCGCCGGATGAAGATCGGCTATTCCCGCGCGGCGCGCCTCATGGACGCGATGGCAAAGTTCGGCATCGTGGGGGGCTTCAACGGATCGAGCGCCCGCGAGGTACTGATCACCCAGGAGGACTGGAACGCGCGGAGAGTCGCGCCCGGCGAAGCGGCCGAATAGTAGACTCTTCCTTTTCCCTGGCTGTTGGCCGTTGGATTTCAGGAGGAGCGAAGCTCCTCCAGCGTCCCCTTGACGTAGTGCTTCACCATCTCCTTGCGCCAGTGGAACGCGTAGTCGGTGTTGTCCATCGGCTTGGCCGGCTTGAAGGCGGCCATCGCCGCTTCGGCGATCGCCTCGTCGGTCAACTTTTTCCCGATGATCGCGTTCTGGGAATCGACCGCCTCGATCGGGGACGAAGCGACCGCCCCGAGCCAGATCTCCGCGTCCCGGACCGTCTCACCGTCCATCCAAAGCGCGGTGGCGACGCCCAGGACGGGGAAGTCGAACGCCTCCCGACGGCGCAGTTTCCAGTAGGTCGCCTTCCACCCGTTGACCGCAGGCAGTTCGATGTCGGTGAGAAGTTCGTCCGGCTTTTTCTTGAGATAGTCGATCCCGTCCTTTTGGTAGAGATCCTTCGCCTCGAGGACACGCTCGCCGCCGGTGGATTGGAATTTCAGCTTCGCCCCGAGGGCGCATAATACCGGGGCGGTGTCGCTCGAATTGACCGCGAGACAGATCTTGCTGGAAGTGGCCACCCAGCAGGTGTCGCCGTCGCACTTCAGGCAGAAGTTGATCCCGCGACGCCATTCGTAATTCTGGTTGTAGTAATTGCAACGGGTGTCGAGCAGAACGTTCCCTCCGATCGTGCCCATGTTTCGCAGGATCGGAGTGGAGATCGAATGGACCGCCTTCCAGAGGGCGGAATAATTCTCCCGAATGTCGGACGTCTCCTCCAGTTCGGTCAACGTGGTGTTGGGCCGAAGGTGGGTGCCGTTCACGCCCCGCAACTCTTTCACCCCGCGGAGTCCGATGAGGGTTTTCGGGGTCTGGTGGCGGCGCTTCATGTTCGGGTAGAGGTCGGTGCCGCCCGCGACGACCATCGCGCCGGGACCCTCTTCCGAGAGCATCTTCACCGCCTCGGCCGCCGTTTTCGGCGCGAGGTACCGGAACCTCGGCAGGCGCATCATGATTTCCAGGACCTCACGTAGTCTCCCTTTTCCGCCCTGCCGGTGCCGCCTTCGATCGGGGGCTTTACCCGGGTGGGATCGTCGATCGGAACCACGGGGAACGACTTCGGACCGAACCGCTTGTCGGCCGCTTTCATCGCCTTGAGGATCTTGTCGGGCGTGACCGGGATCTCGTCCACGCGAACGCCGACCGCGTCGTTCACCGCGTTGGCGACAGCGGGCATGATCGGAAGGAGCGGTCCCTGCCCGACCTCCTTGGCGCCGAATGGTCCGTTCGGATCGGGATCCTCTATTATATAGCTGGTCACCTTCGGCATCTCTTTCGTCGTGGGACTCTTGTATTCCAGCATCGAGGGAATCTTGTGAACGCCAAACCGGTTTCCGCGGAAGATCTGTTCCTCCATCATCGCTTCGCCGAGCCCCATGTAGACACCCCCCTCGATCTGCCCCATCACGAGAACGGGGTTGATCGAACGGCCGACATCGTGCGCCACCCAGATATGCTCCACCCTGTAGATGCCCGTTTCGGGATCCACCTCTACCTCGACGACCGCCGCGGAATAACTGTACGCCGGCGATGGCCCGACGCCCGCTCCCTTGTACCTTCCGGGAGAGGCCGGGGGCGTGTAGGAGCCGACCGTTCCAATTGTTCCGAACTTCGCCTCGGCGTGAACGACCGCTTCGCGGAAGGCCATCCCGTTGCCGGGATCCGAAACGTCGAAGACTCGCCGATCGGCGAACTCGATCCGGTTGCCCGGGATTTCCAGTTTCTCGGCGACCGCCTTCGTGATCAGTTCCCGCGCCCGCTCCGCCGCCTGGATCGCCGCGTTTCCCATCATGAAGGTGACCCGGCTGGAATAACTTCCGAGGTCCACGGGCGTCAGGTCGGTATCGCCGTAAACGACCCGGATGTCGTACGTGTCGATCCCGAGAATTTCGGCAACGGTCATCGCAAGCACGGTGTCCGATCCCTGCCCGATGTCGATCTCGCCGCAGAAGACGGCGACGCCTCCGCCACGGTCGAGCTTGAGCTGGACTCCCGTGTGCGGAAGGGCGTTCCAGTAAATGGGCAGGCCCGCGCCGCAGATGTAACTGGAACAGGCGAGGCCCACGCCCCGTCCGTTCGGCAATTTCTTATACTTGTTCTTCCAGTCGGAACCGGCGACCACCTTGTCGATGCAGGGACCCAGTCCCATGGTGCCGACCTTGAGATAGTTCGCGGTGACCGTGTCGGCCGGATGGAGCTGTTCCTTTCTCATCCGGGCAGGATCGAGCCCCAGTTTTTCGGCGATCTTGTCGAGTTGCACTTCCAATGCGAAACGGGGTTGCGGAGTCCCGTGACCCCGCTTCGGCCCGCAGGGGGGCTTGTTCGTGAAACAGCGGACACCCTCGAACTTGTAGCGCGGCACCTTGTAGGTCACCGTCTGGAGCGCGCCGGTGTAATAGGTGGAAGCGACGCCGTAGGAACCGTACCCGCCGCCGTCGAGCATACTTTTGAAGTCCATCGCGGTGATGGAGCCATCTTTCTTTACGCCGGTCTTGATCTTCATCAGGACCGGGTGACGCCCGCGGTGACAGTAGAAAACCTCTTCCCGGGTCAGGCTGATCTTGACCGGCCGGCCGGTCATTTGCGCTAGTTTCGCGACGACGATCTCGTGGTTGAAGGGGTCACTCTTTCCGCCAAAGCCGCCCCCGTTGTGGCAGGCGATCACCCGGACGTGCGCCGGGGACATTTCAAGAACCTTGGCGAGCGCCCGATGAACGTAATGCGGCGTCTGGGTGCTCGACCAGACGGTCAACTTCCCGTCCGGATCGACCTGGCCGACCGAGGCGTGCTGTTCCATCGGAAGGTGGGTGTTTCCTTCGAAGAAGAGGGTGTCCTCGAATATTTCGTCCGCATCGGCGAAACCGGCGTCCATGTCGCCGAATTCGAGCGCCACCTTCTTGTGAATGTTGCCCTCGTCGCCGTAGTCGTGGATCCGCGGTTCGGGATTGTTCAGCGCGTCCTTGATGGAAAGGATCGGCTTGAGCTTTTCGTATTCCACCTCGATCGCGTTCATCGCATCGAAAGCGGTCGCCTCGTCGACCGCGGCCACCGCCGCGACCGGGTCGCCGATGAAACGGACCTTGTCGGGACAGAGCGCGTGCTCGTCCTGGCTGATCGGCAGGATCCCGAAAGGAATGGGCATTTCTTTTCCGGTCAGCACCGCGAAGACGCCCGGCATCGCTTCGGCTTTCGACGTGTCGATCGACTTGATGATTCCATGGGCGACGGGGGAACGATGGATCTTCGCATAGAGCATGCGGGGCAGGAAGATATCATCCGCGTACATGTCCACGCCGAGGCATTTCGACATGCCGTCGATCTTCCGGACGGGCGTCCCGATTACCTTATATTTCGCTGCCATAGATGGACTCCCTCGGGGGTTGCGCCGCAGGATTGTCGACCCGTTCGGCGGCGAGTTCGACCGCCTCGTAGATCTTGATGTAGCCGGTACAGCGACAGAGGTTCCCGGAGAGGGCTTCTGCAATCTCCTCCCGCGAAGGTTTTTTCTTCTCCTCGAGGAGAGCCTTGGCGGCACAGAGGATACCGGGCGTGCAATACCCGCACTGCGCGGCGTTCAGTTCCGCGAAGGCGACCTGCAGGGGATGGGGGGTGGGACCGTCGGCGAGCCCTTCCACCGATACGATTTTCCGGCCGGGACATTCCAGGCCCAGCACGAGGCAGGAGAGTTCCGGCTTTCCGTCGATCAGGACGGTACAGGTGCCACATTCGCCCAGTTCACACCCGTGTTTCGCACCGGTCAGCCCCATGTCCTCCCGAAGCACTTCCAGGAGGGTCTTGTACGGGTCGAAGGCGACTTCCTGCTCCTCTCCGTTCACATGGAGCGTCAGGTGTACCTTGTTTTTCACGGGATCTCCCCAAACGGATCAGTCCGGATCACTCTTGGAAGGATACCCGGATCCGAACCTTTTGGGGACAAAATTTCAGGGACGCTTCCACTTCAGGCGGGCTTCGAGTTCCTTTCCGTCCCGGATAACGGTGACCTTTACGGAGCGGCTGTAGGGAACTTTCTGCATCCACTGGCGAAGGTTGACCAGCGCTTCCCCGCGGCGGAATTTTTTTCCGTCGAAGAGGACCAGGATGTCGTCCTTCTTCAAATCCCCGCCGGCGGCGGCGGAGTCGGGCACAACCTTGTCGATCCGGATCCCGGTGTGGGGATCTTCCAACCCCATGCGGGTTGCGTCCTCCGGTTCGATCTCCCCGCACTGGACGCCGAGGTATTTCCCCGCATCCAGCTTCAGAACATACTTTTTCCAGGCCTCTTCCAGTTCGACGAGAGTGATTCCCTTGAACGCTTTTGACCACGCCTTGTCATGGCTGATCCCGCCGTCCCGCATCAGTTCGTAGTACCCGGCGAGGTTTTTCCGGAACCGGCCGTTGGGAATCTGTTTCCCGCTGTCTTCCTGTTTCGGGTAGGTGATCAGGAAGTGGCAGAAGGACCAGGATTGGGCGTAGCAGAGACCCGCGTTGCCCATGAATTTTCTGCGGTTCATTCTCAGGAGAGTCCGGAGGGAATACGCCTTCCGAGTCTTGAGCGCCTCCTGGATCAGGGGCAGGCGCATCCGGGCGATCGCCCCCGACTTGACGCACATGTAGAGTTTCCCCTTCTTGACCTCGTTGTTCCCGATACAGTCGGCGATCCCCTCGGTGAACCACATGGGGAAGTTGCCCATGTTCTTCGAGGTGATGTCGGTGAACTGGTGCATCCCCTCGTGGGCGAAAAAGGGTTTCATCATGGAAGGGTCGTAGTACCCGACCAGTTCGCGCCCGTTGTAGTACGCGCCCGACCCGCGGGGCGCGCCGGAATCCATGTACTCCTTGTTGTCCTTGTAAAGAATCAGGGTGAATTCCCGGTTCTCTACGTCCTTCTTATTCTTCGGTCTCAGCAGCGACATGTAGGTCTTGTGAACCAATTCCATGAATTCAAGAAGATCCTTTGCCTGTTCCTCCGTAGCCGTGGATTCCAGGTGATAGTGATCACTCCAGAGCTGGACCGGAAATTTTATCTTCTTCTTCTGTTGGGCCGCCGAAGGCAGGGCCAGGAGAAGGAGCATCGGCAGAACGATCGGTTTCCACACGTGAAGGGTCCTTTCAAGATACCTGATCCCGGAACTATCAATTATACGGCTTGGGAATCGTTCCGGTGGCGCAAAATATTCGGCGATTCTTGCCCTCGCCGGGGGGGCGGGATATACTCCTGCTCTCGACCAGGTCGCATTGATAGAGGAACAGAAAATGTCGCAACTTCAGGAAGTGACGGACACCGATTTCGCGACGGAGATCCTTCAGAACGGACCCTCCGTGGTAAAACTCTGGGCCGAGTGGTGAGGGGGCTGTCGCACGATCGCTCCCGTGATGGAGCAACTGGCGGAGGAATACCAGGGAAAGGTGAAAGTGGTCGGCCTTAACGTGGACAACGCGCCCGATACGGCCGCCTCTCTCGGCGTCATGTCCATCCCGGTCATCATCTTCTTCAAGGACGGGAAGGAAGCCGGACGGATCGTCGGGGGAAACCGGGACAAGATCGCCGGGGAGATGGACAAGCTCCTGTAGCGCCCCCCGACTGATGAAGAAAAAAAGTTTCTACCAGGTCACGCGGGACCGGTACCACAAGGCCGCCGAAATCATGGACCTGAAGGCGGACGTCCGGGAGATCCTCTCGGAACCAAAAAACGTGATCCGGGTCCATTTCCCAGTCCGCCGGGACGACGGGAAACTCGAACTCTTCCGGGGCTACCGGATCCAGCACAACAACATCCTCGGACCGTACAAGGGGGGCATCCGTTACCACCCCCAGGTTTCCACGGACGAGGTCGCCGCGCTGGCGGCCATGATGACCTTCAAGTGCGCCCTCGTCGCCCTTCCCCTCGGCGGAGCGAAGGGAGGCGTGCAGGTCGATCCCCACTCCCTTTCCGAAACGGAACACATGCGACTGACACGGCGATTCACCCATGCGCTCGGAACCAACATCGGCGCCACCTACGACATTCCGGCGCCCGACCTGGGCACGAACGCGCGAACCATGAACTGGATGATGGACACCTATTCCAACACCGTCGGTTTCGCCGGGCGGGAACTCCACTACGGGGTGGTGACCGGGAAGACGATCTCCTGCGGGGGAAGCCTCGGGAGGGAAAAGGCGACCGGCCAGGGACTGGTCTTCCTCGTGGAAGAGTGGGCCCGGCTGAACAAGTTCGACCTGGCGGACTCCACCTATATCCTGCAGGGATTCGGAAACGTGGGATCGAACGCCGCGCGACTGTTGAACCAGTCGGGCGCGCGGTGCATCGCGATCATGGACCACCGCGGCGCGATCACGAACCCGAAGGGTCTCCCCGTCCACGACTTGATCCGCTACTCGAACGAAACCAAATCGATCGTCGGATTCGACGGGAGCGAACCGATTTCGAAGGAAGATTTATGGAGCATAGAAGCGGATATCGCCATCCCCGCCGCGATCGAAAATCAGATCGACGAAGAGGTGGCGTCCCGAATGCGGGTAAAACTCGTGGCCGAAGGCGCCAATGGACCGCTCACGCCCGAAGGCAACCAGGTACTGGTCGACCGGGGCGTCGACATCCTTCCCGACCTGCTCGCCAACGCCGGCGGCGTGATCGTCTCCTACTTCGAGTGGACCCAGAACAAGAACAACGACCGGTGGGACCTGGAGGAAGTGGACGCAAAATTGAAGAAGCGGATCCTGCGCAGTTACCAGGCCGCCCGCGCCGCGCAGGCCCGCCACAAGACCAACATCCGGATCGCCTGCTACATCGTCGCCTGCGAACGGCTCCAGGCCGCCTACGACGACCGGGGAATTTTCCCGTAGATGGGACGGCCCACGCTTCAATTCCTGGGCGCGGCGCAATCGGTCACCGGTTCGAAATTCCTCCTGCGCGCGGCCGGCCACGAGGTCCTCGTCGACTGCGGACTCTTCCAGGGAAAGAAAAAACTGCGACGGCGAAACTGGACCGATCTTCCGATGGACCCCGCGAAAGTAGACGCGGTTCTTCTCACGCACGCCCACATCGATCATACCGGGTCTCTTCCCCGCCTCCTCCGGCAGGGGTACCGGGGAAAAGTCTTCTGCACCCCCGCAACGCAGGAACTGCTGGAGGTCATGCTCCCCGACTCCGGAAGAATCCAGGAGAATGACGCGGAGTACGCAAACAAGAAAGGCTCCTCCCGCCACCGCCCCGCCCTGCCGTTGTACACCGAAGCGGATGCGCTCGCGGCCCTGCGTCACCTCGAACCGGTCGGGTACCGAAAAGAAGTCGAAGTCGCCCCGGGAATCCGGGCGACGTTCCACCCGAGCGGACACATTCTCGGCGCCGCGTTCATCGAACTCGCCTTCGATGGCCGAAGGGTCGTTTTTTCGGGCGACATCGGCAGTTACGATCGCATCGTCATGGACGGCCCGGACGATCTCCCCCCGAACGTCGATTACGTTCTGACCGAATCCACCTACGGCGGACGAAGCCAGGCATCCCCTTCCGTCCAGGACCAACTGCGGGATCATATCAAGCCCGTCCTGGAAAACGGGGGAATCGTCATCATTCCCGCCTTCGCCATCGGCCGGACGACGCTTCTCCTCTACCACCTTCACCAACTCCAGGTGCGCGGCGAAATCGCGGACGTCCCGGTCTACGTCGACAGCCCGATGGCGACCGACGCGGTGACGATTTACTGCAAGTACGGCGACGAGCACAACCTGAAAGTCGACCTTCTCCGAAGCTCGGAGGATTGCCCGATCCGGGCGCGCACCACCCACCTGGTGCGGAAGAGCAGTGAATCCCGCAAACTGAACCGCCATCCCGGCCCGGCGGTCATCATCTCCTCCAGCGGCATGATCACGGGAGGGCGCGTCCTCCACCACGTGAAGCACCACGCTCCGAACGCAAAAAACCTGATCCTGCTCGCGGGGTACCAGGCGTACGGAACGCGCGGGCGGAGGCTCCTGGAGGGGGCGAAGACGATCCGGATGTACGGCCGGGACGTTCCCGTCCGGGCGAAGGTCGCCTCCATCCGCGGCCTCTCCGCGCACGGCGACTGCGACGACATGATCGCCTGGCTGAAGAGCGCTCCGACGCCTCCGAAGAAAACGTTTCTCGTACACGGGGAAGCGGACGCTTTGCAGGAGATGGGCGCACGTGTTAGCCGGGAACTTGGTTACGCACACCACACGCCGGACTACATGGAGACCGTGGAACTTTAAGCGGTCCGGCCGAAGATCCAGGGGAAACTGACAGGAGAACCCTTCGAAATAATCCGCGTCTGGGTTCGTTCCGCAATCCGGGCGTACCGGGGAGCCAGTTTGCAGACATATTCCTGAGCCTCCCGCCCCTTGGCGGAGAGACCTGAAACATTCGGGATATCCCAGAACTCGACGAGATGCCGGGTAATGTCCGCATAGTCTATCGCGGTATAGACCTTCAATCTCTGCGCCACGATGGAGAAGACGTCGTACAGGTTTTCGGTTTTCCCGTCCTCCATGTACAGGGACGGCATGGCGATTTTTCCATCGAGCATCTCCCGGAAGGCAATCATCCCGCCATCCGGATCATGCTTGAGGCACTCCCCGAAGAAGAGCTTGTAGGCGCTTTCGTGTTTCGCCTCGTCCGCCGCGATGGTGGTGGAGATCTTGGCGAGCGTGGAGTCCCCTTCCTTTTCCGCAATCCGGCCGACGTTTCCATGGGAAATCTTCGTGGCCCGTTCCTGGAAAGAGGTGTAGATAAAGAGCTTGTACGGATCGCGGGAAACGTTTGGATCAAAGCCGTTTCGGATCAGGAAGTGGACGGTCTCCTCGATCGATTTCATGTTTACCCGTCCGGTCAGGTAGAGGTAGCGGTTGAGGAGGTCGCCGTGGCGGTTCTCCTCGGCGGTCCATCCCCGGGCCCACTGCCCCCAGGGACTCATATGCGTACCAAGCAAGACCTTCGAGAAATCCGTCGGTCGCGGTAAGCATGGTCTGGTAACTCGGCAGGGCCTCTTCGGTGATCATGTCGCCGATGAGGACCACGAGAAGCTCATCGGAAAGGGATTCTGACGTCTTCCGGAGGGCTTTCACCTCGTCGTGCCAGTTTTCCGAGGTTGAGTCCGGAAGGAAATCGGTCGGCTGCCAGCACTTCCCGGGAGGCTTCAGCAGGAGCAACTTCTCTTCGGCGAAGGGCGCCATCTGTTTCATGATGTCGAGCCTCTGGGCGCTGAAGGTAGAACCCCCTTCGAGTAGACCGGTTCCCATTGATGCCTCCGATTAGATCTCGCAAATCAACCCGGGGTGCAATGACGAGCCGCCGTCGTACGGCCCCCCAAGGCCGCAATCAAGGGAGATCGTCTTTCCCCGATTCTGGATTTCCCCGCCGGGAAGGGCCTAATACGGGCCTGCGGGAGAAGCCGGAATGACCAACAATGATTTCCTGGAAAAGGCGTGGTCCCCTGACCGGACCAAGCTCTGGGTCGTGGCGCTGACGCTCCAGGTCATCGCGATGGTCCGGGGAAAGGACGAATTTTTCCGCGCGGGACGGTGGGTTCTCTACGCGGGATCGATCGGTGCCCCGGCGGCCGTCGCCAGCGGTCTCTGGGCGGCCAACCAGACGGGGCACGATTCGCCCTTCTCTACCCGCAGGTTTCCCCCCTGGTTTGGATTTTGGATTTCGCCCCCCCGGTTCTTTCGATTCACCCACAAATTCTGCCGAGGAACCGGTCATATTTTTCCCCGCATCGGAGCGGATTCGCGGTAGGATTATTGAGGAGCGGGAGTGACCTTCCTTCCAGCAGGCCTCCTGCTCGCCGCTCCACTGGTGGGATAGAGACACCAAAAGTTTTGTCCTGTTCTTTGAATTCTTGGTTGGATTCTCCCCACTTTCGTAAAGGAGTGTAGATCAGGAAACGCGAATTGAATGAGGAGATGATGGTGGCCCTGATGAAAATTTTAAACTACATGGTCGGGGCTTTGTTGACGGTGAAGGAGTGTGCCATGCTTCGATCTTCCCTGGTTATGGTTCTTTCCCTCGGGCTGTTTTCCTCGCCGGGAGATTCCCGGGACACTTTCGACCTGGACGTTGGAATCCCTCCCGGATCTCCCCTCGAATGGAACACGACGGTTCGCCAACCGGTGCCGACCGGCGGACGCGCGGGTGTACCCACCGGCGCTTCCGACCCGGAGAAACCGGGCTTTTCCGGGGGAACGGTCTCCGAACCGCTGAACCCCCGGCCCGGCCCCTCCTACGGGGTGACCAATCTCTACAACTTCTTCCGCGTCACAACCAAGGACATCATGATCCACGTCTCCCTCCAGACCCCGAAAGGGAGCGGAGAGGTAAACCCGGAAGATACCGACGTCGCCACGGGCCCCGGCGGGGCGAGGCCGTTCAAGATCGTCTGGAACTGGCCGCCGGAGATGCCGGTGGAACTCATCTGGATGGCGGTGATGGCCGGGATCCGGAGCGAGATCCATCCGGAAGTGATCAGCCGTCCCGAGTCGATCGTCTACTGCGTCGAACTGGGAATTCCCGCGCACTACGGTGCGAAATCCTACCCGGGCGCCATCGGGCTCCAGGTGCAGAAATGGACGACCCCCGTCCCCCGCGCCGCCCCGAAACCGAAACGAAAAAAAGACCCCTTCCAGGCGATGCTCGCGCGACTGGCGACGCTGGAACTTTCCAGCGGATACGCCTACGCCCTCGATCCCAACTTCGCCCGGCGCACGCTCGCGCTCGGGGAAGAGTCCTTCGAGGCGGTTCTCGATTGCGTGCAAAACAGGAACACTCTCCTGTCCCAGAACGCCGTCGCCGTCCTTTCCAATTTCCAGAATGAAAAAGCCGCGGAGGAACTCCAAAAGATCTTCGAAAAGTCTCCCGACCCGGTCTCCCGGTTTCGCGCCATCAGCGGCCTTCTTCGTCGGCGGGACGACCGGATCCTGCCCGGACTCCTCTCGCTCGCAAATCTCACGGGAAAGAAAAACCTGCCCCACCGCTGTTACGCGCTCCATGCGCTCGGGATCCTCGGAAATCCGAAGGCCGGACCGGTCCTCCGGGAGATCCTCCTCCGCGCGGGAACGAGGGAGAAGGACCTGCTCTGGAGCGCCCTTCCCGCCATCGCGCGCGCCGGGGACCCCTCGCCCAAAACCCTCGCCGTCGTGAAAGCCGTCGAGAGGGCCCTCTGGGCGAAATGCAAGGGAACCGACCAGGTGGAAACCGACTCCCGCAGAAACGAAAGGATCGAGCGACCGGGGACGAAGTTCCGGGTCCTCCGGCAGATGGCCCTTCTGGCGGCCGCTGCGCTCGGCGACGATCGGGCGAAGAAAGAGGTCTTCTCCCGCATGGATCGGAAGGGCGCGGGTTCCTTTCACAAGGCGACCTGGTACCTGCTGGCGGACGTGCTGGTCGGCCTCGGGAAGGAAGGGGTCGAATACGCGAAGGAACTCGTCAAGTCCTCGCCCGACGCCAGCATGAAGGTGCATACGCTTCGCGCGCTGGCACGGAAGGGGAAGGCGGACGTCAAGTTCCTTCGGAAGCAGGCCGGTTCCAAGGTTCAGACGGTCGCCGCGATGGCGCTCCACCTCTTGACCAAGTCGGACCGGAAGGCGTGCGCGGAGGAATGCCGCAAGATCCTCGCCGAGTACGCGAAGGGGTCGATCAGGGTAACCGGGGATGTTGCCTTCCTCGTGGCGACCGCCGTCGAGGTCGGGGGAAACGTCGAGGCGTGGAAAGGAAACGCCGCCGCGGCCACCGACCTCGTGAAAGCCACGCGCCGCGCCTGGAAGACGGGGGCCTTCGCCCGGCGCAAGGGAAAGAACGAGCCGAACATCACGAAGTGCCGAATCTCCGTCCATCCCGCGCTTCTCGAAACGCTCCTGATCGAATGTGGCCGGGGAGGGGGGGAGAAAGCGACGACCCTTCTCCTGGAATTGCTTCGCGACCGGAAGAGCCCGAAAGGACGAGCCGAAGCGGCGCTCGCCCTCGGGGCGATCGGGGGAGAAAAGGCGGTGGCCGAACTCCTCGTCGCGCTGGAAGACCCCGACGGCTGGCTCCGGTACTGCGCCTACGTTTCCCTGAAAACGTTGAGCGGGCAGGACCATTTCGTCGATTGGATTTTCGGCACGAAACGCGCCCGGCGGGACTTCGTGGAAAAATACAAGGAGTGGGCGGCCCGGTGAAACGGTTTTACAAGGCGGGCCTGCTCGTTCTCCTCAGCTCCTTCGCCGCACATCGATGTCAATCGGTGGAAGACCGGACGCGATCCGTCATGGGACACAACCAGATGGCGCTCTTCGATCTTCAAAGCCACGCGGGCGACCCCATCGAGCCGGATGCGATTCGCGCGGATCTCGGGATCATGGAACGCGGCCTGGCGGGCCTCTCCGGGGATGCCAATTTTCTTCGACGACGGGATCGCGCGCTCGGAACGCTCCGGGAAGTTCGCGGAACAGGGTGGTCGGCCGACAACCGGCGGGACCTGTTCTCCCGCGTGAAAAACATGTGCGCCCGGTGCCACGCGGCGTACCCCCCGTCACGGCAAATGCCCCCGATCCCCTTCGACCACGAGAAGATCACGTCCGCTTCTTCGATGAAATCGTGCGGTTCGTGCCACCAGGAAGTGTACGACGAGTGGAAGGAGACTCTCCACGCGCGCGCATGGAGCAATCCCATTTACCGGATGTCCGCCGGAGACCCGCCGAAGAGCCACTGCCGTTCCTGCCATATCCCCGAACCGATCTTCTTCGCCCCGCTGGACGTCTCGTACGGCTACAGGCCGTTCCTGCGGAAGAACAACTTCGAAGAGGGGGTGAACTGCGTCTCCTGTCACCTGACGAAAGAGGGGCACGTCGCCTCGGCCCGGAACGTTTCCGCGCCCTGCCGCCCCGTCAAGACGCCCTCCCTCCGCTCTGCGAAGTTCTGCGGAACCTGTCACAACCCGACGCACAACGCCTACTACGAATGGGAGACGAGCCGGGCGGCGCGGGAAGGAACCAGTTGCGTCGACTGCCACATGAAACCGGTCCGCCGCGATAACGGCAGGGCGGGATGGAGCCACAAATTCGGGGGCGGGTACGATCCCGCGACCGTGCGAAAGGCGATCCAAACCGATTGTCGCGTGGAGGGGAGGGAACTGGTCGTCACGGTGGAAAACCTCACGAGCCACAAGTTTCCCGGCGAGGTTCCCTCCCGCGTCTTTCATATCCTGATCGAACACGACGGGAAGGAGGTCCAGTTCCGCTTCCGGCGTCCCAACAAGCGGGAGATCGGGTGGAAGGACAACCGTCTGCGGCCGGACGAGAAGAGGGAGATCCGATGGCCGATCCCCGCCGGAACGAAAACGCTTTCGGTCGATTTCCGTTTCCAATCCTCCCCCTTCGTTCTCCCGCAAGGCTGGATCGACCTGGGCCGGTGGGAGACTTCCTTTTAATACCCGTCCCCCGGGCTTCTGATCCTCTTTCCGGGCCTCGAAAAAGCGCACCGGGTTCGTGTTGGATTTTGGGTTTCGGGGAGAAGCCCCTGCGGTCCATTTCCTTGCCCTCTCCCGGGCTGTCATCATAGAATCCCCCTCTTCAAAGAATGGAACAAAGGAGAACCATGATGACCCTGTCTCGAATGAGCCTTGCCTCCGTCTGCCTGGTGGGTGTCCTCATCGGAGGGTGCGGAGCCGAAGATAACATCGAAAAGATCGAAGCGACCGAACCCCTCCAC
>PVBE012049150.1_pt1 | contig 99757 bp, 84 predicted proteins | sample 1631181 | NCBI WGS metagenome assembly PVBE01 (sample SAMN08397723, study PRJNA350692) | Marine metagenome, whole genome shotgun sequencing project. | isolation source: water | place: Pacific Ocean | collected 2012-04
CTTATCTATCCGGTCTACAGAATCAATGACACCGAGCCAAGACCCAACGATACTCAAGCTCCACCAAAGCGCATTGATCTAGTCAAGGCGATCTTCAGGCTGGAATGTACAGCCCTAAGGTTCAGAGACTCTGCCGATAACCAGTACACGAAAGGTAATGTTGGTGCCGCCAGAAGTTTCACCACAAGGAGTGACAATTACGTTGCTTTGATGAACACTGGATTGCGGATTGCATACTCGCACGGGCTAATTGGTTTTGGTGGTTTTATTGATGGCGGCGGTATGTACATTGCATACGGGTACTGTATCGCCTCTCTACTGACACCCAAGAAGGGTACTGCCCCAAGTTTCCAGCACCCCATTGGACTCCCACTGCTCATTCCCTCCGTTGAGAAGTTCCCACAGGAAGAACGCTTAAAGGATGCTGTTTACACCATAAACCAGTGGGCCGAATTGGACTCGGAACTGACAACGTTGAGGCCGTTTCCCTATGTGTAATCTCATCCACCTGAAAGTAACCGGTACCCCTCCGGAGCTGGACGACTTCAGTGCCGTCTGGATTCCCGGAGTATTCGGAAATTCACTTGATCTTGAAAGGGCTATAGCGGGTATCCATTTCTTCTGGGCCACACTATATATGGGTCCAGATGAAATGGTTGTAGGACTTTTTGAAGCAGAGAGACCCTATGTGTTCTTAAACAGCGTTTCCAAGCATTTCCCCAAACTGACGTTCCGCATTATTGAAGAGGATGATTCAGAGGGTTTTAGGGCTGAGATGGTTTTGCAGGGTGGGAATGTTGTTGAACTTTCGGCCCATGACGATCCTGACATGGTGAGCAAGGCTTATGAGGGTTGGATAGGTTGCCGTCACGTTGAAGTCATGCCCGACGGCGGGGACCATCTGGGTCGTTCATCACAGCCAGCAGAAGTGTTGGCTTAAGAACGTACCGCGATGTCCTTTCTTTCCTCCAATGGAACCACGAGACTCTTTGCAGGAGAACTACTGTGAAAGTTGCCGACGTGGCAGCGAAACTAGATATGTCTCCAGCGACAGTTCGGAAGCTAACTCGCGAAGGAATTATTCCGGGACTCATCATTGAAGGGCGTAAGCGTCGAATGTTTCGATATGATAGAGCTACAATAGAGGCATTTCTGACTGGTGGCAATGTCTTGGCCCTACCTAAGGAACCAACACTAAACTTCGACTGGAACAACAATGGGAAGAAAACGAAAAAATCACAATGACCTGCCAAAGCATTGGACCTTTAGATATGGGGCGTTTTATTACAGGCCACCCTCTAAGCATGTGGATCTATTTCCTACAAAATGGGTTCGCCTCGGCAAAACACTTGCTGAGTCACATAGAGCATATGCCGACCTACCAATACATGAAGACCTCCAGAATGTAGCAACATTGGCAGATCTATTAGAGAAATACAGGGTTGAAGTCATACCCAAGAAAGCACCAAGAACTCAGACCGGCAACCGTTGGTCAGTGGATATTCTGGAGAAGACGTTCAAAGATTTCAAAATTCAGGATATCAAACCAAAGCACATCTACCAGTTTTTTGATGCTTTAGATGGCACTAGGACGGCAAGGGCACATATAGAAGTTCTGAGACACGCATATTCCAAAGCAGTTGAGTGGGGAATACTGGATAGACATCCGTTCAAAGGAGAAGTGACCCTACCTAAGAATCCTCCTCGCACACGATACGTCACCGATGAAGAATTCAGAGCATTTAGGGAGATGGCATCACCCAAACTACAAGCTTATTTACTTCTTAAAGAAGCAACGGGACTTGCAAAGCAAGACCTTCTTCTAATTGAATTATCAGATATCAAAGAAGATGGACTTCATGCTCGAAGGAGAAAAACAAAATCTAAACCCAAAATATATGCATGGGACACAGACGGTATTCTTCATTCCGGTATTGACCTAGCTCGATCCGCTCACAGATCGCACATTGGCTCCCGGTACCTATTTCATACTCGGCAGGGAAAACCGTACTACTTTGTAGATGAGCAAGGACATGCTACTGGAAAACCAGAAGCATTCGATTCAATGTGGCAACGCCTAATGTCAAAGTGGGTAACTGCTGGTAACGAGCGATTCACTGAACATGACATCCGTGCCAAAGCAGCAAGCGATACAAAATCCGAACATGCTCAAGAACTGATGGATCACAGCACCAAAGAAATGACAGAAAAAGTCTATCGTAGAAAGCCCAAAGTTGTGCACATAAACAAAGGTGAATAACACACATTTGTCACATTTTTTGTGATAAACCTCGTTTTGTGTGATAAATCGCGACTGCACAAGCGTGTTGGAGTCAATAAAAATGGCACGCCCGGAGGAATTCGAATCCCCGACCCTCAGGTTCGAAGCCTGATGCTCTATCCAGCTGAGCTACGGGCGCATCTTGAAATCAATGGCTTGAGAAAGTGATTCACGCTAACTGTCTATAGTCCTGCGACCTGTCCGCCATTATCGTGGTATTCCGGTGTTTGTTTCAACAGGTTTCGGTTTTCTTCGCGGGTTAACCTTACATCACTGAACGTGGCCGTGGCATTCGAAGAGCTCCCCAACGACCACAATTCGTGGGCATGGCGCACCTCAGCGCCCTATTGAGCTGGACTTCTGGATGTTGCCACGATTCGGGTCACATTGGTACCTTGCGTGTCCATCATGTCTGGAATCTTAGGTGCAATGTCATTTTTCCACTCGTCACTCTCGTAAACGTCCTTGTACAGAGCTTCTCTCTCCTGTTCGCTGGCGAAGCGGCGGGTCCAGACGTAGATCGAGTCATCCGATTCCCCGCGGTAGCTGCCCGTTATGACCATTCCCTTGGCAACCTGAAACGGGATGACCACGGATTCCATGAATGTTACCCAGTCATCCATCATTCCGGGGAGAATTCTGTATTGTCGAAGTTCGTGAAATGCCATGGGTATTCCTCTATTGTAGGGATGATCTGCAGTCCCTGGGTATTATACGGGAACGCGATCCACAGATGTCGTTATTGGATAATTCCGACGCATGTTTGAACTGAAACCTGATTTCGAAGAAGTGCTGAATCGTTACGAGGCGTGGTGGAGCTGTGCGGTCGTGGACCGGGCGCTTGTTTCAATTTCCTTCCCTCTACCGAAGGTTAATCGTCGGACGCTGCCCCGGAAGGAATACGCAACGATTCGCGATCGTTGGATGGATGCCGGGTATATCGCTGCGGCGGCTGAAGTGAATCTCCGTAACAGGGCTCACTTGGCGGACAGCCTTCCTGTCGCCTGGCCGAATCTGGGTCCTGAAGTATTCTCAGCCTTCTATGGCTGTGAGATGGAATACCGTGAGACTACGGCTTGGAGCAAGCCCAACCTGACGGATTGGTCGAAGGAGTCGGTCGACAGAATTCAGTTGGATACGGACAGCTTCTATTTCCAAAAGTTGCTGGAGATAACTGACGCCTTAATCGAAGTGGGGACCGATACGTTTATCGTCGGCTACACGGACCTGCATGTTGGTGGAGACGCCATCGCTGCATTCCGCGATCCCGAGCAGCTACTGATCGACACGATCGAACATCCTTACGAAATACAGTCTCTCTGTGAGAGAGTCACTAACGACTTTCTACAGGTATACGACATCTTTCATGAGAAGCTGACGGCCGCCGGTATGCCGAGTACGTCATGGTGTCCGGCAACCTGCAAAGGGAAGTATCACATCCCCTCGAACGATTTCTCCTGCATGATATCCGATCGCACCTTTGAGGAACTGTTCATCCCGGGCATCATCCGCGAATGCCAACACATGGATCGGTGCATCTACCACCTGGACGGGCCGCAAGCACTGCGCTACCTGGACCGCCTGCTTGAGATCCCTGAAATCCATGCGATCCAATGGGTCCCGGGCAGTGGTCAGGAGTACTGGGCGAATTGGATTGAGGTATATCAACGAATTCAGAGCAAGAAGAAAGCCTTGCAGATCCTGTCCATACCAGCCGAAGATCTCAATCTTCTGTTCGACGTCTTGCAGCCGGAAGGGGTGTGGCTAAGTCACATCTCCGGGATTTCAAATCAGCAGGAAGCGACGGCGGTGCTTGGCAAGATCGCACAATGGACAAAGAGGCAAGCCTGAGATTGCCGGGTGTAAACTGCATGACCCGGCCAGCTTGCCAAGGAATCTGTTGATCGGTATAACGTTCGCAGGAACAACCGGGAGAGAAGAGTTCAATGAACAGCAGAGAGCGGGTCCTGGCAGCAATTCGGCATGAAGAGCCCGACCGTGTACCCATCGATCTGGGCGCCATGGGCTCGACAGGGATCATGGCCATCGCCTATAGAAAACTCAAACAGTACCTGGGCATCGACGAGGGGCAGGTCCGCGTCTACGAGACCATGCAGCAAATCGCGGAAATCGAACAGCTGATCCTGGATCGATTCCATCTCGATGTGGTTGACGTCAACAACAGTTGGTGCAGCAGGCCGCAAGGGTGGAAGCCATGGGTGCTTGAAGACGGATCCGATGCTTTCGTCAGGGTTGGATTCGATCCGCAGAGCGATGGGGAGGGCGGCTATGTGATTGTGGACTCGCGCGGAAATGTCCGCTCGCGCTCACCCCGAGGATGCCTCTACTTCGAACCCGTCTACCACCCGCTTGCTGACATGACATCGGTGGAAGAACTGCAAGACTGGCAGCCGGGGCAGCTTTCCGATCAGTATCTGGACCGCGTACATGCCAGGGCAAAGGCGCTCTTTGAAAACACCGACTATGCCACCCTCGGTGGATTCGGCGGCAACATAATCGAGTCGGGACAATCTCTGCGCGGCTGGGGACAGTTTATGATCGACCTGGCGGCTGATCCTGAATTCACCCACGCTCTGCTGGACAAGCTGACTGAGCTGCACTTGGCTAACCTCAAGCGTTACCTCGATGCCGTCGGCGACTATATCCAGGTCATCCAGATGGGTGATGACCTGGGTACGCAATACGCCTCGCAGGTCTCGCTGGAGATGTACCGGGAGTTTATCAAACCGCGCCACAGCGCCATCTATCAGTACGTCGGGGAACACTCCGATGTGGCCGTCTTCCTGCACTCCTGCGGGGCCATTTCGATGCTGATCCCCGAGTTCATCGATGAAGGGGTGCACATACTCAATCCCGTGCAGACGTCGGCCGCCAATATGGACCCGGAAATGCTGAAGCGGGAATTCGGTGATCAGATGGTATTCTGGGGTGGTGGCTGTGACACCCAGGCCGTCCTGCCGAACGCTTCGCCGGCCGAGATCAGGGAACACGTCCAGCAACGCATGGAGATATTCAAACCCGGTGGTGGTTTCATCTTCAACCAGATCCACAACGTGCAGGCTGATGTCCCGCCCGAGAATATCGTCGCGATGCTGGACGCGGCCTGGGAGTTCGGGGAGTATTAGGTGGCTGTGGCGGCAATAACTACGGCCTGAACTGTAGTGCTCTCGGAACCAGTCGGGAAGGCTGTGAAATTAGATTATAGGCGATCTCCACCCACTCGCAGATGTAGCGCCTGGTGTCCCTGGGATCGATCATCTCCTCCATCTGAAACTTGTTGAGAGGTCCTACCGGCCCGCGTGCACTCTCGATGCGTGCCTCGAGTTCCGCCCGCAATGCGACCGGGTCCTCTGCCTCCGCCAACTGCCTCTTGTATGCGGCCTCGATGCCACCCTCCGGCGGAATGCCGCCCACATCCGCGGCCGGCCACACCACGCGCATCGCCGGCTGTGATCGCGGCGTAGCGTAGTTGTTACCAGCCACACCGAAGCTACGACGCATGACCACGGTGAAGATGGGTACGTTGACTTGCGAGAATGCGACCATCCATTCGCCGCCTTTGCGAATGGTTCCCGCGATTTCGTGCTCGAGACCTACGGCGAATCCCGGGTTGTCGATGAGATTGAGTATTGGTATGTGGAACAGATCGCACAGATCGTGGTGGCGCGTCAGTTTGTCACAGCCGTCGGCAGTGAGTGCGCCACCGTTCACGTGTCTGCTGTCCGAGGCGATGACGCCGAGCGGATGACCGTTGAACCGCACGAAACCCGTGATCTGATCCGTACCCCAGTGGGGTCCGATCTCGAAGAAGGAATCAACATCTGTCATCAGCCTGATGGCCTTGCGCACGTCAAATGTCATGATTCGCCTGCGCGGTATGATCGTGAACAGTTCCTCCTCGCGGCGATCGGTCGGGTCACTCGGGTTTGGCGCCAATACGGGCGGTGTGTCATAGACGCTCGAGGGCAGATAGGAAAGGAACGTTTTTACCATCTGCGCTGCTTCCTCCTCCGTTTCCGCCAGGTTGTCCACAGAGCCGTTCTTACAGTGGATATGCCAACCCCCGAGTTCTTCCTTGGTAATGTCGTACCCCATGGCGTGGGACACGATAGGGGGGCCCGCGACAAACAATTGCGCGATGTCGCGGACCATAACGGAGAAGTGACCCAGCACGGCCTTGGCGGCACCGATGCCAACCACGCTACCGAGCAGCATATTGACGACCGGAACTGTGGCTAACTGCTGTGTATACATGGTGCTGCCCAGGTGCCCCGGTAGGAACGATCCGCCGCCACCGGCCACTCTTGGTCTGCCTGCCTTGATGGCGCCTGAGCTTTCTTTTGCGCTGCTGTCGCCGTCCTTCTTCTGTGCCGGCACCATCGCCGCAACACTGCCGCCGCCTGACGAGCCGTCCAGCATCCTTACCGATGGTGCACGAAGTTCCAACGATAGGCGGTCCAGGTAACCGCTCTTGGCACCGATCGCGCCATCGGCGTGGCCGCCGCGAGAGGTGAAGTCGTCGCCGCAGACGATGGTGGTGCGGCCTTCGATCTTGCCCCACCCACCAACATGATTGGCAGCCGTGAAGGCTGCTATGTCGCCGTATTCGTCATAGGTGGTGAATCCGGCCACACTGCCCACTTCTCGGAACGAGCCGTCGTCCAGCAGGAGCGTGATGCGTTCCCGGCAGGTGAGTTTCCCGCGACTGCGCTGGCGCACCACCCCTGGGTCGTCGGATCCCGGTGCCAGCCGGGACTCGGCAAGGTTTTGTAAAGTGGCGACCTCATCCAGTACTGAGCCCCATGTCTGGTTTTCTCTTTGCTGTTGCGAGGATTGTTGTTCGCCCTCAGCCGGCGCGATTACCGCCACCACTTGCCCTGCGGCGACAGTATCTCCTGGGCGGAGGGGCTGCAGGGCGGTCACGACGCCCGAGCACGGTGCTGCGACCATCGTTTCCATCTTCATGGCGGTGACCACCAGCATCGTTTCACCTGCTGTTACTGTGTCGCCCTCGCTGACGTTGACCTCCACAACGGAGCTGCCCATGGGGCACTCCACAGCTTGCTGATCGTCCTCCACCTGCAGTGATGGCATCGAAGTCGCTACGGCAGCCGTCGCTCCAGTAGCCGTTGCTGCGCCGGCGATTGCCGGTCCCATGGTCGCTGCCTGCTGTTCCAGCAGAGCCAGCGTGCCGTTGTCAGTAGTCGCGGAGCGTGGGCTCGCGATCTCGGGTTGCTCCGCAAGTAACGAAGTTCTGGCATCACCGACGCGAACGTCCGGGTGTTTCAGTATGGCGCGCAACTGAGGAAGATTGGTAGACAGGCCGCCGATGTGGAATTCGTCCAGTGCACGAAGGGTGCGATCGACCGCGGAAGCGAAGGAAGACGAGGAGTTGGACGCGCAGATCAGCTTGGCCAGCAACGGATCGAACTGCGGCGGCGGAGTGTAGCCCTGGTAACCACAAGCGTCGACCCGCACGCCCACCCCCGACGGTTCTTTGTATGCGGTAATGGTACCTGCACTCTGGGCGACCACCCGGGCTTGAATAGCATAGCCACGGGGAGCACCGACTGCCTGTTGGTCACACAGATCTAACGATGCTAGTGAAGCGCCGGATGCGATGTGAAACTGCGCCTCGACGATGTCGACGCCCGTCACCTGCTCGGTGACGGTATGTTCGACCTGGATGCGTGGATTGCACTCGATGAAATAGTGCTCAGCGGTCTCTGGTGAGACGAGGAACTCCACCGTTCCCGCGTTGACATAGGAAGCCGCCTGGACGAGCTTGATTGCATCGGTGAGTATTTTCTCCCGTAGGCCGGTGTCCAATGACGGTGCGGGCGCTACCTCGACGACCTTCTGGTTGCGTAGTTGCACCGAGCAGTCCCGTTCGTGCAGATGGATCACGTTGCCGTGCGAGTCCGCCAGGATCTGTACTTCGATATGCCTTGGTCGGGAGATGAGTTTTTCGACAAAAACGGATCCGTCACCAAATGCAGCCGCGCCCTCACTGCGACAGCGTTCAAATGCCTCGTCCATTTCTTCGGCACTGGATACCGTGCGCATGCCGCGGCCACCGCCGCCCGCCGATGCCTTGAGCATGACCGGATAGCCGAGATCGCTTGCCAGTTGCGCGGCTTCACTCGGCGATTGCAGCGCTGCCGTGCTGCCCGGCACTACCGGGATGTCGAGCGACTGCGCCAGGGCACGCGCTCTGATCTTGTCACCAAATAAGGACAGGGCCTCCGCTGGAGGCCCGACGAAAGTCAGGCCCTCGGATGCACACATCTCTGCAAATGGGGTGTTCTCGGCCAGAAAACCATAGCCGGGATGGATGCAGTCACACCCGCTTTCCTTCGCTGTCTCGATCAGCGTCTCGGCGTCCAGGTAGGCTCCCACTGAGTCTCCCTGGCTGCCGCCCTCGGCGCCAATCTCACGCTTTTCAGTTGTGAATCGAGTGTGCAGCGAAAGACTGTCGACTGGAGCGTAGACGGCTACCGACTCGATACCGAGTGCGGACGCGGCCTTGGCGATGCGTATGGCGATCTCGCCGCGGTTGCTTATCAGAACACGTTTGAGCAGTGCCACCTGTTTTCCCCTCCTGAGTTCCTTGCAGACTGAACGGCCCTGCACGAGTGTTGGGCCATGTCCGCAAGGATTTTCCCGGCAGGATAACATTAAAGACAAAGTCGAACATCATCGCCACGGGCATCGGCAATCCAATTCCGGATCGTGCCTTCTTGCGTGACACGGCCGGACAAGGTCGATCAAGCCTGGGCTCTCCTGGCGGGCGAGGCGCGCGTTACGCCCAGGAAAAGCAATCAAACGTGCTTTTGTTCGTGAAGATGTACCTTCTATAGGGTACATTCTTGAGCGAGTTCTACTGGGAACTCAAACATTGTAACCGGGCTGCATCGGCCTGATCCTCTGACCCAACCATACGCAAGGATACAGATTGGAAAAATACAAGGACAACTGGCCGGAAACCCGGGATCACTTCCAGGCATGGTGGCAACGCTCCAAGATCGACCGGCCGATGCTCAGTTTCTGGGCAAAGCGCGAGCAGGCACTGGCCGATGGAGTGAAACCGTCCGCCTATGAAACGCCGGAACAGTCGTTTACCGATGTAACCCTCAAACTCGAGCACTTTCGGCACTTTCTGAACACGAGGAAACCGATGGCCGAAGCATTTCCGAATTTCTCCGCCGATCTGGGACCGGGCTCGATGGCACTCTACCTCGGTTCCGATCCGGTGTTCGCGTGGGACACTTTGTGGTACCGCGAGTGCGTCACGGACTGGGACAGCTATGGTGAAATCCTGTTCGATCCAAACAATCACTGGTGGCAACTGCACCTTGACATGATTCGTCAGGCGCAGGACTCGGCTAACGGGGACTTTCTGGTGAACATCCCTGACATCATCGAAAACGTTGACATCCTCTCAGCCCTGCGCGGCCCAATGAGTTTCTGCTACGATCTGATCGATCACAGTCCGCGCATGAAGCGTTATGTTGAACAACTGGACGACGTCTACTTTCGTTTTTACGATGCCATGTATGACATCGTCAAGGGTGCGGACGATAGCAGCAGTTTTACTGCTTTTCAGATCTGGGGTCCCGGGAGAACGGCTAAGCTGCAGTGCGATTTCTGTGCCCTGATGTCACCGGATCAGTTCAGGGAATTTGTGCAGGACTCCCTGCGCAAGCAATGCTGCACGCTTGACAACTCCCTCTATCACTTGGATGGGCCGGATGCCATCAAGCACCTGGATGCCCTGATGGAAATCGACGAACTGGACGCGCTGCAATGGACTTGCGGAGCCGGTCAACCGGACGGCGGCAATGAGCGCTGGTATCCGATTTATGAGAAGGTGCGAGCAGCGGACAAATCACTGTGGATCAGCCTCGCCGATGGCGAATTGCTCGACGCAATCGCAGCGGTGGACCGGCTGGTAGCTCGCTTTGGCTCAAGTGGTATGTATTTCCTTTTTCACTATGCCATGAGCGAGACGGAAGGGCAGCGGCTGCTCGATCATGCCGAGAAGCAGTGGGGCTAGGCGCCCCCGGCTAGGTGCCCCCGGCCAGGCGCCCCCGACTGGGCGCCCCCGCTGCGTTAACTAATGTTAAGTGTGGAATCATACTGCGAACGTTGTAGAGAGGCCGGGTAGCCACGAGTGCCTCATCTCGATCGTTGGGCAAGGCGTTGCAGACAATTGATAAGAGTGCTCTCGTATCTGGCATGACAGGATCACCCGGCCTTGATTATGTACGCCCAACTATTGCCATGAAGTTCCGTGTGCCTGCACAGACAATCAGCGACTTCACGCAGTGGCGTTTCCTTTGACACTCTCGAGAAAACGTGGTTTATTCTGACTTGTGCAGGCAGTCTTGAGATCTGCGTTAACCGCGAGGCACCAACATGAGCAATGACCCCTATCGGAAGCTGGCCACGGTACTGGACACCCTTCCGAACGGCTTTCCGGCCACCGACAGCGGCCTTGAGATCAAGCTTCTGCAGAAGATCTTTACGCCTGAGGAGGCTGAACTCTTCTGCGATCTCAGATTGACCATGGAGACACCGGTCCAGATTGCCGAGCGAACCGGTCGCCCGCTGGAAGGTCTCGATGAAATGCTTACCAGCATGTGGAAAGAGAAGGGACAGATCCAGGGAGCTGAACTCGGGCCAACTCGGATCTTCAAGTTGCTCCCCTGGGTGATCGGCGTCTGGGAGATGCAGATCGGCCGCATGGACGAGGAGTTCGCCAAGCTTTCCGAGGAATACTACGCCCACTTTGGTCCGCAGTTCTTCTCCAAAGGGCCCGCGCTGATGCGCAGCATTCCCGTCGGGCAGGATGTCACCCCCACCCAGGAGGCAATGCCCTACGACCGTGTCTCGGGAATTATAGAGAAAGGCCAGTCCTTCGCGGTGAACGACTGCGTCTGCCGGACGGAGGAGCGGATCCTGGGCCACAACTGTGAATCACCGCTTGAGGTCTGTCTCGCCATCGCACCCGTTCCTGGGCTTTTTGAGAAACAACCATGGGGCCGGCCCATCTCGAAAGAGGAAGCCTATGGCGTGATTGAGAAAGCCGAGGAGGCTGGCCTCGTTCATATGACGAGCAACATAGAGAACGGCCACGGCTTCATCTGCAACTGCTGCGGCTGCTGCTGTGCCGTGCTGAAAGGCATCAACAAACTGGGTCTCGAGGACGTGGTCAATACCGACCACTACTCGCAGATCGATGCAGAAGATTGCACCGTGTGTGGTCTTTGCGGGGAGTCCGTCTGTCAGGTGGATGCGATCAGCGAGGGTGACGATTCGTTTCAGGTCGACCGGCGGCTCTGCATAGGATGCGGCGTATGCCTGGAGTCCTGCCCGGTCGAAGCAATCACGCTGCAGCCAAAGCCGGAGTCCGAGCGGATAGCCTCTCCTCCGGACAGTGACGCCTGGATGGATCAGCGCGGTGCGCAGCGCGGCGTGGATTTCAGTACCTACAAGTAGTCGGCCGCCCCCCTGTTGGCCTGTGTCGGTCAGATGCAACGACTCGCCCAGCGGCGCGGGCGTAACAAGAAGCCTTTGACCTGACTGGTGTCGCTACCGTCCGGTAAAACGCGCCTCTCGTTTCTCCAGGAAGGCCTGCACACCTTCTTTGTGATCTTCGCTGCCGAAGCACGCCTGCAGCGCCTTACCACTTTGTGGGATGTGCTCGGCGGCACTGCGAGACAGGCCTTCGTAGACCAGGCCTTTGGTCAAACGGTGCGCAAAAGGCGAACCTTTAAGGATCGTGTCCGCCAGCTCCCGTGTCGCCTTTACCAATTCGTCAGGTTCGACTACTGCGTGCAGGTAACCGATCTCCTTGGCCTCGTCGGCTCCCAGAAAACGTCCGGTGTACAGCAACTCCATGGCCCGGGGTACGCCGAGCAGGCGCGGCAGCAGCCAGGTGCCGGCGCCGGTATCCGGGACCAGGCCGCGCTGTGCGAAGATCCACGATATACGCGCCCGCGTGCTGGCAACGCGGATGTCCGCATGACTGGTGAACTCGGCCCCCATGCCGACGGCTGGTCCATCGATGGCACAGATGGTCGGTTTGGGGCAGTCAGCCAGCGCCCACCAGCCGCGGCCGGGTTCACGCACGACGGCCGGCCCCCCTTTCTTGTCGGGCGCCTGGGCATCCAGAGCGGATAGATCGGTACCTGCACAGAATGCACCCCCTGTACCGGTCAGCACCAACACCTGTACGCTGTCGTCCTTGCCGGCCTCGTCGATCAAACGTCCATATTCTGCGTTCATGGCATAGGTCATGGCGTTGCGGCGCTCGGGCCGATCGATGGTGATGGTGGCGACGCGGTCCTCGATCTGGTAGTGAATATTCTCGTGACTCATGGGTGTCCTCCTCGACCTTCTTGTCGGTTGCTGTCGGTAAGTAGTTGTCGGTAAATAGCTGTCAGTAAGTGGGTGCCGGTAATAGCTGTTGATCCGGATACTATTCAAATTAAACGCTCGATTCAAATCAGTGCCCATGTTGCACACGCGTACAGGAATCGCCAGGTTCCCTGTCAAACCATCATGCATTGATCATTGGGGAAAGATGTAGTACTACTTGATCCATCGACCTCATTCACACCAGCAGAAGAGAAGTGAACCATGACTGAAGACAATATTCTATACGCCCAAGAGGATGGCATCGCCGTCATCACCTTGAATCGTACCGAAAAAATGAACGCGGTCTCCGACGACATGCTCGGAGATTTCACCAACCTCGTTAACGAGATCATCCTCGACGACGCGGTCAGGGCTGTCATCCTGACTGGAAACGGGCGAGCCTTTTGCGCCGGCACTGATGTCGGACAAGGCATAGCGCGGGACCACGTGGAAGCGGGACGCGAGCGGGCCAAGCGGATAAAAAAGGTGGATTTGCCGGACTCGGTGCTGCCGGGTATGTGGCAATTGACCCGCATTCCCAAGCCGACCATAGCGGCGGTAAATGGGGCCGCCGTTGGCATGGGTGCCGAATGGACCATTCAATGCGATATCCGCATCGCGTCGGAAAAGGCCCGTTTTGGTTGGGTCTTCCCTCTGCGTGGCATCATACCGGACACGGGCGCGGGACCCTACCTGCTGCCGTACGTAGTTGGCCTCAGCAAGGCGCTGGAGCTGATGTACTCGGGTGAAATCATCGATGCCGAGGAGGCGGAGCGAATCGGCCTGGTGACCAAGGTGGTACCGCCGGATGAGTTACTGCCGGCAGCCAGGGAGATGGCAGCCAGGATCACCTACGGCGCACCGCTGTCCATCAAGGCAATCAAAGAGATTACCTATGGCTCTCTGGAATGGCCGCTGGATGTGTTCGGGGCTGAAAAAACCAGCCGCTTTCAGTCGACCAGCGACTCGGAAGACGCCAAAGAAGGGGTCGAATCATTCCTCGAGAAAAGGCCGCCGGCTTGGAAGGGTCGTTAAGGTTTCGGGCTGAGATACGTTTATTGGCAGCGACACTTCAAGCGCCGTGCTGAGCTTTCCGGCAAGCTAGCGGGATCCGTTATTCGCCGACGTCCTCTGTTTCTGGCGTTGCGGGGCCGTCGGCGTCCTCACCTCCATCGAATTCGGCAGCCAGATCGATTTTCTCCCCCAACTTCTCCGCCAGTTCGACCAGTGCTCGTTCCAGCTCGGCTATTCTGCTCTCGAGGCGATCGATTCGAGTCTCTCGACGCGGGGCGGTGGCAACGTTTGCTGGCTCCGGCGCAGACTCAATCTCTCCCGAAAAGAGATGGGCATACTCGGAATCCAGGCGTCCGGGAGTGCGCGGCAACCGGGCGACGACCGGGCCGCCTTCTCGTTGCATCAGTCCCAGCAGCGCCTCGGTCACTTCCTGGTTGTCCTCAAATCGATGCAGACGACCGCTGCGGCTGCGCATTTCACCCGGCGTCTGCGGACCGCGCAGCAACAGCAGACAAACGATGGCGTATTCTGCGTCATTGAATTGAAGCTCCCCCAGATGGGTGTTGCAAAGGCGCTGCGCGTACTTCTCCACGCCACTCTTGAAGTTTTCGCTCATGCTGAGCAGATGTTTATCGCCAATCTGACGCGCGGTGCGTTGCACCACCCCTTGATCGAGAGACAGGACGGGATCACGACTGCTCTTCTGATTGCAGGCGTTGGTCAATGCATTGAGGGTGAGGGGATACTGATCGGGAGTGGTGACGGCTTTTTCCATGAGTGAGCCGAGAATGCGTGCCTCCTCCGAGGTCAGGTCGATATTCATGGTCGCGCCAATCTGATCGGAGTGCCATCCCGTGGCCGGTGACGGACCGAATTTGGTCCGTCACAAGCCGATGAGGTCTAGTTTGCCAGCGGGTCCGGTCGAAGCTGGAACTGCATGATGTAGCCGATCGAGCCTCTGCCACCTTCACTGTGATGGATCGCGCCACTGTTGTTGCTGGCCCATAAACCCCGGCCTTTCCAGCCGCCCTTGGGGTCGTCGATACGTCCGTCGAGACCACGAGTGAAGTAGTTGAGGGGGTAGGGCACACGCAGGGTGACCATCTCCTGCTTGTCCGGCAACCATGCGATCAGTGCATCGGAGTTCGTGCCGTTGGCGATCGGAACGTTCTCTCCGAGCCCCAGTGCGTTGAACTGGTCAACCCAGATCAGGTAATGGAAATCGGCATTCTCGTTAGAATTGACATCCTTCAGCTTGGGGCCGGGTGTGCGATGCATTGCCCAACCTTCCGGACAGTGCTGGCCGGTCGCCGTCGGGCCGTTCAGCACCTTGCACTTGCTTCGATCGAAGCTGGCGATATGTCCACTGCTGCCAAGGGCGGTCCAGATGATGCCGTTGGTATCGATGTCGATGCCGCGTGGGCCGTGACCCCACTCCGAGGCCGGCAGAGCGTCGGTCCCGAACGGTGGCTCGTAGTTTTCGGTGAAGCAGGTCTCCGGGTCGACCCGCACGATCTGCCCCGGTACCTGCGGATAAGTCCTTGCGAACCACACCGAGTTGTCGATGGGGTTGGTGATGATGCCATAAGCGAAGCCGGCTATGCGCTTATCCTTAGTCGGGTCGAGCGGCTCGTTGGGTTCGACATACTCACCGATCTTACCGTCGCCGTTGGTGTCGAGAATCGTCGGACACCAGCCCTGGGCGGCACGACCATCGCGTTTCTTGTCATATTCCTTGGTGTCTATCCAGCCAACCACATTCCAGTCGCCGCTGATGTACAGGGTATCGTTCTTGTCGTCCATAAACTGCAGGTGGTGGGTGGCGTAACAGGTGTCATAGGTCACCATCTCGTCCTTATTGGCGTCGTAAAACGACATCTGCCGACTGCTGCTCTGTATCGGGAAACGCTTGACGGAGGGATGGTCCGAGTCCTTGCACCAATCCGGGTTGTCGTTGGTGCGAATGGACGAAGTCATCCAGACACGGTTCTTGTCATCCAACATCGGGTTGTGTGTATTGGAATACCTACCGTCGTCATTCCTCGGGACATGTATTTGGCGGGACTCATTCTTAACCGGATCGGTTACCACCAGGAAGCTCCCACCGACGCCGTACACCGGCCCGTTGCTATTGATTGTCGGGTCACGTTTGTCGGTGGAGACATTGTCGTGCACGAAACCAACTTTTTGAGCCCAGCCAAACTGTGTAATTACCAGGTTCTGCTCGACCCCGGCAGGTCGCGGCGGTGCCACGGGGATCTCACCTGCCATGATGCGGTCGGTCCAGTTGCTGAACATATCGAGCGTATGATCGATGCCCATATAACGAATGTCTCTGCCCATCCAAGCAGCATTGCCGCCCAGCGTTATGCGGTTTTCCCAGCCGATACGCGTGGTTGCGTAGGCGTCGCGCTGTACCATGGATAGCTCACGAGTTGCCTTACTGCCCAACTGATGACAGAGTTGGCAGCCATCCTTCAGGCGGTTTATGTAGTGAGCCTGATTTTGTATGCCCGTACCGATGCCGTTACCCTCTGCACCGGTACCGGGAAACTCTTTCGGTTTTGGAATATCTATCAGCGAGAACCAGTAGTTTGCTGGATATATCTGCGCTGCCTCCTTGGGTGTCTGAGCAAGCTGCATGTTAAAGGCGACACTATTGCCTGGACGGCTCGTCTGTTTTTCCGAATCGACCAGCCCATAGCCGCGGACCCACACTGAATAGGTGGCCTTCGGCAGATCCGGGATCAGGAATCGCCCGTCATCGTCGGTAACGACGATCTTGCGATAACCGGTCTTCAGTTCCTCGGTCTCGGCAATGACCCAAACTCCGGCTTCCCCGCCGTCGGCACTGCTGACCTTGCCGCTGATATCATCGCCCGCTGCCAGCCCTAAGGTGGCAACAAGGCTTGCGGTCAACCCGATGACCGCCTTGTTCAATAAGTTGGTGAATAATGAGGTACCGCTAATCGCTTCTTGCATCGATTTCTCCCTTGGTTTCAGAGACCCAATACAATATCACTACTATGCCCCAAACGCGATAGGGCATTCAGGGCGACAGGCGGCGCCGCGATTGCTTTGTCGCCTGACTGCGATGGACATGTCCCGATTCGCTGAAGACGTGGCGGGAGTGCGGCGGTCTGGCATCGCGGTCATAGCTGCCGGGCTGCCGGATCTTCCTCTGTCCTCGTGGCTCGTGGAAAGCATTACCTTTTAAGGACTGGAATATGGCACCAGAGGATATTTGTTAGAAACAAAGTAGGATTCTCTAGGATCAGACAAACAGAGCACCGGGTGTACGCTATCCTTCACCACCATGTTAACGATCCATTTCCAGCATCGGACATACATGTCTGCTCTGCGTTCTTCAGTTGCCATGTCAAACGAGGAGCGGTTGACAGGAAAGATCGACGTTTAGTAGCATCATGATCAACGTCACAGGCTAGGTTAATGCAGACAATACCGGGAGGAACGCTCCAATGGATCAGGCGGCTAACAAGATCAGCAGCAACGAACCAACCCAATTACACCGGGTTCTTACCATACAGCCGACGGCAAAGGTCGAAAGGCTGAGAGAATCCTACCTGAGTCTCAAGCCGGCGGCTTCCATCGACAGGGCTCGAATTGAAACCAGGGTGATGAAGGAGACAGAAGGGAAGTCGACGATCACCCGCAGGGCGGAAGTATTCGCTGCCATCGTCAGGGAGACACCGATCGACATCTACCCGGATGAGCTTGTCGTCGGCTACGCTCACGTTAGACCACGCTCCATCAGTATCAGGCCGAGCCCGGGTCTGGTGGGACGTCTGGAAGGGAACGTGGGCGCAGGTCGCTCCGGTCCGGAAATGGCGGGCTTTGACATGCCCGATCTGGATGGTCTGAGTGATGCTGAAAAGAGAGAGCTCAAGGAAGAACTCATTCCCTATTGGCAGAAGAACAGCAGGACCCTGCGAGCCGGGGGCTACGGCCATAATATCGTGGCCTATGACAGGGTTCTCAGAGATGGCTTCTTGGGCATAAAAGAGCACGCAGAGGAAAGGCTGGCCGGGCTTGACCTCGCCGAACCTGACGAGGCTGCTAAGGTTCCGTTCCTTCAGGGGGTGGTCACTGCAATGGCAGCAGCGTCCGAGCTGGGGCAGAGATTTGCCACCAAGGCAAGAGAACTGGCAGAAAAGGAAACCGATAGTGTTCGAGAGGCGGAACTGCTGAGAATAGCAGAGGTATGTGACCAGGTACCGGCGAACCCGGCCAGAACATTCCACGAGGCGATGCAGTCCTGCTACTTCGCCTGGCTGCTGACCATGTGGGAGAATCCTCATGCTGGCGGTCAGAGCGTCGGCAGGCTGGATCAATACCTGTACCCTTATTATGCAAGGGACCTGAGTGCAGGGCGGATCACGGTCGAAGGGGCACAGGAGCTCATTGACTGCTGTCTCATCAAGTTTAATCACTCGCCGCCTGTTGCTGCCATTACCGTTGGCGGCGTTAAGGCTGACGGCAACGATGCCACCAACGAGCTGTCCTACATGCTGATTGAGGGCATGATGCACACTCGATTGGGGCAACCCTACTTCAGTGTCCAGGTACACAGCCAGATGCCCGATGCGTTGCTGATAAAGGCATGCCAGCTCACCTCACTGGGGTGCGGTCATCCGGAGTTCATCAACAATGATGTTCTCGTCGGTCAAGCACTCGCCCGCGGGGACTCGGGCGGGCCCCCCGTGACACTGGAAGATGCTCGGTCTGCGGCCCCCATTGGCTGCCTCGAGATGGGCATACCGGGCAAGGACTCCGGTTATCTTTACTTCGAACAACCCAATCTTGCCGCCTGTTTGGATCGGGTGATGACCAATGGTCTGCGGCGCTCCGACCAGGAGAAAGTGGGTGTTGAGACGGGTGACCCCAGGCAGTTCAAGTCCTTTGACGCGGTACGGGACGCATTCCACCAGCAAGTGGCTTGGATGAGAAGAAACATCCAGATAAACGGCAATGTCAGGGAGCAATCCATCATCGAATTCGCTCCGACGTTGTTCGAGTCGGCGCTGATAGAAGGCTGCATTGAAAAGGGGATGTGCAGGGAACTGGGTGGCGCTCACTACAACTTCAACATAGGTGGAGCCGCGCTTGGATCAAGTGACACAGGCGACTCCCTGACCGCCATCAAGAAACTGGTGTTTGATGACCGGAGCATCACCATGGATCAGTTGTGTGATGCCCTGGACAACAATTTCGAAGGCCATGACGACATCCTGAAGAGCTGTTTAGAGGCGCCCAAGTTTGGCAACGATGATGACTATGCCGATGAAGAAGTTGCCTGGGTGCTGCACGAGTGGGTCACCGAGTTCACCAAGCTCAAGAATATGCGCGGTGGCTCCGGTTCTCCCGGGGGATCTGTGATGGGATCCTACGCACCAGCGGGCAGGCAGGTAGGGGCGCTCCCTTCAGGACGACTTGCCGCGACGCCCCTGTCGGATGCCGCCTCGCCAAGCCCCGGCAAGGACGTGAAGGGCCCGACCGCAGTCCTTAAGTCCGTGGGCAAGATCGACAACGTCGAGATACTCGGCGGCATCATACTCAACATGAGACTGGATCCAGCCGTTTTCAAGGATGGAGACGTGAGTCGACTGAACGGCCTGATCAGGACGTTTGTCGATGAGAAGATCTACCACGTCCAGATTAACGTCGTTTCCTCTGACACGCTGAGAGCTGCCCAGAAAGAGCCGGAGAAATATCGGGATCTGACAGTAAAGGTAGCCGGTTACAACGCTTTCTTTACGCAACTCGGCCAGCCGCTACAGGACAGCATCATTGCCAGGACGGAATACGGACTGTGAAGGCGTCTAGTAGAGAACGATGCTGGCCGCAGTTAGCTCACTGCTGCCTCGTCACTTGGTGGAATAGTTAGCCAATCTATTGGTGATGGCGCTGACGTGGCAACGTCGACTTTGTGCACTGCCAGCCACTTCGGTATAAACCACCGGTCAGTTGGTGCGTGGAATGTCAATACGGACATGAGTCTACGCGGTCTGTTGCCGTCAAATGTCTGCTTGTGGCGTCCAGCGTAGCCGACACGTCCCCGATTCTCTGCCGCCGAAAGGACCGCGGCGCATTCCCTCTGATCATACAGAAACACTTTGTTCAAAGAGTGTCAGAATACGAGGGATTGATATGCGCAGCCTGGTTTTTTGCCATCTGGCAGCGACCTGCGTAGTATTGATGGTTCCCTTCCTACTCGAGACAGACGGAGCATGAGATGACTGTACTGGACGACTTCCGCGCAGATACCCGCGCTTGGCTTGATGAGAACTGTCCTCCATCCATGAGAGCACCCATGGTCAATGAAGAGGTGGTCGAGGGCGGCTCGAAGGTACGCAGCCCCAATCCCGATTCCTATGTGTGGCTTGATCGCATGGTTGAGCGCGGTTGGACTGTGCCCGCCTGGCCGAAGGCGTATGGGGGCGCCGAACTGGACAAAAACGAATATGTCGTTTTGCTGGAAGAGATGGCACGCATCAATGCCCGTGCACCCCTGGCGGGTCATGGCGTCGTTATGATCGGTCCGACACTGCTTGAATACGGCAACGAGGAACAGAAGTCGAGACATCTGCCGAAGATTGCACAGGGAGAGATTCGCTGGTGTCAGGGCTACAGTGAGCCCGGGTCCGGATCGGACCTGGCGAGCCTGTCAACCAAGGCGGAGGACCAGGGCGATCATTTCCTGCTCAATGGGCAGAAGATCTGGACCTCCGGCGCTGAACCGGCTGACTGGATCTTTTGCCTGGTACGTACGGACCCGGATGCACCCAAACACGAGGGCATTAGTTTTGTGCTATTCCCCATGGACAGCGCCGGAGTCTCCATCAAACCGATCAGACTGATCAGCGGCTCTTCACCGTTCTGCGAGACGTTTCTGGATAACGTCGTCGTCCCCAAGGATGATCTCATCCACAAGATGAATCAGGGATGGACGGTGGCAAAACGATTGCTGCAGCATGAGAGATCCGGACTTCCGGCATTGGCCGGCGCGGCCAGCGCACGATTGTCGGGAGAACAGAAAGTCGCATCATTGCCCCAGGTCGCCATGGATTACATCGGGGTTGAGGACGATAGACTGGCTGACCCCATATTGCGAGATGAAATCGCCCAGCACCGGATGAATGGCAGATCCTTTTCGTTGACTCAGCAGCGCGTTGTGGAGGAGTCGGAGGCCGGAAAGACCCTTGAAGCTACCACCTCGATATTCAAATTCTACGGCGCAGATCTGGGTAAGATGCAACAGGACTTACTTGTAAAGGCGCGCGGAACTCAGTCATTCGGTTGGGAAGGGGATGGCTTCAGCGCGGAGGAATTGGCGTTGGGGCGCCTCTGGTTGTCGTCCAGAGGTTCCTCCATTGCAGGCGGCACGAACGAAGTACAACTCAATATTATCGCCAAGCGCGTGCTTGGGTTGCCTGACTAGACCGCGCGGCCTAGGCGGCCCCGCCTAGGCAGCCCCGCCCGACCGTGCAGTCGCTTGCCTGGCCTGGTAGATCTCGGTTGCCAGGTCCATCACGTGTAGAGACTCCTCCTTGTCGTATTGCGGGCACTCCAGCAGGCCTGCTGCCAGGCAGCGATGAATCGCTTCAGCCTGGTACAGGAAGCCGTGCTGATTCGGGAAACTCCAATTGGGTAGGCTCACGGACCCGGGTATGGGGTAATCGAAGCGCTGCTCGGGTGCTGGCGTGTTAGCGCTCATGTAACGGGAGGGCGCCGACTTTGGTATGCGAATGGTGATGCTCGTTGGACAGTGCCCTGGCTGTCCGAGGGTGATCCGCCCCTTGCTGCCGATAATCTCCGTCACTTCTGCGAGCTCGCTCGTAAACGGTGAAAACGTCAGCACGGCACACTTGTCATCACCGTATGCCACGACAGCACCGCTGGATTTGCGTCCGGCAGCAGTGACTGCTGTTGGCGCCGCCTTTGCCCCAAACGCCAGTGGCGCGGCCTGAATGGTATAGATGGGGTCGAAGAAATCAGACTGCACCATCACCACGTCGCCGATGGTGCCGGCCTCGATGGCGGCGCGGGCGTGCTCCACGGCCGGGAAGAACCGCGTCCACATGCCGTCCTGCAGCATAACGTTCTTGTCTGCCGCCGCTGTATACATGGCTCGTGCATCGGCGGCGTTCTCCTCCAGCGGTTTCTCGCACAGCACGTGCTTGCCGGCTTCGATGGCGAGCAGGCTGTGTTCTTTGTGCAGTCTGGTGATGGTGCCAACGTATACGATGTCCACGTCCGGTGACGCTACCATCTCTGCGTAGCTGCCGTACGCAGAAGGTATGTCGTATTTGGCGGCAAACTTCTCAGCACGGTCGGCTGACCGTGCGGCCACGGCCGTCACCGTCGCCCCCTCGCATGCTCGCAGGCTCAAGACCCACTGAGCCGAGACCGAGCCGCTGCCTATGATGCCCCAACGTAGAGGAAAAGCTACATCTGCCGACTTTGTCATGCCGCGGCGAATGTCGATTGGAGTGGAGAGGGGCAGGGGGCTTGCGCCGGAATCGATGGCCATGGACTTGACACCATTACGGTAGAGATTTGCGCAATTCTACGCAACGAAATGTGAAACTGAAACCCTGGCCTTAGGGCACTGAGTGAAACGAACCGATCCCTAGTCCGCTTGGTCCTCGCAGCCGACGACCTCGGCTCTTTGCAGCGACCGAATCTCATCGACTGAGTATCCGAATTCCTGCAGGACTTCTTCGTTCTGCTCGCCAACGGTGGGAGGTGACATGCGCAGAGTGGCCGGTGTATGCGACAGTTTTACCGGGAACCCCGTCAATTTGACGCGTCCGTAGGCCGGGTGCTCTGCCTCGACGACCATATCGTTATGGATCACCTGCGGGTCCTCGAATACCTCACCCAGCTCGTACACCGATCCGGGAGGCAGGCCGTGGTCGCAGAACCTTCGCTCAACTTCATCTCGGGTGAACTTCTTGAATGCATGCCTGAGGGTCTCGCCCATATCTTTCGGACGCGGCTTCACTGCCAGGGATGGCTGAATCGCCAGCGCCCGGCTGACGCGATCGAGACCGTCGTCTATCAGACCACCCATAAGAGCGTAATGCTTGCCGTCCTTGCACTCATAGACCGCGTATAAAGGGCCGCCCCCTGCATGACCGACGCCCGGCGGGGGCCTCGGCACCTCCTGCCCTGTGTTCAGCACGGCGGCGTTCTCCTGCAGATGACTAGCGATAACAATATTCAGTAGGTTGCTGTCCACCATCTGTCCGTGGTTGGTCTTCTCTCTGGCGGCGAGGGCCGCCATGATGCCTTGTGCGAATGCCATGGCGCCGAGATAGTCCGCGATGTAAGTACCGGTGGCAACGGGCGGTCCGTCTTGTTCGCCCGTCATTGCCATGAGGCCACCCATGGCCTGTGCCAGCAGGTCCTGCCCGATCCGTTCCTGGTAGGGTCCGGACTGTCCGTAGCCGGATGCGGCCGCCCATATGATGCGCGGGTTGATCTCCTCGAGTTTGTGGTATCCGAATCCGAGCCGCTCCATCACGCCGGGACGGAAATTGCTGGCAACGACATCGGACGTTGCCACCATCCTGTAGACGATTTCCTTTGCCTCGGGTTTTGCGATATCAAGGCTCAGGCTTCTTTTGTTTCGATTGTTGGCCATGAACCACAAGCTCGTGCCACGGATTTGAGGAAGTTGCCTGCGACCGATCTCACCAAGGTCGATACGTTCGATCTTGATTACATCGGCGCCAAAGTCCGCCAGCACCTGGGTACCGGAAGGACCTTGCTCAAGCTGAGTCAAGTCGAGTACGCGGATCCCATCGTAGGGCAATGTCATGGCTGTGCTCCCCAATATGGCGAAATCGACGACCTGTCAACGCACCTGTCCTTTGAGTAAGAGGGCAGTCTGCCGGGTGAAATTGTCAGCAATGGTGTGCGCGTGTCGCGAAATTGATTCCTCGATCGCCGAATAAACCACGTTTTTCAGCAGTTGGCAATGAGTCGTGACGGCAGGGAACCGCAATCCGGCGCCGATATCATCCGCGATTCCGACCGGCACGCGTGCGTCTATGCGGTGATGATCTCATCCTGAATCGAGGGCTGGTGTGTAAACTATTTTAGTCAATACGTATATGATACTGGATATTCCCACCAGACGATCGTCGCAATCGAAAAGGGCGGCCAGAGGGGTGGCACAAATGAAGTGCAAAACGTATCTGCCAGAATCACATCAACCGACGTGGTGCTTCGTATTTGCGTTGCTGGTGACCATAGGGAGCGGCGAAGTGCAGAGCACAGGACGAACAGCGGTACATCCGGCAGATGAAATCATTGAGGTACAGGGCATCTCATGTACCGGCCGAATCGAATACCACACGAACGGCAAGCTCCGGTTCTGCAGCTTGGCCCGGGAAGATGCCCTGTCCGGTCAACTGCTTCCCGCGGGAACGGGAGTCCATTTTAGAGAGGATGGCGTCTTTGATTGGTGTTTCCTGCAGGAAGATACCAAAATACAAGGAATCCAGAGTCGAGGTGATGGTCATGGATTCATGACGGAGTTTCACCCCAATGGCCAATTGAAAGTTGCCTACTTGGCTGAAGCCGAGGTTATTCAGAACATCCCTTGTGCGAAGTTCCGTTTCCTGTCTGCCGTATTCTGGCCGCTCCATGGCAAGAACGGCAGAACGAGTTTCCATGACAACGGGCGGCTCAGCTACTGTGAGCTGTCGAAGAAGTACACCATCGAAGGCCAACGATTCAGAAGAGGGGCTGCGGTGATTTTTGACGAGAATGGCAAGCTGGCTGTAGAAACACGCGACGACGACGTCCCTGAACCATGAGTGCTCCCGCTGAAGCGGGCCAGCAGGCGCCACTAAAGAGATCCACCCTGGCATTCTACGGATTGCCCGCTCTGCCAATCTCGGCGGCCGGCGTACCCATTGCGGTCTACCTTGCCCCTTTGTACACTTCCAAGGAAATTGGTCTTAATCTGGCACTGGTGGGCGCCATCATCATGTTGTCGAGGATCTGGGACGGAGTCTCCGATCCCATGATTGGTCGTCTAAGCGATACCATCGTCACCCGATTTGGTCGGCGTAAGCCCTGGCTCCTGGCAGGTACGCCACTCACCATGATTGCCGTCTACTATCTGTTTATTCCGCCCGATGGCGCATCCTGGCTGTATTTTCTGGTGTGGATTGTTCTGTTTTATACCGGTTGGACCATGGTCACGCTGCCGTTTGGCGCCTGGGGAGCAGAAATCTCACCGGAATATGCGGAACGCTCCAGAGTGGCTGGTGCAAGAGAAGCCTGGTCACTCGTCGGGACCCTGGTCTCGGTAATCGTACCAGGGGTCGCATTTTTTCTGGGCGTAACCGGCATCCAGAACACCATGATCGTATTGGCCTGGGCGGTGATCGTATTGTTTCCGCTCTGCATCATCATACCCATCATGACGGTGGCCGATCGCGCCTCTTCGAATCGTAGTAACCAAGACTGGAAACGTGGACTCAGAATCATATGGCACAACGGCCCCTTTAAACGACTGTTAATCGCCTTTGCCGTTCAGGGGATGGGGAGGCAGTTTGTCGCGATCCTATTTGTCCTTTACACCATACATGTGATCAAAGCTCCCGACGCTCCTCCTTTGGTGCTTGCCGGCTACTTCGGTGCGGGAATAGTCGGTATTCCGCTGTGGGTGAAGCTGTCCAACCTGATCGGCAAACACCGAGCATGGCTGGTCTCGATGTTCGTGTTCAACATACCCCTCGTTTGTGCTCTGCCGTTAGGTGCGGGAGATATCGTGCCGTTTACAATCCTCGCCACGATCGCCGGACTCTCGGTTGCAGCAGGCACGGTTTTGCCTCTCGCCATGAAAGCCGACGTAATCGACATCGATACCCTGCGAAGTAAGGAGCAGCGAACCGGTCTCTTCTTCGCGTTGTGGGGCATTGCGGATAAACTATCCATCGCCGTTGCCGCCTTTCTCGCGTTGTCAATCCTGGCGGCGTTTGGATTCGATCCGAAGATCGACAACGGTCCCAACGCACTGTTGGCACTGTCAGTTTGCTTCCTGTTGCTGCCCAGTTTGTTTTCGATCGGCGCCGCCATCCTCATATGGAATTATCCCATTACCAGTGAACGCCACCGGCGTATCCGGGACCGTTTGCAGCGCCGTCGTCAGAAAGTGCAGATGGGTTCGATGGCAAGTGGCGAGCGGTCATCTTTGTAAAGGGACAGCACTTCTGAGAGCAGAACTCCCCGTGTAGAGCGGTACGCTCTACATATAGGACAGCACAGACGATTGATTATCCGCGCCGGTTGGGCTACGCTTCGAACTCCAAAGTGTCAAACCGGGCCAGGGCCCCAAAATTGCAGTCGCCTTCACCGTTCAGCCAATCGAGATCAATCTCATTCTTCCGGATGGACAAGGGCGCGCCTTTGAAGCCTGTCAGGCTCTCACAACAGGGATGACCGAATACCCAAGGAATTGCTTTTCAATAAATCACACAAGGCATAATTCATCAACGACTTGACTTGCCGCGCGAGATCCATATTCATCCAAATCTGATTTATCAAGGGGACCTGTGAACTTCACCAAATTCTGCCGAGGATTTCTAATTCCTATTGCCTGCATAACGGGCTCTTTAGCATTCTCTGCCATTGCTTATTCCCAGGTCCTTGAGGCCGGCGAATACAAGTGTTGGACGCCCAAGCAAATACTCGATGATCCGACCGTGGACTCCGAGGAAGCTGCCAAACTCGTTAGCGGCTTCTGTCAGTACCGGGGCCGGGGAGTCAATGGCAAAAACGCGTTCAGAAAACTCGATAGGATCCCTCAGAGGATGATAAAAAGGGATGCCCCCAATGTAGTGAGTTACATGGAACCCAGAGCGGACACGTCCGACTACACCATCACCTGGTGGATTGAAGGCGATGATCCCGACCAAGTCCATCCCGCCAATCACGTCATCGGCAAACAGCTTCAACTGGATGATGTAAAGCATCCTCTCACTAGAGTTCCAACTGTGGAGATCCGGGCAATGATCTTCAGTTTGGATCAAACCAAGGAGCGGGAGATTGGTCTCGATATCACCTCGAATCTTGTCAAAGTGCCGGGTTCCAACGTCGGGTCCTTTGATGAAGTCTCTATCGATGTCAGTGCCGGGCCGGGCCTTCTGAATGTCGTTGGCGGCCTGGCGGATCCGCTGGCCAATGCAATCCAGCTTGGGTTTTCTCTATCCAGTGAAAAGAATTATGCGAAAGAGCAGCTGGCTATACACACCCTATGCCCCCTTGGTGAATTCTGCCAATTCGAGGACGTTACTGACAACTACATCATGACCCCGACGGGAAGCGAAAAGGCAAGACTTGGCATTCGCTATTCGATGCAACCTGTTCTGGGTGTGAAAGAGGGCGAAATCAAACTCGAAAACCTGGACTTCTATCTGGGACTGAAAACCGATGATCCCCTCGCCCCCGTCAATTACATCAAGCCCGTCAACTTCCACACCTATATCTTGAACGATGGCGAGCTGCACATTCTCAGTTCAGAGATAAGGGACTTCGATTCAAGGGGAACCCATCTGCTCGGTAAAGACAGACAGAGTATTCACAGTCGTATGATCCTGCTGATCAGTGCAAGTGTCAAAGATGGCGAAAATGTGAACACCGGGGTTTTCAGCGCAAAACCCGTAGACCGATCCTTCACCGGGGCGGAACTGGAAACACTTGACGATCAGATTGGATTCTATGAAGTGCTTAATAGCTTTGCCACCGTCTGCTTCATCGATGTTATGAACCCACTGCGTGATGAGAAAATCTGCGGATTTCACTTCACGAAAATGAACCCGGCCTTCGTAAATTACTGGATCGACATTCGCATCGATCCCAAGAAGAGTCTGAAGTATCCCGAGAACCAAGTCCGATCTCTGAAGCTCGGCGACATGTTTCAGGGCAAAGGGTACTACCAGATTCCAATGCTGAATTCGGACAAGGGACGAAACTCCATCGATCTGAGGATAGAGCTTGCCAAAGATGGCTCCGGACACGACCTCAGGAAGTCTTTCAAATCAAACAAGATCCCTGTGGGGATTCAGTTCGAGTTCGCTCACACGAGCGGCCATAGTGATCCCGTAGACGTGAGGACGTCATCCATTAAACCCCTCAAATAAACGAAAGGGGGTAGCGTGTTTAAACGATTCAGTCTTATCTGCCTTATCATCTGCGCACCATTGGATGGGCGTTGTGCAACACCGGAAATTCCGGCTGAAGCCAAGACCCTTGCCATAATCGTTCTCGATATCAAAGCACCTTTGAACCAAAAGCTCGATGAATTGAGAAGAACCTATGGCATCAGGGAGATCAAGGCCGGAGGGTTCCACTTCATTGACAAGAATGATGACGTGGTCTTGACGATCGAAACGAACAGGTCGTTGAATTCCAGCAGAACCCAGAGGGTTGAGGAGTTGCGATACAGAAACAAACAGCAGCAACTGATATTGCATGAGAAGGTCATCACCCACGGTGAGAATCTCAGCTTCCATGACATTGAAGAACGACTCTTCCAGACCGGCGTAGAAAAATACGATCTCGAAAGTGCTGACGAGATGATGAAGGAGGCCACCATGCGCATGGGTGGGGCACTCTTTAAAGTGCTATCCAGCAGAGAAAAAACCGCCAGGGTAGAGATCAAGCGTCATCAAATCTCCGTGGGCGAATCGCAACAGCTTGAAATCAGGGATACGATCTACACGGAGAATAATTACCGGACCTATGAGTATCGGGTCCTTGACCCGCAGTTTACGATCTTGACTGCAGCGGGCCCCACCTTCGGGTGGACCAGGTGGCTGGGCACGTTCCGCATCGGCGTCCGCACAGATGCCGAACTTTTCCTGCCTGAAGTCAGCTACGAGAAAATAGGCTCGGACTATTCAAGAGGCGGGGAGGATGATCGTGGCATCCTGAACGGCTTTGAAAGCTTTTCCAGCGAGCTGCATGACAACTTTGTCGTCCCATTTATTGAAAGAGGACCTGTTCGGGCGATCAAGAGAGTCGTGGACATGAGCTTCATTTGGCCGGAATCCGAAAGCATGCGGAGCATCGGATCTGACAGCAAATTTCTGAATGAACTCATTGTCATCCGGAACGAGGTGGGTCAGGCAAAGTCCAATCCCGCCGTACTGTCCCTGGTCGAAGTTAAGATCAATGTTTTTATCAGGGATATCCAGGCCGGGGCTTTGAAGATCAATGATTTCAGATAGGTATCTCAGAGTCTTAGTCTTTGGTGTGCTGTTGCTCACGTCCACCGCTGCCCCTGCAAAATCCGATTTCGAATTCTCTGATTTCGTCATTACGGCAAGCAAATTCCAGAGGATCTTGTGGCGGGAATTCTTGATTGCCTTTCCCAACCTCTATACCAAGAAAAACCACAGGATTTTCAACACGGGAACCGTGGTCTTCTATGATTCAGAGCAGCGCCCGGCTCTGCTGTTCTTCGCAAATCAGCGCATGAACGAGCGCAAGGAGGGGACGATCGCGAGGATCACGAGATTGAATATGCGATCACCATCAGGAACACAGTTTATCGATATCACTGTCAGTGACGTGGGAAAAGACTTAAAGGCAACCCCACTGCGAAGTCTTTTGATGGGGCGACTTCCGTTGGACCTTGAGGAATCAGAATTACAGGAAAAGAACATCTCCATTTTTGGCCTAGCCGGCAAGGACGGGCGGATGAGTCATCTGAAAATGAAACACCTGCTTAGAACGACGCAGTCCGGCCAGGTTGACATAACGCTCAACGTGGTCAGTGAAGAGCGGAACATTTTCAGAATCAGAGAAATCCAGAACGGTGATTCCAGAGAAATCACGTGGTTTATCGAACCCTCAAGCCGCGGCGGCCGCCATACTCTGCAAGCCAAAAAAGTCAAGACCGATTGGATGCAATTTGGCACTGAGGAATACCATGTGGACGGCCGCGAACGTACCCCCGCCTACTTTCAGAGGCGTTTTTCAAGATACAGGGTTCAGAATATGATCATTCAGTATCAGAGGTACTTGAAAAGAATCATCGAATCCGCGATCTGTCATTCGGGTTGTGGTGATAAAGAAAAAGATACAGGGCAAGGCGCCAACAACGGTTGACATGATTTATACGCTCAGCACATTTTACGTCGATCGCTCCGATGTGGCGGAATTCGTGCGCATCAACGAAGAGGAAATATGGCCTCAGTTGGGTACTGTGCCGTTGGGGTTGTGGTCGGTGATTATGGGTGGTCCGAATCGCCTCTTGATGTTGTGTCGCTACGACAGCCTGCAACACTGGCAAACGACCTGTGACTGGTATGCAGACGCTGACTCAGGCGTTGCCGCCGGACGCACAAACGTCATCGATGCGGCCGAGGTCACTGGGTTGCGTCCGTTGACGCGTAGGCGCCCGACAGACCAGGCACCGGAGTCCCAGCCCGGCATCTATACGATGCGTACCTTCAAGGTTGCCGCTGAGAACCTGCGACGGTTTGTCGAAGTATCGGAGGAAGGCTGGTGGCCATGGGTGGAGGCGGGCCAGGGCCTTCGTCCGCTGGCGCAATGGATCTCCATCGTTGCGCCGGAGACACGCGTTTACATGATGGCGCGCTACGACGACATGGCGCACTGGGAAGCCACGCGCCAGGTTGGACCGAAACCGGAGGATCCGGAGTTGATACCCGTCTGGGAAACCGCCAGAGAGGCCATCGCCGAACGTGGCAGCCTTATCATCGACACGAACGTGTGCGTGCTGCGGCCGATCAGCCAACGACGGCCTTGAGTGGCCCATGTCCGTTTCTCGATTTCACGCAATCATCGTCCAGGAGCAATTCAGGTGAGTAATTTTAAGTACGGATGTGAAACATTCAGTTGGGTGATGTCAGGAGACAAGTACGTCGGTGACTGCGGGCACATCTGTGAGATAGTTAAGCGTGCAGGACTATCCGGTATCGAAACAAACGGCGGCATGATGGGGCGCTACTTCGAGGATCCGGCGCTTATGGCCGATCTCTTGGAGGTACATGACTTGCAGTTGGCTTCGCTGAGTTTTGGCGGTGGCTTCAGGGGATCAACCTTGAGCGAGCGGGAGCGCGAGCAGGCCGACAAGGTGTTCGACTATCTTAAGTCTTTCCCGCAACCGCGCATCACGCTGGCCCACGGCTCACGCGATCGGTCTGACCTTGGTGAGCGCCAGCGCAACGCGATGGCCTGTATCAACGAGGTCGCCAGGCATGCCGCCGACCGTGGCATTTCCTGCGCCTTTCATCCCACCTCGGGTGGCTACTCGATCTTTCGTACAGCGGATGACTACAAGCTGATGCTGGATTCTCTGGATACCTCGGTAGTCGGTTATTGCCCGGATTCCGGTCACATCGTCAACGGCGAAATGGACGTCTATGAGATCTTTGCCACCTACGCATCGGTGATTGGCCACGTGCATCTGAAGGACATCAACGAGGACAGAAGCTGGGCTCCCATGGGTGAAGGGATCATCGACTTCCCGCGACTATTGAAGACCCTTCACGACGCCGGTTACGATGGCTGGATCGATATCGAAGAGGAGTCGGCGGATGCCAGGGTCGATCCTGATGCCGCTACCCTGAAGAACGGCAGGTATCTTGCAGAGACGCTGTTGCCGCTCGGCTTCTGAGGGAAAATTCCGGTCCCCAACTCACATCGTCGCTAACATTTCATCTATGTTGCGGCGCTTGTGCCAAATCAACGCCGACCAGGCACTATTTGGTCAAGTGCTTCTTGAACTAGGCCACCATAGCGGCTGTTGCTTTTGCTCGGTCCTCGGGCACCCGAAAACCGTGATCGCCTCCCTTTATGATGAGTAGTTCATGGGTCACGCCGATCTTCTTCAGTTCCGCTGCCAGGATCTCACTGTCTCGCAACGGTACCAGGTCGTCGGCATCACCGTGAATCAGCAGGGTGGGCGGGTCGTTCTTGGTTACGAAGAGGATGGGGGAGATCGCAGCAGCTTCATCCTCGGGAAAATCCAGGGCTGGAAATCGTTCACTTGGCCCGACGCGCGTACGGAGATCGACTGGTGGAAAGTAGGCCACCACGGCTGCCAGGCTTGCCTCTGTGTCCGCACCGGCAGCGTAATTCGGTGCCATAAAACGCTCGAAGCCTTCGCCTTCTGGTTGAATCGGCTTCGCCTCTGCATTCAATCCCAACATGAGCGACAGGTGACCGCCGGCACTGCCACCCCAAACCCCCAGCCTGTTCGGGTCGACACCGTAGTCCGCAGCGTTGCTTCGAATGTGCCGCAACACAGCACGGGCATCCGAGACGGCATCGGGCACCTTGAAGCGAGGCGCGCTGCCGTGATGGACCGCAAATACTGCGAACCCCGCGTTCAGCAGGGGCTGAAACTGCCGCACGCGTTGCGCCGGATTCTGCCACATGGAAAACCAGCCGCCGCTGACCATGTAAACGATCCCGGCACCATTTGGTTTGTCGGCATGGAACGCATCGTAAACCAACGCCATGCCGTCCTTGTGACCATAGATCACATCCGAACTAATCTCCGCGAGCGCGTGTGCACTCATGTTAGCCGCGGCCACCAGCAGCAGCACTCTGGGGTTGATCATTGCATTGCTCTCCTTCAACACGTGAACTTAAAAGTATACGCCGAGAATACGGGAAAACGAACCACCCTCCAGCGATGTTGCCTCACCGGTCAATGCCGAGTAACGATTTCAATCCGTTGCCTTTTGGTTATCGAACCAGCCTTCATCCGACATGAGCAACAGCGAATTGTCTATCTCCGAGATTTCCGCTTGATGGGCCCACTCAACCGCATTGCAGATGACACGTTGCACCTCAGCTTGATGATAAACAGGATAGGTCTCATGCCCCGGACTGAAGAAGAAGATGCGGCCCCTGCCGCGCTTGAAGCAGCAGCCACTGCGAAATACCTCGCCACCCGTATAGGAACTGATAAACACCAACTCGTCAGGCTCGGGAATATCGAAGAATTCACCATACATTTCCTGATTAGGAACGATGATGGGATGCGGTACGCCGCGGGCGATCGGGTGGCTCGGCGACACGGTCCATACCATCTCCCGGTCTTTGCCTTCCCGCCAGCGTAGAAAGCAGCGGGTACCCATAAGGCGTGTAAATATCCTGGACAGATGTGCGGAGTGCAGAACGATCAGACCCATGCCCGCCAGCACCCGTTGCTGAACCTTTGCCACCACAGCGTTATCGACCAGATGGTGACCGATATGACCCCACCAGGTCATCACGTCGGTATTGGCAAGTACCGCGTCGGTCAAGCCGTGCTCGTCCTGATCGAGGGTGGCCGTCGTTACCTGCTCAACGCCCTCGACTCCATTCCGAATGAACTCGGCGATGGTCGCGTGCATGCCGTCCGGATAGATCGACCGAACCGTCGCGTTCTTGTGTTCATGGATATTCTCGCCCCAGACCGTGACTCGCATGGCCGCTCTTCCTCCCTCTTTTGGTGGAGTGATTGTTTAGCATTGCCGGGATTAAACCACAAGGCTTTTGCTGGGCAGTCCGCTATCCGATGAGTCTGCAGGACAGGCCGTTGAGGGTGTTGAGAGCTCCCGACCCGGTCCAATAATGCGTCGAAAAGGGGATCATAATCTGATAATCTGCAAGCCCCATTCACGGAGCATGAAACCCCGTCATGTCTAATATCGGTAGCAAAAGTGACCCGCTGAGAGTGGCCGTCATTGGATCTGGTCCCGCTGGATTCTACACCTTCAGTAACCTGTTGAAACATTCGGACGTCCATGTCGAACTGGATATGATCGACCGCGTGCCGACACCGTTCGGACTGGTGCGGGCAGGGGTAGCCCCCGACCATCAGAAATACAAAACGGTGACCAGGGTCTATGACAAGAGTGCCCAGCAACCGAATTTCAGGTTCTATGGCGCGGTGGAGTATGGTACCCACCTGCATCTGGATGACCTGAAGTCGCACTATCATCAGGTCGTTTTCGCAACCGGCGCACAGACTGACCGGGAGCTCGGAATTCCGGGTGAACACCTGCCCGGCAGTCATGCAGCAACGGATTTTATAGGCTGGTACAACGGCCACCCGGACTACAGCAATCGGCAGTTCGATTTGAGTCAGGAGTCCGTAGCGATCATCGGGCTCGGCAATGTTGCCATCGATATTGCCAGACTGCTCTGCAAAACCGAGGACGAACTCAAGCAGACGGACATGGCGGATTACGCCATCGAAGCACTAGCCAACAGCGGCGTCAAGCGGGTCTATATACTCGGGCGCAGGGGACCGGCCCAGGCCGCATTTTCAAGCCCCGAGATCAAAGAGGTCGGTGAACTGGTCGACGCCAATATTCAGGTTCGACCGGAGGAGTTGGAACTCGACGACCACAGTCAAAAGGAGCGTGAGGAAAGGCGCGATCGGCGCGTAGAGAAGAACCTGGAAATACTGAATTCCTTTGCCGATCAAGGGAGCGATGCGGAGAAAGGCAAGACGCTGTCGATCCGATTTCTGGTTTCGCCAACCGAAATCGTGGCTGATGAATCGGGTTGCGTGAGTGAACTTCGGCTGGTCCGGAACAAACCGGTACTCAATGACTGGGGCGGTATAGGGGCCCAGGCCACCGATGTGATCGAAGCCCTGGATGTGGGGCTGGTATTCAGATCGGTCGGATACCAGGGCGTATCTTTAGCGGAGATCCCGTTCGATGACAATCGCAGCATCATTCGAAACGAGAAGGGTCGAGTGATCAGCGATGACGGCGAGGCGCTGACAGGGCTGTACTGCTGCGGCTGGATCAAGCGTGGACCGACCGGCGTGATAGGCACCAACAAGACCGACGCCCAGGAGACCGTCAGCTGCATGATGGTAGATCTGCAAGCCGGCAAGATATTGCAGCCCCAACAAACCGGCGTAGGTGCGATAGAGGAACTAATCAGTTCACGGCAAGCGTCCTACGTCAGCTATCGAGACTGGCAGGTAATCGACCAGAAGGAGCTTGATCGAGGAATCAAAGCGACACGACCCAGAATCAAGTTTACCAGCGTGGATGACATGCTGGCAGAGTTGGATCGTTAGCGCCGCGCCATGGACTGCAATACCCCGCAATAGAACAGCTCATGGCAATGCGCTGCTAACCAAGTGGAGAGACACATGGACCGTCTGGAGGGAAAGACTGCGGTAGTAACAGGCGCAGCCAGTGGTATCGGGCTCGGAATGACTGAGGCCTTTGCCAATCGTGGCATGCGGGTTGTGATGGCGGATATCGAAGAAGGGCCGCTGCAAGCTGAAGCAAAAAGATTGAGCGAGGCTAACTTTCACGTCACCCCTTCGGTCACCGACGTCAGCTCAGCCGACGATATGCGGACGCTGTTGGAGATGGCGACCGAAAACTACGGAGCCGTGCAGGTCCTTTGCAACAATGCCGGTGTCGGCGGGGGCGGCGGCGCAATCTGGGAGTCGACTGAAAACGACTGGCAATGGGTGATGAGTGTCAACTTCGAGGGTGTCCTGAACGGCCTGCGCGCAAGCATGCGGTTACGCGCCTCACCGAGGGTCTTTACTTCGACCTTCAGGCACGCGATGCCAATATCGGCGTAACCTGCCTCTGCCCGGGAATCATCGACACCAGGATCATTACATCGTCGCGCAACCGCCCTGCCCACCTGGCCAGCACGGCGGCGCCGCCGCAGCCATCATCTGATCAGGCCAAGACCGCACAACAGTTCGCGGACTACTTCAAGAATCAGGGCATGGCGCCGAGACAGGTAGGAGAGTTGGTGGCCGAGGCCATTTTGGAGCAGCGTTTCTACCTGTTTACCCACGACGAATTCATGCCGTGCATCAAGAGTCGATTCGACAACATCGTTGCTGAGAGCAATCCAGTGCAAAGCGGCGCACTGCCAGAGGTATTGTCCAACGAGAAGGGCAGAATCACCTAACCGGACCGCTCACCCGCTACGCGGCTCGGGCTATGAGTAAAGTGCGCTGTGTTCCTGCGGCATGGTACGCAGTTTCTCTGCCGCTTCCTCTGCCGAGAGAATCACCAGCGTGCCATCCGGTTCCTGTACTGCACAGCCGGATTTGCTCAGCAGTTTGAAGTTCTTGGCGTTTTCCTTTTTATCGCCAAAGCAGACCAGTTGGCACATGCCACAGGTAGCTGCCGGCGTGACCGGGGGATGCTCCTGGCGTTGTGCGGTTGATCTCCTAAGTTCCCTATTCAGCTTGATTGGATCGTCAGGGAGCTTGTATCTGCCGGGAGACCAGGTCGACCACTTGCCGGACTTGTGCAGGCCGGTATTACCGCCACAGCCAAACACACATCGGTTCGTATTCCTGCGCCGTGAATAGGTATAGGTGTTATCCCCCAAGGTTACGTATTCCGCGTCGTTCTTCTCGAACATCTCAACAACGCACGATTCCACACACAATTTGCAGTCGACGCGACCACCGCTCTTAGCCCACTCACAGAAGTTTTCTTCTTCGGGCATGGGATCGGTCGTTTCCAATTCTGCTGAAGTGACCGTGGTCCCCAAAATGATGGTTGATCCGTAGCCGGGAAGTCCAACGTTGCCGGACCAGCCAAAAGATGCTACGCCTGCTGCAACGGCAATATAGCGATGGCTGATATCGGGAGGTAGAAACCGATGCCACAGAGGCACTTCTTGCCGATACGTCGAGTTCGCATCCGTTCCCAATGCTGCGTACCCTTCATTTCTTAACAGCTCCGCCACTTCGTTGGACAGCCGAATTGACTTGGCGATGGTGCGACGGTTATCCGCTGTGTGAGCGTGCTGATCTTTCTTGGCTATAAACTGCCTGATGGCGTCCTGATCCAAAGGCAGGGCGAAGCTCACTGCCGATCTTGCCTCCTGAGCAATGTCTGCGGCATTGAATACGTAGTCAAGATCCGTACTCGGCGGTCCGCCCGCTAAGCTATCCTTGTTGGCAAAGCCAACTTTGATGGCACCCCTGTCCTTCAGCAGTTCTTCGATGGCGCGATTTAAATCCATGGGAACGTCCTCGGTCACCACTATTGGCCCGATAATAATCATATTTGAGCTGGCTGCACAATGATTTGTTGCGAAAATCTACCATCCCGTGACTTGGATCCAACGGCCTTGGTCTAGTAATGCACACCTTCAGTACAGCACTCTTGAGCCCATTTCGGCCGCACCGAGCCGCTTGTACCTGAGCAGGTATATTTGACACGTGTTGAAAAACATGGTGTATACTGGATATCTGCTTGATTTTAAAGGCGTCGGGCAGAGGCGCAGTCGACGTGCACTGGGAAGCAAAAGCTGACCTACACTCGCACTGCCAGGAACGTCGGTGGGCTGCCGCGTTCAGGGGACCACACCAATCCGCATCAATAATAAAAAGGACCCAAGTCAAGGATCTCGCATATCCGCGTCGCTAAAGGGCGTAGGCGAAGATAGAATTGAATGATGAGAAGATTTCTTAGAAACGCTTTCCGCTATGGCCTGCCGGTCGTGATTATAGCGGGAGGCGTTTTTGCTGCATACGCCATGACCCAATCACGCACACAAGCGGCCCAGAAACCAGTCCGGCCGCCTGCTGTGCTGGTCAACGTAGCCGTTGCCAAGCGCGAACCGGTCACGTTTTCGGTGCAGTCGCAGGGATCCGTGTCGCCCAGCACACAAACCACTTTGGTATCTCAGGTGTCCGGTCTGATTGTGCATGTCTCACCTGATTTCGTAAGTGGTGGATTCTTCTCCAAAGGAGACGTGCTGGTCAGAATCGATCCCAGTAACTACGAAACGGCGCTTAAGCGTGCGACCGCAGGCGTGAAGAAAGCAGAAACCAAGGTGGCTACCGAAAACGCTCTGGCCGGCTACGCAGTCAAAGACTATCAGCGCCTCAGAGACCTCAATGCCGCCAGCAAACCAGCTTCCGATCTGACCCTGCGCAAACCCCAGCTTGCCGAAGCGCTGGCAGAGCTGGAATCCGCCGACGCGGACTACCAGAGAGCGGTCAAGGATCTGGATCGCACCTTTATTCGTGCGCCCTATGATGGCATGGTCCGCGAAAAACGTGCCGATGTCGGCCAATTCGTGAACACCGGGACTCAGCTCGCATTGACGTTTGCCACCGATATTGCAGAAGTGCGGCTGCCGCTCACGCAGAACGACCTCAAATTCATTACATTGCCGACCCGCAGCAACAAAAGCGCTCTGCCAGTCACGCTGCGCGCGGTTATTGGCGGCGTCGCGCAAACGTGGAACGCACAAGTGGTACGCTCGGAGGGAGTTTTCGACGAATCCCGACGCGTTATGCACGTGGTCGCACAAATTGAGGACCCGTACGCGACCAGAACGCCCGACAGAGAACCTGCGCGCGTTGGCACCTTCGTCACGGCCGAGATCACCGGCCGACAAGCCGGTGCCTTATTCGTCATCCCCCGGTACTCTCTCAGTCGTGGCGACACCATCTGGGTCGTCGACGAGAATTCGCTGATACAGCCCCATACCGTCCACGTGGTTCGCTCCGACAAAGAATTCGCCTACATCGACAGCGGCATCGACGAAGGCGTCCGCTATTGCGTGACGCCACCGCCACAGCCGCTCCCCGGCATGCAGGTGCGCATGGATGGCTGATCAGGTGCCCCAAGTCAGAGGCATCATCGGTTGGTGCGCCCAGAACCATGTTGCTACAAATCTGCTGATGTTCTTCATCATCGGCATGGGCCTTTACGGCCTGCTCACGATAAAGAAAGAGACCATGCCCGAATTCAGCGTAAACCAGATCAGCGTTTCCGTGCTGTACCGGGGAGGTGCGCCGGAGGAAGTCGAACGCAGCGTAGTGGTCAAGATCGAAAAGGCGGTTGAGAACATTGAAGGTATCAAAGAGATCACCTCATTCGCCAGCGAGGGTAGTGGCCAGGTCAGCATCGAAGTGGAGGAGGGCTATGATCTCGCCGAGATGATGGACGAGGTGAAGCTCGCCGTCGATAGCATTTCCACCTTTCCCGGTGAAACGGAACGTCCGGTCATCAGAAAGCGTACCTGGCGCAATGGCGCGATCAATATCCAGGTTGCGGGCCCGCTCGACGAAAGAACGCTGAAGGAACTGACCGAGCGAATCCGTGAGGAGATGCTGTTGCTTCCGGAAGTCACCAGCGTGCAGGAGATGGGCATGCGCCCGTTCGAGATTGCCATCGAAATAAGCGAACAGACGCTCCGAGAGTATGGTATCAGCCTCGATCAGGTTGCCCAGGCGATCCGTCGCTGGTCCATCGATCTACCGGGTGGCGCGATCCGCACGGATGCGGGCGATATCCGCCTGCGCACCACCGGGCAGGCGTACACAGGGTTGGAGTACGGCGAGATCGTATTGCTGACGCAACCCGATGGCACGCGCGTCAGGTTGCGTGACGTTGCCACCATCAAGGACGGCTTTGCAGAAGTCGAGAGCTATTCGTTTTTTAACGGCAACCGATCCTTCGGCATCAACGCCATGGCTACCGAGAACGAGAACCCCATCGAGGTCGCCGCAGCGGTAAAGAAGTACGTTGCCGAACGTCAAGCCACGCTACCCGAGGGCGTCGAGCTTAGTGCGTGGGCCGACATGTCGAGTATGCTGGATGAGCGCATGGACATGATGTTGAAGAACATGGCGATGGGCGGCTTACTGGTGATGATCATTCTCAGCCTGTTCCTGCACTTCAAGGTCGCTTTCTGGGTGATGATTGGGTTACCGGTGGCCTTTCTCGGCGCGTTCAGTCTGATGCAGACGCCGGGAATCGACATCACCGTAAATATCATGAGCCTATTTGGATTTATTCTGGTGCTTGGCGTCGTCGTCGACGACGCCATCATCATCGGCGAAAGCGCCTACGCGGAAACCGAGAAGAGCGGCTATTCCGTTGAGAGCATCGTTATCGGCGCACAGCGGGTCGCCGTGCCGGCGACCTTCGGCGTGTTGACGAGCATCTGTGCGTTCCTGCCGCTTGTATTCCAGGTGGGTCGAACGTCTGCCTTCTCCGGTGCAATCGGCTGGGTGGTCATACTCTGCCTGATATTCTCGCTCATCGAGAGTAAGCTCATCCTGCCATCGCACCTTGCTACCATGCGCTCCTCCCACGGCAAGAAGCGCGGAGTGGCGGACTGGGTGGATCAGGGCCTCAAATCGTTCGTCGACCGCGTTTACACGCCGTTTCTGACGATGACGATGCAGTATCGGTCATTGACCATCTCGGTGTTCGTGACGTTGATTATCCTGACGTTCGGTCTCGTTGCAGGCGGCATCGTTAGATCCGTCTGGTTTCCCGAGTTTGAAGGGGACTTCCTGATGGCGGAAGTGGAGCTTCGCGAAGGTGCGCCGGAATCGCTGATCACCAGCATCGTCAAACAGATGGATAGCAGCTTGCGCGAGATTGACGCTGAACTCCAAGCCGAGTACAACTTCGACGAGAATGTTGTCAAGAACATATTTGCCGTCGTCAACGGTGGTAACTCCGCCATGATTCAGGTCGATCTGCTCAAGTCCGAAGACCGAGGCGAGACCAAAGTGCCGATGAAGGAAATCGAGAATCGCTGGCGTGACAAGGTCGGCACGATTGCCGGTGTACAGAAACTGGAGTTCCGCTCGATGAACTCCATGGGTGGTGGCAAACCCGTATCGTTTCGCGTGCAGGGCAGTGATTTTGACACAGTCGAAGCAGCCGCAGAAGCGCTGGCAGAACATCTCGCTACCTACGAAGGTCTCTTCGAAGTGCAGAGCTCATCCCAGGCAGGCCCGGAAGAACTCAAACTGTCCATCAGGCCGGAAGCGGAGGCACTGGGGATAAGTCTGATGGACCTGGCGAGCCAGGTACGCCAGGCGTTCTATGGCACCGAGGCGCAACGAATCCAGCGCGGTGACTCAGAGGTCAGGGTGATGGTGAGATACCCGCGGAACGAGCGCAGATCCATCGGTAACCTCGAAAATATGTGGATCAAGACGCCTGACGGACGTGAACTGCCATTTCACTCGGTCGCTGAGTACCGTCTGGAGCGCGGTTACAACGTCATTCGCAGGCAAGATGGACAACGTACCGTGACGGTTGACGCCAGTGCCGATTTGGAGACCATCGAGCCGATGCAGATCGTTGGTCAGGTGTTCCGCAATTTCAACCCGACGATCAAGTCGTCGTATCCCGGTGTCACACTCACCGTTGGTGGGTCGTCGAGAGCGGTTCAGACATCTCAGGCGGAGATGTTCAGCGGCTTTGGTGTCGCCCTGTTCGGCATCTACATTTTGATGGCTGTGCCGCTGAAGTCCTACCTGCAACCGCTGCTGATCATGATTGCGATCCCGTTCGGCATTATCGGCGCCGTCATCGGTCATCTGATTTTCGACCGCGCCCTGAATGCCATCTCGTTTATCGGCATCATCGCGTTGTCAGGCGTCGTCGTTAACGACAGCCTGATCCTGGTGCATGAAATCAACAGACGAATAAGAGAGGGGGCAAGCGTCGTGGACGCCGCCATCGCATCGGGAGGCGTCCGATTCAGGGCTATCCTGCTGACATCCCTGACGACTTTCTTTGGCCTCTTGCCGATCATGTTCGAAACGTCCATGCAGGCACAGATTGTGATACCCATGGCGATTGCTCTCGCTTTTGGCATTCTCTTCTCGACCATCATCACGCTTGTGCTGGTGCCATGCCTGTACAGCTCACTGGACTCCGTGAAACGTGCAGTAATACAGCTCTGGACTGGCCCTCCCGACCCCGTACTGAGCAGCGAAACACAAGCGTGAGCGGTCAGTGAACGCATGAAAGTCCTGGTGATCGGTGCGAACGGGAACACGGGTACACGTGTGGTCAAACATCTTGCCGGCGGAGTGCATGATCCTGTAGCTATGATCAGAGACCCCACCCATCGGGCAAAGTTTGACAGCTTGGGTGTGGCAACAGTTCTTGCGGACCTCGAATACCCCATCGACCATGCTGTTCAAAACTGTGATGCCATCATCTTTGCAGCGGGGTCAGGCGGTTCAACCGGCAAAGACAAGACCGTGTTGATCGATCATAAGGACCGGGAGATTCAGAAACAATACCGGCATCGTGATTCCGAAGTGCGTCAAGAGGTGCTGTTCCAGGTCGCAAGCGACATAGGCGCGACGCCAAACCAGGTTATCCTCGCCTGGTTGACGGGACATGGCATCATCCCGATAACAGGTGCCAGTACCCCACAACAGATGAGCGAAAGCCTGGCTGGATTTGATTTGACGTTACCTGATGAAATCCTCAGTCGTCTCGATGCGGCGGGCGCAGAGCAGCAATGAGAAACGTCAGTATAAAGTTCCGAGTGAGACGGGATCGTAGTCCCTGATCTCATCGAATCGTTCTTCGAACACCTTGCTGCCCCATTCGGGATCCTGTAACAGAGCCCGACCGACTGCCACCAGGTCGAACTCACCAGCTGCCAGCCTCTTCAGCAGTTCATCGATCCCGGTAGCTTTTGCTGCAGCCGGTCCTCCGGCAAATTCACTTGCCAGGCCAACGCTGCCTACCGTGATGGCTGGTTTACCAGTGAGCTTGCGGGTCCATCCGGCCAGGTTCAGCGGCGACCCGTCGAATTCCGGCTCCCAAAAGCGTCGTGTACTGCAGTGAAATATATCCACGCCGGCGTCCGATAAAGGGCTTAGAAAATCAGTCAGTTCTTGCGGATTCGCGCCAAGTTGCACGGAATAGTCCTGCATCTTCCACTGGGAAAAGCGCAGCATGACCAGGAATTGCTCGCCGACGGCGCTTCGAATCGCTTTGACGACTTCCACGGCAAATCTGTTGCGACCTGCCATGTCGCCACCGTACCCATCGCTTCTGAGGTTCGTGCCGGACCAGAAAAACTGGTCGATGAGATAGCCGTGCGCGCCGTGAATCTCCAGACCATCGAATCCAATCCGCTGAGCGTTGCCGGCAGCTTTGGCAAAGGCGTCGATCACATCGGCGATATCGCTCTCCGTCATGACATGATTGACGAGTTTGCCACCCGGCTTGACTATGCCGGAAGGGCTGTAGCCGGGCACTTCCGGTTCCGGACCAACGCCGCGTCGACGCAGTGCGCCCACATGCCAAAGCTGAGGCACGATCTTGCCACCAACTTCGTGCACCTGCTGTACGACCCGATCCCATCCGTCCAGCGGTCCATCCCCGTCGATCGCCGGAATCGCGTTGCTGCCAACTGCGGCCACGTGAGGAACCCAGACACCCTCGGTAACGATCAAGCCAACGTGGTTTTCAGCGCGCCGACGGTAATAGGCCGCCACGTCCTCTCCCGGTATAAAGCCCGGTGACATATTGCGCGTCATGGGGGCCATGACGAGACGGTTGGTCAGCGTGATCTTGTCATGCTTGAAGGGTGAAAACAGGGCATTCTGCGGTGCTATCGCGGACCTCTCCTGAAGATCCCTAGGTCTTCAATAGCTCCATGATGACGCTGCCAGGTCCGCCGATGCTCACGTAGGACATGTGGGGAAACATCTTGATCATGACTTTACCCCCATCCGCCTCAAGTTTGTTGGTGGCTTCTTCCACGTCGGCAACTTTGGTGCAAACATGATGCAGTCCTTCGCCGTTGCTGGCCAGGAAGTCAGCCCAGAGCGACGGCTGCCCCTCTTGAGGTTCCAGCAATTCGAACATGACCCCGCCCATCTTGGCGTGGGCCAGCTTCAGAGCCGCACCGCCCGGTGTGAATCGCCAGGGACCTACACCCAGCAGCTTCGTCCAGGACTCCGCGGTAGCTTCTGCATTCTTTACCACCATACCTACGTGGTCGAATGAATCCAAACTTACTTCGTTTGCCATTGTGTCTATCTCCTTCGAGTTTTGAGTTTGTAGTGTGAAGACCGTTCCCACCGTTACGGCCAACGTTGAATTCCTACTATTAGATCACCATACCGCAATCAACTGTCAAGGACTGACCGGTGATGTTCCTGGCTTCATCTGAAGCGAAAAACACACATGCATGTCCGACGTCCTCAGCAGTCAGTTCCCGCTTCATGGGCGTACGCGCGTTCTTGGCGATGTTGGGCTGTATGTTCTTTTCGTAATACTCCCTCGGCGTCATGCCCTTCGAATTCGGATCGTTATCGATTGCCCGTTGCAGCCCCCTCTCCATCATGCCGGAGTAAATGCCGCCCGGGTTAACGCAGTTAACGTTGATGTTGTGCTTGCCGATTTCCGTAGCCAGGGTGCGCGTGAAGTATATTGAACCGGCCTTGAACGCCCCGTAAGGCATCTGCGACGGGACGGGTATCTGGCCGGCAACGGATGAGATGTTGATTATGTTGCCGCTCTCTTGCTCTATGAAGTGGGGCACCATTTCCAGACACATCAGAACCTGACTCTTCAGGTTGAACTGATAGTCATCATCCCACTCGACGATGTCCTGATCGGTAAATGTCGGCCTGCCCCTGGTATAGAACGCTTCGGTATGGGCACCAAAGTTGTTCACCAGAATGTCTACCTTGCCAAAGGCGTCCAGACTCTCTTTGACTACTTTGCCCACCCCTTCTTTCGTCGTGACATCCGCCGCTATGGCCAATGACTTGCGGCCCAATGCTCTGACCTCATCGGCGACTGCGGCCGCGGTTTCTTCATGGAACGAATTGATTATGACGTCAGCCCCTTCCTTGGCCATGCAGTGGGCAATTCCCTGACCGATTCCCTTACCGGCTCCCGTAACGATGGCTACTTTACCTTCTAGTCTCATTTAGCACCTCTCTTGATCTCCAATGTTAATACTCCTGGTCTTGCATATTGACAGCCGTGGTATGGCTACGCGCCCGCAACTGAGCAGTCATCATCTTCTCAGCACTCAACTGGATTGTTGAACTGGAATAATGCCCCGCTGCCTAAGCGAAACGGCTTGAGGACTGGGCGACGGGGTTAGCGATCGAACAGTTCCTACTGCAGCGATACTGCGCCACTGTACTCGCTATCCATCCTTTACAATCCGTGCTCCGTCCTGGCAATGATACTGTCCTTAAGCGGCTTGCCCAATTGCATAAAGCAGGCATTGTAGCCGTCTACCGTGACCGTCGGGTCTCGATATTCCTCGGGTTCTTTGTGTGCAGCTCTCAGGGTGTCTGAGGAGACGACGTTGAGCTGTAAGTGAAATATTCTCTGATCGACAAATGTTCTTATCATGTGGGCAAAGCTTAACGCTAGTCATTTCACGGGGAGATGTCAATTCTAATCGGTTAACAAAGGGGTGCAAATCTGCTTGTGGTGTAGCACAAACAAACGTGGCGGATCATCTATGAACAGAATGGCTCTGCGAGTGACAACAGTGGCTGACGATGGGTGTCGTCTGGCTAGTTGAGATTGCCGGTGGTCCGGATGTATTCGCGGTAGCCGGCCAGCTGTTCTTCGTTAATACGCGACCGAATGGGAGCCAAGTGGTCGGCGATTAACGATGCAATTTTGTTTCGGTAACTGTCATCGTCCACTACATTTCTGAGCTCTTTCGGATCGTCCTTTAGATCGAATAATTGGCGTGGCAGATCGTCGTCGACGCGCACCGTTAGCTTGTAATCGTCCGTACAGATGGTGCTCTCGCCAAAGAGTTCCGATATCACCGCCTGCTTACCTTGCGACGCTTTTGGATCGTTGGGGTCAAGGTCTACGTATGGCAGCAACGACTGCCCCAACGAGTCTTGCAGAGCTTCGCCTCCCGCAATATCGAGCATTGTCACCGGCAGATCGACTTGCTCGATTAGTGCTGAACTTCGCCAGCCGCTCACGCCGTTCCTCAAACTGCCTTTTGGCGGGCGCAGGATGCAGGGCACGTGAATGGACTGTTGGTAGAAATTGGCCTTGCTCCACAGACCGTGGTCTCCCAGCATTTCACCATGATCCGACGTAAAGATAACCCAGGTGTTATCAAGCATGCCTGTGCCTTCCAGCGTAGCGAGAATCTTGCCGATCCATTCATCGATCAACGTTATATTGGCGTAGTAGCCGACACGCCATAGTTGACGTTGCTCCACGGTGGCGTGAGCGACGGCGCTGCTCTGTTGCAGTCGATGCTTGACGACCGGTGACATGGGCGGCTGGGGAAGGTCACTGATGCCCGCGTCGAGCAGGGATGCATCATAACGGTCTCGGTACTGCTGTGGTGCATCAAAGGGGTCGTGGGGACCGGTAAACTGCACCTGCAGATAGAAAGGCTGGTTGCTGTCATAATTCTGCAGCCACTCCACTGTGCTGCGACCGACAAAAGAGTCGATGTCATCGAATTCCGGCACGGGTGCCGGTGGCTGGTCCCAGGGGGTGGCGTCGCCGGAGTAAGCATCGCGGACCCAGTCCTTCATGTAACGTCGATGCGCTTCAAGCAGACCTTTAGACTCGAGGTAATCCGTGTAGTAGCAGCCCATCCAGGCCGTTTCAATCGGGTCGTTGACTTCCAACCGGTAGTCGAAGCCCCAGGCCGCAAGGTTATGGTCCATCTCTTTGACGTGTAATCCCCGCTTGCCGCTGGCGCTGTGCCGCCACAGATGGGTCTTGCCGATGACCGCAGTACTGTAACCCGCGTCGCGAATATTGCGTACGTGGCTGGGTCCATGTTCATCGCCCCCGGAGCGATTGCTCCAGATACCATTCTCCCGTGGCAGTTGTCCGGTCATTAGACACACCCGTGCCGGAACACACAGAGGCGAATTGGAGATGCATCGAGTGAACGTGATCCCAGAATCGGACAGGCCATCCAGATTGGGTGAGATCACCGGGGAACCGGGCAGCGATCCCAGTGCGTCACCACGCATCTGATCGGTGAATATGTAGAGGATATTGGGTCTGGTTGGCATAGCGTGGTTACCTCCCGGCTAGCTGCTGACTGGGGTCGACACTCGACCGGGTCGCAAACGACCGGGTCGCGCTCGACCGGATCGCGGCGATCTGACGTCCAATCAGTTCATTTTAGATCCCGCACCATATAATCGACCACTGCTCGGAGCTGACTGTCGGTGCAATCAAAGCACAAGCCCCGCGGTGGCATGTTAGCGCCTACGCCATCGGCAGCGTTGAGATACAACTCCTCAATTCCATAGCTCAGTCGAGGCTCCCAATCCGCTTTCACCCCCGGCCTCGGCGCACCACGTACTCCTTCACCGTGACACGCCACGCACGTTTCACTGAAAATACGCGCGGCATCGTCATCCGCATCCGTCTTGTCGGCACAGACGGATGCACTCAACAATGCCGTTATCAGTGCGCACACACTCTTCACAAATTTACGCCCTTCAATTTGCTTTCCCTTGCAGCGGTCATATGGATTAATTGACGAGACTAACGCGATTGCCTGAACTGGTGCTCGGCAGACAAGGCCCTCGTCAAAGCCCGTAGCGATTGGCTGCCTGCCTCTCTTCGCTTGAGCCGTGATCGGTCGTTGGACATCAACGCCGCCATACTACCCTACTGAAACCACGATTTTAAGAGGTCATCCCCGGGAACGGTCTTGACGGAGCATTCAGGATTACATGAAAATGAGCGGCAAGGAAAGAAACCGCGAGCAAGGACTTATTCATGGCGACCAATACCGAATCCAGCCACTACGGCATCAGGCTTCCTCAGGAACTCATCTTGCTGAGGGAACAGATCAGGCGATTTATGCGCGAAGAGGTCAAGCCGATCGAAGACAAGCTGCCTCACGATGCCCTTGGTTGCATGCCCGAAGATCGCCGCCATCTGAGGGACATTGCGGAACAGATGGGACTTACCCGTCTGACCGTACCGGAGGAATATGGCGGCAATCCGGTCAGTTCCATGGCCAGAGTGATCATCGCCGAGGAATCCGCCAAGTGCAGATTGGGAGCCTATGCGCCGGCCCTGGGCGCATTTGGTGGCGGCCCGCCGAATATCATCTGGGCTGGAACTGAACAACAGATCGAAAAGTACGGCATTCCAGCCGTGGAGGGCAGGGCTGGTGCGTTCGTAGCCATAACGGAACCGACAGGGGGATCCGACCCACGCAATAACATCCAAACCCGGGCGGTGCAAAAGGGTGAGAACTGGATTCTGAATGGTCGGAAGATGTGGATTACCGGGGCGAAAGCTGCCACCTATGGCATCATCTTCGCCAGAACCGACGATGGTGCAGAGGGGCAGCCGCCACAGATTACCGCATTCATCGTGGAGCCCGGTTTTGCCGGAATTTCGTTCAACGAGATTCCGGTCATACGGGCACTTTCACCCTATGAAATCCTATTGGACAACTGTGAGGTACCGGCTGAAAACGTGTTGGGCAAAGTGGGGGAGGGGTTCAACGTCGCCCAGAGCTGGCTGGTGGATGCCCGCATCCCCTATGCGGCCGGTTGCATTGGCATCGCCCAGGAAGCTCTAGATATGGCCTGCGGCTGGGTTAAGCAACGCCCGACGCGCGATGGCATGCTGGACGGCAAACAGGCGATTCAATGGATGATTGCGGATTCTGAAGTGGAACTGCGGGCATCGCGGCTGCTGGTTTACGATGCCGCGTCCCGGGTCGATGCTGGAGAGCCGGTCAAGGTGGACGCTTCCATCTGTAAGCTGTACGGCACTGAGACGGCCGGTCGTGTCGTCGACCGCGCCATCCAGATGTTCGGTGGCATGGGGGTCGCCAAAGAGATGCCATTAGAACGCTGGTATCGGGAACTCAGGGTCAAGCGGATCGGCGAGGGGCCTTCAGAAGTGCATCGCATGGTTATAGCCAGGGACAAGCTGCGCAACACCGATGGTGGGCTCTACTTCGGATAGACGGTGGACTTTACTTCGGATAACCCAAACGGCGGCGGCCCGAGGAGTTGTCATGTACCGAGTCATTCTAACGGCGCTGATCCTGTTGTGTACCGGAACAGCGCTTTCCCAAGACAACGCAAGCCATCATGACCGGCAGCTGGTCGACCTGTATCGGGACGTGATCGCCTACCGATCGGCACAAGGCCACAATCAGGTAAGGCCACTTGCTGTGTATCTTCGCGACAGGTTTCTGGCGGGCGGCTTTGCTGCACAGGATGTTCGCTACCTGCCGATGGGGGATGAAAATGCAGCTCTGGTCGTTCGTTATCGAGGCCAGGGCAAGACCGACACAAAGCCGGTGCTGTTCATGGCCCACATGGACATCGTCGATGCCCTGCCGGAGGACTAGCTCCGAGACCCTTATGCGTTGATAGAGGAGGATGGATACTTCTATGGACGCGGAACGGGTGATAACAAGGCTGGTGTGGTGCTGCTAACAGCCACATTCATCCGCCTGAGGGAACAGGGCTTTGTCCCTAAACGTGATTTGATCATCGCCATTACCGGGGATGAAGAGACGGATGCGCAAGCGATTACCAGCCTTGTGACGGAGCACAGGGATCTGGTCGACGCCGAGTTTGCACTCAATTCCGATGCTGGCCACGGCGGTATGGATGCCAACGGCAACCCTCTTGGCATGCAGATACAGATGGCCGAGAAGAACTATATGACCTTCGACTTGACCGTCAAGAACAGAGGTGGTCACAGCTCTGCGCCGAGGGCGGACAACGCCATCTATGAATTGGCCACGGCACTTAAAAACCTCGAGGCCTTTCACTGGCCTGCGAAGTTAAACGATATTACTAAGCTGCAGTTTGAGAGGCAGGCTGAGTTGGCAGCGCCGGGGGATAGGGTCGCCTCAGCCATGGGACGCTTTGCCAAGAACATTCATGACCAGGAAGCGGTCGAAATCCTGAGGAATTCAGGTGCCATGGGTCAGACCCGTACTACCTGTGTAGCTACCATGCTGAATGCCGGACATGCCGAAAATGCTCTGCCGCAAACAGCGAACGCCACGGTAAACTGCCGGGTCTTTCCAGGTGAAAGCGTGGCAGATACGACTGCGATGCTGAAAAAAGCGGTGGCCAATCAGGGCGTAGCAGTTGTAGTAAGGGGCAATCCAACGGCTGGACCGTCGTCCCCTGTACGTGACGACGTTATGGATCTGGTGACTGAATCCATTCGCAGCCAATACCCCGATTTGCCGGTGGTGCCGATAATGGCTGCCTATGCCACCGATGGAAAACTCACCCGTGAGGCCGGCATTCCCACCTATGGTGTGGGTGCAATCTTGTATGGTCCGGACGACTTTCGGGCACATGGCCTGAATGAACGGGTGTCCAGCAGATCGTTTTTCAAAGCCAGCGGCTACTGGCATTACTTGATGACGAAACTGTAAAGGGTTCGAAAGGGTGCGATACCACCCATCGGTGAATGTCTGCAAATCCGTAAGAGAAATGCTATATTCACGGCTGGCATGCTGAGTTGCTTCGATGATGAGAGTGCAAACGAGAAAGGTATACCTGTCATTGCTGCTGTGTTTTGCCGGCTCGTTGGGTGGGTTTTGTACGGCGCAGGAAGGTGCCGCACAGGAAAGCGGGCAGGATTCCAGTGAAGCCACACTCAACAAAATCGTCAACTCCGTTAATGCCGCACCAGGGGAGAGAGTGCGTGCGCTGATCGATCTTTCCAGACGATATCAGGACAAGGGTTTCAAACGGAAAGCGCTGCCGCTGCTGGAGGAAGCTCAACGGTATTCAAGCCAGGTGTCACCGCTCGGACAGCAGGAGATCAGCATCGCGATGGGATCGCTGCTGTACGACCTCGGTTCCTACGCCGAGGCGCTGAACATCCTGCTGCCGGTGCTCGAAGCCACCTCTGCAGAGGTGTCAGGGATGCGAGTATCGGTGCTGAACGAATTAGGCATGGTCTACGGTGCCCTCAACAACACTTCAGAATCTGCAAGCTTCTTCGCCGAGGGTGTAACCACAGCGGGAAAACTGACTGATCAGCTGTTCCAGGCGAAGTTGCTGGCTAACCAGTCCAGAGTTCTGATATCCGTTGCCAAGCTGGACAACCTTTTTGCTTCCTTGAGTCAACTGCACGCCGTGTTGGACCAGTTGCCGGCAAGCCGTGCCAAAGCGGAGCTGCTGATCTCAGCTGCAAATCTATATCGGTCCGCCTACTGGTACTTCGACTTTTCAGCCGATTGGATGATGCGCGGTTATGCCAATCTGATCGAAGCCGGCGACATCGCCAGGCAGAACCGGGATACCAGACTGCTCTCCTACGCCAGGGGCTATCTGGCGCGTCTGTATGAAGATGACAAGTCCTATAGCGAAGCGCTGGCTATCTCCCGGGAAGCGGCGTTCCATGCGAATTCGATCCAGTCCTACGAAAGTGCCTACCTGTGGGAGTGGCAGATCGGCCGTATACAGAACAGCTTGGGTGAACGGGAAAATGCGGTAACGAGCTATCAGCAGGCGATCGAGACACTGGAACATGTACGCTAGGATCTGATCGATGGTTCACCGTACACATTCCATCAGAAGGTCCAGCCGCTGTTTACCGGCCTGTCGGATATCCTGCTCGACACAGTACGGACCCTTGCGACGCCGGTGACCCGCCAAGAGCGCTACCGGTATGTTCAGAACATCCTGGAGCAGGCCAAATCAGCCGAGTTGCAGGACTATTTCCAGAACGACTGTGTGCTGCCGGAAACATCGGTGGAATTGGATCAGATCGAGGCGGCGACGGCAACCATCTATCCGGTGATCCTGCCCGGCCGTATCGAAATGCTGGTATCCGTGAGTGCCAACATCCATCAGTTTACAACTCCCATAGAGGTGGCCGCTTTTGAAGATCTGGTTAACGAATTTCGCGACAACCTGCAGTTGGATCAGGGCGACGAGGAGTATCTGGAGATTGGTGAGGAACTGTACACGCTCCTGATCGAGCAGTTCGAGGATCTGCTCGTGGAAAATGATGTAAAGACACTGCTGTTCGTTCCTGATGGCGTGTTGCGAACCATCCCTATCGCAGCCCTTTACGATGGTGACAGCTTTTTAGTCGAGAAATATGCAGTGGCGACCACGCCAGGTCTGAAACTAACCCTTCCCAAGCGATTGGAGTTTAAAGAGGCATCTCTTTTTGCCGGCGGTATTTCGGAAGCCGTGCAGGGGTTCAGTGGACTGCCGGGCGTGCCCGCCGAACTCCGCAATCTGATGACCAACTATGGCGCTGAGGTGCTGCAGGATAGTCAGTTCGTCCGGGACGTGGTGACCCGGGAGATGTCATCGAACGACTATTCAATCATACATATCGCCACCCACGGCCACTTTGACAGCAACCCGCAGAAGTCCTATCTGCTGGCTTACGATGACAAGCTCACCATGAATCTCCTGGAAAAGAGTATCGGATTCCGAAAATATCTCGGCGACCCATTGGAGTTGTTAGTCTTGAGTGCCTGTGAAACAGCAGTGGGCGATAACCGAGCTGCCCTCGGCCTTGCAGGAGTAGCGCTTAAAGCGGGAGCAAGAAGTGCGGTGGCGACTCTCTGGCAAATCAGTGATGCCGCCACTGTGAAGCTGGTCGATACGTTCTATGCAAACGCTTCGACCGAGGGGTCGAGCAAGGCGAAGGCGCTGCAATCTGCTCAGATCAGCTTGATCAACAATCCCGTGTTTGAGCATCCCAGTGATTGGGCGCCATTTCTGCTCATCGGAAACTGGTTGTGAAGAGTTCGTTGCGGCTCATGCAGGTTCTGTTGCTGTCGTCAGTCACGCTCTGCTGTGCATTCGCCCAAGAGCCTGCTGCTTCTAACGCCTATTATGTAGTGGTCGGGAGCTTTAGGAGCGTTGCTCAAGCGGAACAGGCGAAGACTGAATTCGCCGAATTGAGCGAGACGTCGATCACCGTCTCGCCCACGTCGATCGGAAACGAAGAGAGGTTTCGTGTCGCCGTCGGCCCGTTCAGCGGCTATTCAGAGGCGGTTGCGGAAGTGGGTCAACTCAGCAGCAAGGGAGTGGCTTCTGCCTGGATCATGTTGGCAGTCAAAGAGCAACCCGTCACTAGCGCTGAACCGGCCGATGTGGTGCAACGATCACAACCGGTGCAAGAACCGACCAGCAGGACTACGTTGCACAGGGGTGGCATCCCTGCCGACCTCAACAGAGGTGTGAGGCCGCAGATAACTGAGGAGTCGATGCGTCGTTACTTCGAGTCAAAGGTAACGGAAGGTGAGAAACTGTTGCCGGATCCGATAGAGCAGTCCGGCAACAGGATATCCCAGTTGCAGGAGATATATCTGAATGAGATCACATTCAGCGGCAACCGGCTGCTGGCGGATGAGGTGAATGCACTGGCAGCTCCGCTGGTTAACCGGGTGACCTCGACGGAAGCGTTACTGAATCTGAAAAATGAGATCAACCAGCTGTTCGTCAGCCGTGGCTATATCAATTCCGGCGTACTGATTCCTGATCAGAAGATAGAGAATGGGGTCATACATTTCGACCTGATTGAAGGTGAAGTGACGCAGGTCAATGTTGACAGCAAACTCCGAGAGAGTTACATCAGCAAACGCCTGCACACGTCCAAACCCTTCAACCTGCAGGAACTGCAGACCTCCTTGAAACTGTTAGAGAAGAACCCGCTGGTGGAACGTGTCAACGCACGCCTGGTGCCCGGTAGTGAAATCGGACAGGCCAATCTTCAGATCGCGGTGGATACCACGAAACTACATCGAATCGGCATCATGGCTGCAAACAACAGGTCGCCGAGCGTGGGTTCCGAGTTTGGCGAACTGTATCTACAAAGTGAGAATCTCACCAGCTTGGGTGACTCACTCAGATTGGCCGGGTCTCTCACGGAGGGTCTGAACAGTCACCTCATCGATTTCGTCATGCCCTTCAACTCCCGCGATCACAGCTTTTCAATCACCCACTCGGTCAGCGACTCGACGGTGATCGAGGAACCTTTTGACGAGATAGAAGTCGCCAGCGAAACTGAATCGATCCGGATCGGCTTGAATTTTCCCCTCTACCGAACGCCCAATACGGATGTCGAGCTTAGCATCGCTGCTGAGAAAAGACGCAACTACACGGAGTTGCTGGACCAGCCGTTTTCCTTTTCGGAAGGGGCCATCAATGGTGAAAGCAGGGCCACACCGGTGCGGCTGTCGCTATCGTATGTGTATCAAGGCATCGCGCAATCGTTGGCGACCAGACTGGTGGTAAGCAAAGGAACCAGTAAGTTCGATGCCGCCGACAACCTGTCCCAACCGGATGGCGACTTTACTAGCTACATCGCACAGCTTCAGTATTCCCGTCAACTGTCGGACAATTTCCACGTGACAACCAGGCTGGCGGCCCAGATTGCGGCCGATCCCCTCTTAGCGATCGAACGCTTCGCCATCGGTGGCCTGGAAACGGTGAGAGGTTACCGCGAGAACCAACTGGTTCGGGATAACATCTACCTGTTCTCGCTGGAAGGGCGATATCGCGTTCCCATGGAGACCAACCGCTTGGAGCTGATTACCTTCTTTGATTGGGGCAGTGGCTTTAACCACGATGATGCCGCCATCTCGACCACAGACACGATCTACAGCGTCGGTCTCGGTTTGTCGCTTCGCGCTTTGCGCGGACTGCGTGCGGAATTATTCTGGGCTCATGCGTTCGACGACATCAAGGTGCAGCAGCGGGACCTGCAGGATGACGGTGTCCACTTCCGACTTCAATATGAGTACAGGTTTTGAGATGAGAGTCTATCTGCCCGCCGCGCGACTCATATTGCTGCTTTTATGTGCGCCACTCTCAAGCGCAGATGTAGTGTTGGATGGCACAACCGGCGGCACGGCGGGGACAAGTGTTGGCGCCGGTAACGGGTTTACCTACGACATTCAGTCGTCGTTGGGAAATGTAAAAAGCAGTAATCTGTTCCACAGCTTCAGTGAGTTTGATATTGCAGTTACCGAACACGCCAATTTCACCGGCGACGCCGCCATAAACAACATCATTGCTAGAATCACAGGCGGAGAATCCTCCTCGATCGCCGGTCGGATCACTTCATCGATCGATAGCGCTTCTCTCTGGCTCATCAATCCCAGTGGCTTCCTGTTCGCCAATGGCGCGGTTGTGGACATCGACGGTGCCTTCAATCTGTCCACAGCGGACTTTATCGAATTTGCCAATGACGCGCGGTTCTACGCTGATCTATCCAATGACTCGGTGTTAACCAGTGCGGCCATCAGCTCGTTCGGATTTATCGGGTCGGCCGGCGGCTCTATTTCCTTCACAAGCGACAGAGCCAGCAGCATCGGTGAAGATCGCAGTTCCGGACAGAACATCAATGTGAATTCCCAGTTCATTTTGATGGATGAGAGCACGATCTTTTCACAGGAAATCAATGTTACCAGTGGTAACGCCGAATTAGGTGATATCGACATCTACGATTCAAGATTGGAGACTGTCGAGGGGGGCATCTACTTTCAAGGCGGCAATATCCTATCGGTGGATTCGACCATCTTTAACCGCGGGCGAAGGCAGCGGCATCGAAATAGATTCTACCTCAGTCGCGGTTCAAGGCGAGGATGGTGTAAGTGTCATTCAATCCGGTTCGGCAGATCTTAGCGGAGGCGGCATCGATATCACGGCTATTGATATTGAGCTTTCCAATTCTGCCGCCTTGGTATCCTCGTCAGGAGGCGCGCTGCAAGGCGGTGCAATCGACATCACTGCAGATTCGATTCTAGTCGAAAGTCAAAGCAGTATAGATCTTGCTGCCGGTGAAAGCAGCGTGGGTGGTGATCTCACCGTTACCACCAACGACTTTACAATTCGTGATCAGTCCAATATCAATACCTCCAGCACGTTGAGGGACAGCACCGCCGGGTCCATTACCATCGATGCAACCGGGGATTTCGAGCTGCTTGACAACAGCATTCTGCTCGCCAATTCCCTGATATCCGGGGCAGGGGGTAGCGTTGCCATTAAGGCTGAAAACATCGTCGTGCGACAGGGTTCAGCCGTGAACGTGCAGACGTCAGGGGACGGCAGCGCGGGCGAGGTGGAATTCACTGCGAATGACACGATCTTCATCGATCAGTCATCCACGCTAAATGCCAGCAGCACAGGTGGTGGGGATGGCGGCTTCATCGAGCTGATTGCCGAGACGGTGGAGATTAACGATACGCAAGTGTCAGGCGCGGCAAGTGGAGAGGGTTCCGGTGGCGCAATCCTGATCAATGCACAGGATGTATCCATTGGGCAAGCAACCATGATCAACGTGTCATCCTTCACCCGCGACGTCGCCGGTGGTGATGCAGGTTATGTCGAAATCAGAGGGCAGACGATCAGCATAGATGGTGACAGCGGCATCACATTGCTCAGTGTGGGCGGCGGGGTCGGCGGCACACTGCGATTGATCGGTGGCGATATCGTTCTCAACAACATGGGAATCGCTTTGGAAGCAAGGGGCGATGGTGAAGGAGGTTCGGTATCCATCGACGGCGACAGCGTCGAGATGACCGGCATGGACATCGATGCGTCGGCTTCGGGAGCGGGCGTTGGCGGTTCCATTTTCATCAATACAAGCAGTACCATCATCGATAGCTCCGGCATCAATATAACTGCCAGAGGCGACGGCGATGCAGGGGACATTACCGTCATCGGCGATGATCTTGATATTCGCAATGGAGGTGGCATCTTCGGGGAATCTCAGGGTTCGGGTGTAGGTGCGGAGATGGATCTGAGGGTAACGAACATTACAGTTGACCAGGCAACGATCACCTCAGGAGCTTTGAGCACGGGCCAGGGTGGATTTATCAAGATGGCGGGTGAGAGTCTTCTGTTGAACTCAGCCCAGATCAATTCCGAAGCTAACGGGGAAGGCGTGGGTGGGGACATCGAGATCGATATGGGTAGCGTGACCCTGGATGCAAACAGCACATTCAACGTATCCGCCAAGGCGGGCGTTGCGGATGGCGGCAGCATCGACATCGTTGCCGGTGATGTCAAGCTGCTGGGCGGCAGCAATATCCTGCTGTTTGCGCTGAGCGATGGAGCGGGAGGTTCGTTAACCGTCATATCAGATACATTTGAACTTGACGGCGGTTCGGCAATCACGGCGTCGACCACCAAAGATGGTGATGCCGGCTTTGTGTCAATAGACACCAAGACCTTTACATTAGGGGGAAGTAGCACCATCTCATCCGATACGTCAGGTACCGCGGAGGGGGGTGAGATACTGGTAAAGGCAGTGGCCATCACTATCGATACGAAGGCAAGCATGTCGGCACAGAGCCAGGGAGTGGGGAACGCAGGTCAGATTGAGTTTACCGCCACTACGATCAACATTGACGACGCATCTGTCGTTTCGACTTCATCCGCAGATGGAATCGGTGGCTTTATCGGTCTGACGGCGCCGGTAATAACGCTCGCCAATAATGCATTTGTCAATACCGATTCTCTTGGTGCGGGTGAGGGCGGCGCTATTGTTATCGACACCAACACTTTCACCATGGGGAGTGCGTCCCTCAATGCTGTCGCTGCCGGCGATGGCGAAGGCGGTGAGATCATTCTGTCCGCAACAACGATCGTCATGGATGACCAGTCGACAATCAATGTGTCGGCAACGTCGGGAACGGGCAATTCAGGTCTGGTGGAGATCAGTGCAGAGTCGATTGTACTCGATGCAGGCAGCAAGATAGCCCTCGCCACATCGACCGATGGCGACGCTGGAACATTGAACGTACGTGCCCAGGAACTCAGCCTGCTGAATTCTGCCGCCATTTTCGGTGAAACCCGCGGCGCTGGTGAAGGTTCAGACATATTGCTCAAGGTCGACCATCTGACCCTCGTTGACGGCACGATCAGTTCCGCTACCTGGGCCGGCGGTGAAGGTGGCACGGTCACGATTGAAGGCGAGAGTCTTACCGTAAACGGCAGTGTGATCAACGCCGAGGTCCATGGCGACGGGGCCGGCGGCAGTATGACGATTGACGTGAAAGAGCTGAAGCTGGTTGAATCCGGCAATATCAACCTGGCTGCCAGAGCTGGGACCAGCGATGGTGGCAGCCTTGAAATCACAGCCGAAGAGATCACACTCGCCAAGGGCGGTCATATCCTCCTGATAACCGAGTCAGCCGGAAGCGGTGGTGCACTGTCGATTACAGCAGACAAGATCCTGATGAGTCAGGATGGCTTCATTCAAGGTTCTGCCGTCGCCGAGGGTAATGCCGGCATCGTCGAGATCGTCACTGACAGCATCGAAATGCACTCCCGCAGTTTGATTGCATCCGATACCCTGGCAAGCGCGGAAGGTGGTGAGATACTGCTGACGGCGGATGACATAAGCCTGGATAGCGGAGCGCGTATTTCCGCCAAGACCCTGGGAACGGGCGATGCCGGGCAGATCGAGTTGACTGCTATCAACAGTATCGTGCTCGACGCAGCACGCATCGTGTCTTCATCTTTCGCGGCGGGGGAGGGGGGCTTCGTTGAATTGAAAGCAGCAACGGTCACACTGTCCAATGGTGCCTTTATATCGACCGATTCTAACGATGTGGGTGATGGTGGTGCCATCATCATCGAATCTAACGATTTAACAATGTCCGATAGTTCCCTCACTGCTGCATCGAAGGGCGACAGTATAGGTGGTGAAATAATCCTCACAGCAGAAACCATCAGCCTGGATGATTCCGCCGTGATCAATGTATCGGCAACCCTCGGTACCGGAGAAGCGGGCTTGGTGGATATAACGGCAGCGTCGATAGTTCTCGATGGTGGCAGCAAGATAGCCTTGTCGACTCTGACCGAAGGTGATGCAGGCATTCTAACGGTACGTGCAGGGGATTTGGTGCTGCGCAACGAAGCTGCAATTCTGGGGGAAACCACGGGCGGCGGTGATGGTGCCGACATCGTACTTGCGGTCGATCGAGTGGCATTGGACAGTGCATCGATCAGTTCCGCCGCGCACGGATTAGGAGTTGGGGGTACGATCCAAATTGCGGGGGACACACTCACCGTAAACGACAGTGTCATCAACGCGGAGGCGCGCGGGGAAGGATTGGGAGGCAGTGTAGACATACAAGTTGGTGAAGTACTGCTCAGCAACAACGGCAACATCAATGTCGCTGCACAGGCTGGCAGCGCCGATGCCGGTAGTGTGGAGATCACTGCCACTAACATTACCCTCACCGACAATGGCCATATCCTGTTGATTACCCGGACTGACGGGTTGGGTGGCACCTTGACGATCGATGCCGACACCATTCTGATGACCGAAGGGGGTGCCATTACCGGGTCGGCCATCGGCAACGGAAATGCAGGGATCATCGACCTTGCGGCAAGGAACATAGGCATTCATTCGGGCAGTACCATCACATCGGATACCACCGGAGCCGGGGAAGGCGGTGACATCCAGATAGAGGCGGTCGTTTTGAATCTCTCGACCGATGCCAAGATCTCTTCCTCAGCAACCGGTAGGGCGGATGCGGGCAATGTTACTTTCATCGTCGCTGATGCGCTGCAGTTGGTAAATGCAAATGTGCTGACGAAATCGGACCAGTCGGGTGGCGGCAACATTGAAATCGTCACCCAGAATACGATTACAGTCGACGAATCGGTCATTACCGCTACCGCTCAAGGCGTGTCGGTAGATAGCGATGGCGGCAATATAAGCATCGATCCGGAACTCTTTACCATAAGGCAAAGCAGAATCGTCGCCAATGCGAATGTTGGGGCCGGCGGGAACATCAATCTGGTGGCGCAGAACTTTGTCGTCGATTCCGAATCCGTGATTTCGGCATCGTCTCAGAAAGGGATCGACGGATCGGTGGAGATCGAGTCACCCAATCAGGCCGTCAATCCAGTCAGCGTAGCTCTCGCCACCGGCTTTCAAAACTTGCCCGAATTCCTCAGCAGCGCCTGTACGGCGCCTGTCCTGTTGAACCGCAGTTACCTGGTAATCGATAACCTCAATCCTGTCCTCGGCGACCCGGCAGACTATCTGCATGTAGAGATCGTTCCCTCGAAATTTCCCGAAAGCGCCGCTATCGACATCGAACTGCTGCGCGGCGCGATTGCATGGCAACCGCCCTGTTAGAATCTCGTTGACCTAAAATAAAGGGCGTCGCATGGATCAGTTCCAGCAGTTCAGGCAACATTTCGATCAACAGCCCCTCAACAAGATGTTGGGGATCACGCTGGTGGAACGGCGACCCGGATTCGCTCGCATCTGCCTTAACAAGGACGCCGAGACGCCGACCGGCATCGGCGGCAGCGTCCATGGTGGTATATTGGCAGCGATGGTGGACATTGTAATGCTGGTGGCACTATTTGCTGAAATCCGCCCTGAAGAAAAACCGGCTGGGACTGCCGACCTCAACATCAGCTATCTGCGGCCGGCTCATGGTCAACGTGTCTTTGCCGATGCCAACGTGGTTAAGCACGGCCGGCAACTGGCCATGATCGAAGTTGAAATCATCGATGATGAGGATCGCCTCTGTGCCAAAGGGCGTACCCTCTATGCCTTCAGGAGATGAATAGGATGAAACCCTTAGTATTCTTGTTGGCAGTGCTGGTGGCATCTGTCGTCAAGGCGGACGACATAGCCATCCAAGGTCTGCAAGAGCGCGTGGAAATACTCACGGATCGCTGGGGCGTCGCCCATATCTATGCGAGCAACGAGCACGATCTCTTTTTCGCGCAGGGATATAACGCAGCCAAAGACCGGCTCTTCCAATTCGAGATGTGGCGACGGCAGGCGACCGGCACCATGGCAGCAATACTGGGTCGGCGGGAGCTAAAACGTGACATCGGCACGCGCCTGCATCTCTTTCGCAGAAACCTGTCCCAGGAACTCAACCACTACCATCCGCGGGGAGAGGCAATCGTCAACGCTTTTGTCGACGGCATCAATGCCTACATTCGCGAGACCGAAGCGGAGCCTGCAATGCTTCCCGTGGAATTCGATCTACTCGGCATCAAGCCGGGCCGATGGACTGCAGCTGTGGTTATTTCGAGACACCAGGGACTCCTGTCTAACGTGACAACTGAGTTGCGCCTGGGACGGGCCGTCGCCCTCGTGGGTGCCAAGACCGTCAAAGAACTGGAATGGTTTCGTCCCGGCGATCCCGTGATGCAGCTGGACCCTGCCATAGACGGGGCTCTGCTGGCGATTGAGATCCTCGATCTTTACCGGGCATTTCGCAGACCAGTGCAGTTCAAAGCCGAAGACATCGTGGCCGAATACCGCGGTGACGACAAATCAATGGCACTTCTTGCCGGGGCAGATGAGGCTGCCATCGCTGTCGGCGATGGCAGCGACGGGACCGGCAGCAACAACTGGGTCGTCAGTGGGCGCTTCACCCAATCCGGTTATCCGTATGTGGTCAACGACCCGCACCGCTCAGTAGCGTTGCCTTCCCTGCGCTACTTCGTCCATCTGCATGCGCCGGGATGGAATGTTATCGGCGGCGGTGAGCCCGTGCTCCCGGGTGTCTCTATTGGTCACAATGAGTTTGGTGGCTGGGGCCTGACCGTGTTTGGTCAGGACAACGAGGATCTCTATGTCTACGACACCAATCCCGCCGATCCCGGTCAGTATCGATATCTCGATCGCTGGGAGGAGATGCAGGTCATCAGGGACGGCATCGCCATCAAGGACGAATCACCTTAGACTGTCGAGCTGAAATACACTCGTCACGGTCCGGTTCTGTTTGAAGACAACAAGAATCACAAAGCCTATGCCCTGAGGGCCGCCTGGATGGAAATTGGCAACGCCCCTTACCTGGCCAGTTTGCGCATGGATCAGGCCAGCAGCTGGCAGGAGTTCGTGGCTGCCTGTTCCTACAGTGGCATTCCATCGGAAAATATGATCTGGGGAGATGTAGACAAAAACATCGGCTATCAGGCGGTGGGTATCTCACCGATCCGACGCAACTGGAGTGGCCTCGTGCCGGTTCCGGGAGATGGCCGTTACGAGTGGGATGGCTATCTTCCCATCAAGGCCCTGCCTCACCTCCTGAATCCGGCAAAGGGGTATTTTGCATCCGCCAACAACTACATGGTTCCCGCCGACTATCCCCACATAAACGCGCTGCACTACACCTGGGGTGACGAGATGCGCGGTCTAAGAGCGGACGAGTTGATGTCCACCGGTCGCCGCCACACGATCGTCGATATGATGAATTACCAGCATGATGAACTGGCCATACCGGCCCGCAGTATCGTGCCCCTGCTGCGACCGATAACCTTCAACGACAGCATGATGAAGAGCGCTGTCGCGAGGTTGCTGGACTGGGACCATGTGCTGGACAAGGAATCCATCGCTGCCACCATCTATGTGAGCTTTGAACGGCAGCTGTCACGCAGTATGCAGCAACTGATGGTTCCCGATCCTGACAGCGATGTTCTTTTCCGGTTGAACAAGAAACGGATCATCGATTGGCTGGTTGCGCCGGACGGCCGTTTTGGTGATGACCCGATCAAAGGCCGTGATGCGCTTCTGGTCAGCAGCCTGAAGCAGGGCCTGATTGATTTGACTGAGCGGTTGGGAACGAATATGGACCGCTGGCAATATGGTCAGGAAAAATTCAAGCACGTGCTTATACGGCATCCTCTCAGTGCAGTGGTGAGCAGTGAAGTGCGCGCCAGACTGGATGTTGGACCTGCACCGAGGGGAGGTTACGACTCAACGCTGAACAGCACAGGAACCAGTAACAATCAGAGAAGTGGTGCTACGTTTCGGGTCATTATGGACAGCGCCAACTGGGATAACTCGATTGCCACAAGTTCCCCCGGCCAGTCGGGGAACCCCGACAGCCCCCATTACAAGGACCTGTTTCAGCTCTGGGTCAAACACCAGTATTTCCCCATGTTCTTCACAAGGGAGAAGGTGGAATCGGTAACGGAGAACCGCACGTGGCTGACGCCACGAGCTACCAGCCGCTAGCTACTAGCTCCTACCCGCAGCCACTAAGAACCAGTTGCCGGCTGCTAGGCGCTAGTAACCGGAAGCTGGAGTGGGCTAGCGCTCCGCGATCGGTACAAAGTCAGTCGCGTTATCACCCGTATAAACTTGCCGCGGACGGGTGATTCGATGGGTGGGATCATCCATCATCTCTTTCCACTGAGCGATCCATCCAGGCAGTCGGCCGACAGCAAACATGACGGTAAACATGTTCACCGGAATGCCGATGGCGCGATAGATAATGCCGCTGTAGAAGTCCACATTGGGATAGAGTTTTCGCTTAACGAAATACTCATCGGAGAGGGCGTGCTCTTCCATTTTCTTGGCGATTTCCAGCACCGGATCATCGATGCCCAATGTCTCCAGGACGCGATCACAGGCCGCTTTGATTACCGTTGCCCGGGGATCAAAATTCTTGTAGACGCGATGTCCGAATCCCATCAGCCGGAAACCTGAATTCGGGTCCTTCGCCTTGGCGATAAACTTGTCCACATCGCCTCCTTCGGCACGAATGAGTTCGAGCATCTCGATGACCTGCTGATTTGCACCACCGTGCAGTGGGCCCCACAGGGCCAATATGCCGGCTGCAACGGAAGCGTAGATATTGGCGTGGCTGCTGCCCACCGTGCGTACGGTGGCTGTACTGCAGTTTTGCTCGTGTTCCGCATGCAGGATGAGGAGCAGATTCAACGCATCCACAATGTCCTGGTTCAGCTCGTATTCCTCGGCCGGGACTCCGAACATCATGCGCAGAAAATTGCCACAGTATGAGAGCGCATCGTTCGGATAGATGAAGGGTTGTCCCATCGACTTCTTATAGGAAAAAGCTGCCAGGGTCCTGATCTTAGAGATCAGTCGAACCGCATTCAGATCCAGATTCTCCGCTTCCTGTTCCACCGATGCTTCTGTGTAGTAGGCCGACAGAGACGCTACCATGGCAGAAAGAATGGCCATGGGATGCGCCTGGGTGGAAAAACTGGAAAAGAAGGTCTTCATATCCTCGTGGATCAAAGCGTGTTTGTTTAGGTCGGCGGAGAATTTATCCAATTCCGTTTGGGTGGGTAATTTCCCGTAGATAACCAGGTACGCCACCTCCACGAAGGAGGACCCTGCACACAACTGTTCGATTGGGATTCCGCGATACCGTAGAATCCCATTTTCGCCATCCAGGAACGTGATCGCACTTGCGCACGATCCGGTATTACCATAGCCTGGATCCAGTGTTATGTGCCCCGTCTCAGCTCTCAACCTACTGATATCAATGGCTTTTTCATTTTCCGTGCCGGTGATAACAGGTAGTACGATGGTTTGCCCGTCGGGAAGATTAAGTTCTGCATTTTCTGCCATGGTGTTTTCTCCAAAATATGATTGACGGATGCCAACGGAGTCGATTATTTGACGAACTTGGATCGAAATCTATCACACTTTGCAACCCTGGTGAGAGGATCAGGATCAATTCCTTCCGTTTTTTTTCTACTTAGTGGAGGTATCTCACCATTTGGCAGGCTACTTGGTCATACTGTCCTCAGCGGCTGGCCAATTGTCGATAAATCCCGGGAAGTCGTTCAGGCAGAGATGCCACATCGGCAACCACTGTATAGCTGATATCTTGGCACATCTCTTTCAGATAGTCCGGCCCCTGCTTGTCGACGGTGATGAGGAAGGGAACGATCCCTTCCCGCTTTCCCTCCACCAGGGCCTGTTTGGTATCGTGTACTGCGTAGTCGAAATCAGTGCGGTCCCGCCCATAGCCCTGGTCCTGAGGTCGCCCGTCGGATACCAGCATCAGGATCCTCACCTTGGCCGGGTAGCTGATAAGTTTTGCCTGGGCATGGCGAATGGCAGCGCCCATACGGGTTGCCCGCATTGGCTCGATCGTGTCGATACGCTTCCTGACGCTGTCATCGAACTCCTGATCCAGCTCTTTGATCACCTGGAATACCACGTTCTTTCGACCTTGTCCCGAGAACCCGTAGATAGCATAGCTGTCACCGATCGCTTCGAGCGCTTCGATGATGAGAACGGTGGACTCCCTCTCCAAATCGATGATGCGTTTGCCGGCAGGCAGCGGGTCCATTCTGCTTTGGTCGTAGATCTCATCTACGGTTGAGGCGGACATGTCCAGGAGAAAAGCCACCGCGACGTTGCGCTCGACTTTATCGCGACGGCTATAGAATCGGGCCAGGGGTCCGATGCCGGCTTTTCTGTCGGCGTGAAATTCGATAGCCTGGTCCAGTTCGATTTCGTGACCGTCCTCCAGCCGTTTGAGCTTACGAAAAGTTTCCGGGCGCATCAGCTCAAACTGGCGGCGGATGGCAGCGATCAGTCCATGGTTACGCTTTAGAGTTTCCGTATAGAAATCCAGTTCGCCCTCGCCGGCGGGCCGCTCTCCGACATGGCACCAGGCCGGTCGGTAGTCGTTCGCCCTGAAATCCCATTCGTCATAGTAAGACCACTGTATTGTCGCTGCGACTTCCTCATCGAGTGGATCATCCGCGATGCTTTCATCCTCCCTCAGATCGCCATCGCGCTCCTGCAGATCGTCCTCGCTCTCCTGCAGATCATCATCGCTCTCCTGCAGATCGTCATGGCTTGAGGCCAGCTCACTCTGTATATGATCCAGCAGCAGATCGATATCGACATCCTCTCCTTCGATCTCCTCCGAATTCTCAAGCAACTGCTGCAGTTGCTCCTTGCTGATCGAATCTCGGTCTTCATGCAGAGACGTCAGCGCCTGTACCAGTTCCGGTTTGAAACTGCCCCGTGAGAATGGCTGCGACGAAACAGCGTAGGGTTGCTGCAGTGCGTCGGCCGTTCCTTCGTCAAACCACCATCGATCAGCGACCCGTGGCGACGTATCCGGTATAGCGCCGGCGACGGACCCTTGCGGCAACGGCAGCCACGTGTTTCCCAGCACTCTGGCAGAAAAATTGGGCAGGGCGACTGCAATGTCGAACAGCCACGCGGCAATTTCGACAGAATCCGCTACGCTGGCATCGAATCGGGTCATCAGCTGCAGGGCGTCGACGGCTTGTGTCATTTGCTCGATCCCTTCTTCAGGCCATCGAACAGTTTCCCGATGTCCCAGTGATGCACGCAATAGATTCTCCACGAATGCCTCTCTAAGTCCCAGGCTGAGCAATTCCGGTCGTTCACTGGCCATGTGACTGCCAAGACGCAGCATCCAACTACGCAGACCCTTGTATTCGACCTGTACACACGCATCGATACGGGTATCTTCCACGATGGTAAACAGATCAGCGATCAGTCGCCGTGAAGAGAACAGATCGAAAAGCCTCTGCATGGGGGAGTGCAGGAAATCGGTTTCCTTTGCCAACTGCCGTTCTCTTGCGGTTACTGTGGACTTCAGGTATCGACCGTCCTGCCCGTACCCATAGCGGAAGGATCCGAATGTCAGGCGACCGGTCTGGTGGGCAATGCATACCTTATACACCTGCAGGTTGGCTTTCTGATCGCCGAATTGGTCGATTGACGCTGGCACAAAGACAGTGTTGCCATCGGTAGTTGCCGCATCTTTCGTGACCCAGCCGATGTTGCGCTCGGCCAACATGTCACTGGACTGCAGTTGCATCTCCTCACCGCCCAGTGCAGTTGCGTAGAGACGCAGCCTGCCTGCGAACCGCTCAAATTCCACCCGTCCGGAGAGAGATCCCAGCAGCAGTTGCGCACCCGCGGTTTCGATGCGAAAGAACGCTGCCACTGCATCACGGTCATGCCCCTCAACCGACAGTTGCAGCCCGCGGGCCAGCCAACCGTGCAACGCTTCCCTTGTTATGCGTTGGCGTACAAATAGCACTGACTTCAGGAATTCTACCGCTGCGGCTGCATTGTGGCTGGCCAGTCTACTGGCCAGCTGGATCAACTCGGCGTGCTCCACCGAGGCCATCTCAGCAATTGCCCCGGCTGTAGCGGAGAGAATAGGTAACGGCGGCGATGCGTCGGCCGCACTGATCTGCGTGACCAGTTGTAGAAAGTGCCCGCGTTGGTCCTTTACCACCGAGCTCAGCAGCTCGGGCCCGGACTCGAAGTAATGCCATGCATCAGACCAGGTGGTGGCCACCACCTGATCTGCCAGATCGATAAAATCGAGTCGCTCGGAAGCCGCCAGGGATGCGAACACCTCGGCCGCTCGCCCGAGGCAACTGCTCGCCAAGTCCATAGAATGTTCGGACAGCCTCAGGATGACGGCCGCAAGCTTTTGGAACTCGTTGGCTGACAGGGATTGCATCAGGGTTGCGCTGCTGGCAAAGAAGAGCTGTGCCAGAGCGGCGCTCTTCCAGCTACCACGGCAGAAACGGCCGCCCTGGTGCACCCACTCCTGCAGGGCCGCCGCGTCCCGGTGGCTAAGAAAATCCGGGCTGGCTTGCAGGAATGCGACGGCCACAAGCGGGGAACGATCGGTCAGCTGCAGGGCGAGTTCCTTGCAGTCGCCCAAAACGTCGGGGTCAACACGAGCTAGCAGATGGGCAGTGGCATCAAAATAGGCGGCCGCCAATCGAGTAGAGGTCCGGGCCAGCACGACCCCGTCCTCCCCCCACCGTTGCTGTTGGCTGGCAGCAAGGGTCGATGGCAGGTTTTGCACTGCCTTTTGGAAAACGGGCGGCAGATCAGCGTCGAGATGTGCCAATTCGTGCCGGTAACGATCGAACAGTGTTTGTGCGCTGCTCACCCTCACTCCTCGAAGATCGAGTCGATCACTTCCTCGATGGTACCTTTTATCTCCAAGTCATCTGTGAGGGCCTGGGCAATGGCAGTCTGACAGGCTCTGCGTGGCGAGATGCCGTCGGCGATCAACTTACCGGCGTAGACCAGCAGACGGGTCGAAACACCTTCTGCTAATCCATGCGCTTTCAAGTGGCGTACCTTCTCACCCAACTTGGCGAGATCGGCGGCGATCTCTGCATGGCAGTCAGCTTCCGCGCTGATGATGGCAGTCTCCTCGCGCCTGCCCGGATAATCGAATTCAATGGCGATAAACCGCTGCCGGGTAGAGTGCTTGAGGTCCTTGAGAGCTGACTGATAGCCAGGATTGAAAGAGAGAACCAGCAGGAAGCCATCAGCCGCTTCTATGAGCTCGCCCCTCTTCTCCATCGGCAGCATACGCCGGTAATCTGCAAGCGGATGAATCAGCACGGTGGTATCCTTGCGGGCCTCGACAATCTCGTCGAGGTAACAAATGGCACCCACTTTCACCGCTCGCGTAATGGGTCCGTCGATCCAACGGGTATCGTCTCCTTCCAGCAGGTATCGACCAACGAGATCCGAGGCGGTCAGGTCTTCATGGCAGGCTACGGTAATCAGCGGTACCCCTTCCTCTTCGTGATTACCGCTTTGACGATGCAAGCGCCATGACATGTATTCTATAAAGCGGGTCTTGCCGCAGCCGGTCGGTCCTTTCAGTAGCACCGGCAATTGCTGCTTGTAGGCCGACTCGAACAGTGCGACTTCATCTGCTATGGGCAGATAGTAAGGCTCCTCGGTGATCCGAAAATCCTCAGCATTGAGTTGCTTGAACGCTTGTTTCATTGGATGCCTAACCTGCCCAGCGTCTTATTCGGTCTCCGTCCCCAGAGCCCTGCCATCAGGACTATTACCCTACAGGGCAATGGCCGACGGGTAAAGTTCGCTGTCCGGCAGGAATAGGGCCCGTGGCTGGCTTGTTAGTCGTTGCTTGACGCAGATCAAAAGCGATGATTGTAATTTCTCCGATTTCGTATAGGGTGATATGAGAAGCGTCCTGTAGAGGAGATCATATGTTCGCCGTCTCGATAAACATCGACCCTGAAAAGCTAAAAGAGGCAGCCAAGAAGAGCAAGGCTAAGAAAAAGGGGCGCGGCAAAGCCGCCAAGACCAACCGAGCCAAGTCCAAAGACAGCGGTTCCTGCAATTCCCCTGACGCATGTCTGACTCCACATCCGGAGTGACCCTGCGGCGTCTGGCGCCGATCGATGCCGCCACCCGTATAGGCGACATGAACTCCGAACCCTACCAGTATCGCGGTTGGGAGGATGTCTATCGGGATGAGTGGAGTTGGGATCAGGTGGTCAAGGTCTCCCATCTTCGCACCAACTGCATTTCCGCCTGCTCTCTTGATGCCTATGTCAAGGACGGCATCGTCTGGCGGGAGGAGCAGAACGCCAATTACCCCCAGGAATTCGAGCAGGTACCGGACTTCAACCCGCGCGGCTGTCCGGCCGGCTGCGCCTATGCGCACCAGATGTATGACCCGACCCGGATTCGCTATCCACTCAAGCGTGCCGGCGAACGGGGATCCGGCCAGTGGCAACGCATCTCCTGGGATCAGGCGACCGAGGAGATCGCCGACAAACTGCTCGATGTGATCGCAGAAGACGGTTCGGAATGCATCATCTTCGACCAGGGCACCACCAATATCGATAACGGTATCGGCTCCACGATCGAGGGCCATCTGTTCACCGGCGGCCTGTCCTCCACCTTTATCGATTCATGGGCCGGGGTGGGTGATCTGCCCGTGGGTCTGATCGAAAGCTGGGGTACCTACATGAGCGAAGGTACCGCCGATGACTGGTTCATGTCCGATTACATTTTGATCTGGATCGGTAACCCCAATTACACCCGCGTTCCGGATGCTCACTTTATCTGGGAAGCGCGCTATCGTGGCGCCAAGGTAGTCACCATCGCGCCTGACTTCAGCCCCTCCACCGTACACGCAGACCGTTGGCTCAATGTTCGCTTCGGCACTGATGCCGCTCTGGCACTCGGCATGGTGCATGTGATCATCGAAGAGGGTCTGTACGACCTCGAATATATCAAGGAGCAGACCGATCTGCCCTTCCTGGTGCGCGCCGATAACGGCAGGTTTCTGCGCCAGTCGGATGTAGTGGAGGATGGTGCCGACGACGAATTCTATTTCTGGAACAAGGTAAACGGGCGCAAGGAACTCGCCAGCGGTACCTGGGGCTCGGACGTCATGACCCTGGAGCTGGCCGATTACGAAGATCCGGATCTCGAAGGCGTCCATCGCGTGCGTCTCAAGGATGGTCGAACCATCCGCGTGCGCCCCGTATTTGAACTCTTGTGCAAACACATTAGGGACTACTCGCCAGAGCAGGTTGCCGAGATCACTGGCGTAGCCGCTGGTAATATTCGACGGGTTGCGCGGGAGATGGCAGCCGTGAAATCCGCCATGATCTTCTCCTCCTGGGGAGCCTGCAAACACTACCACTCCGATCTGTTTCAACGGGGTATGGTGTACCTGCTGGCGCTAACGGGCAACTCAGGGGGCAAGCCGGGATCGGGGATGAAGGTGTCCACCTGGTGGCCGATGCCAGGCCAGATACTCAATACCGGTGGGGCGCGCATGCGAACCGAGCCGCCGCCACCCCTGCCCGTCAAAGAGGCACAGATGCAGGATGTCTCGAAGATGATGTTCGATATGAGCAGTGGTGGCAGGACCACCCCTCTGGTTCCCTGGTTATATGCCCATGACCCTAAATTCAGGGAGATCTCCTCTCGGAGCGCTTACGCCGATCCAGCCTTGAAGCGACCGGTTGAGGAGTACATGACGGAGATTTTCGAACGCGGCTGGCAACCCATCTCTCCGAAGCCACCCAAGCGACCGAAATTCTTCTACTTTTCCGGTCCCAATCCACTGCGCCGCTGGCCCAACTCGAAGACTATCCGTGACAGTCTCTGGGCGAGTATCGACACCATCGTCACTACCGATTTCAGGATGTCCACTTCCGCAATGTGGGTCGACTATGTCCTGCCGGCCTGCGGATACTACGAGAAACCGGGCATCAAATACGTGCAGTCGTACATCCCTTACGTGATCGTGGGAGACCGGGCGGTGCAGCCGTTGTACGAATCGAAACACGAGTGGGACCTGATTCTGCTGCTGGCAAAGAAGATTCAAGAACGCGCCATTGCAAGGGGCATGAAGAGCTTTACAGACAATAGCGGCGTGGAGAAGCCCCTTGCCACCATCTACGATGAGATTACCGCCGACGGTGCCTATGTTGAAGGGGAGGAGGGGGAAAAGGCGGCTCTCGACTATATCCTGGAACACTCTCCTATCACACGTGCCAGTGAACTGGGTGAGCAGCCCTGGTCAAAAGCCGCTGAGGACGGCATGGTCAAGATAAAAGCCATCGATCCAATCCATATGGCCATCGGGCTCAACTCGGTGATGAGCGATTTCGATTACAGCGAGCCGCTGAATCAGTTTGCCTGGTTTATCAAGCACAAGAATCCATGGCCGACATTAACAGGTCGTCAGCAGTTCTACATCGACCAGGAGTGGTTCATGGAACTGGGCGAAGAGCTGGCAGTGCACAAGGAGCCCGTACCGGCCGGTGGTCCCTATCCGCTGAGACTGACCGGCGGCCATACCCGTTGGAGTCAACATGCGATCTTTCGCGCCAACGAACAACTCTTGCGCCTGCAGCGAGGCGGACCCGTTGCCTACATCAGCATAACCGATGCAGCTCGGCGTGGCATCGAGGACAACGATCACATCCGAGTGTACAACGACGTCGGTGAGTTTATCCTCAGGGCCAAGGTTTCGGCAGCGGTCCAGCCTGGTGAGGTGATCTGTTATCATGCCTGGGAGTCCTACCAGTTTCCCGATGGCGCAAATCAGAATCACGTGGCGGCGAGTCCCTTAAAACCCACCAACATGGTGGGTGACTATGGACACCTGCAGTATCGCGGTGCCTATTTCAGCATGAATCACGTTCCCAAGGAGGTCGCCATCGAAGTGGAGAAGGTGGAGGAGCCGTCATGACAGACGGGTCGGTCACGCATATCCTCGATGCCATCAATCAGCCCGTCAGCTTCGAAGAATTGTTGTCACCCGTCGCTGCCGCTTGGGATGCTACGAGGGAGGTGGTGATTTCCCTTACGCCGACCCCGCTTGAACGGCAACCGTCCGCTTACGTGCAGACCGTCTGGCGCGAGCGTCCGCGCGGCGAGGTGAGTGAAGTGAAGGTGCGTGCCCTCTGCAATGACAGCTCCGTGGTACTGCGACTCGATTGGGCTGCCGGGGAACCACGCAGATCGATCAATGACGTCAACGTCTATGCCGATGGCTGTGCCGTGCTGTTTCCTGCGAATGGAGAGGCGGCTGAACTGGATACCATGGGCAGCCCTGAAAAACCGGTGGCCGCATGGCACTGGCGTGCGGGTGACGAGCAACCTTTTTCAGTCACGGCGACGGGCATTGGCAGCGTAAAGCGGATCGTCGAACACCCGATAAAAGTGGGCGCCCGTTGGGGTGAAGGCCGCTGGCGAGTGGCACTCGGTAGTCCATTGCCGACCGATACAGTTGGCCTCGCGAGAGGCGGTGCGGTCCCAGTTGCATTTGCAGTGTGGTGCGGCGCTGCCGATGACCGTGGCGGCCTGAAATCCTATTCCCAACAGTTTCACCAGTTGCGGCTGCAATAGCTGCGCGAGGGAGATCCATCATGACCGCTGCTGCAACTCCATCCCGCCAGTTTGCCATGGTGTTCGATCTCAACAAGTGTCTGGGCTGTCAGACCTGTACCATCGCCTGCAAGACCCAGTGGACCCGTGGCGGCGGTATGGCGGCCATGTGGTGGAACATCGTCAATACCATACCCGGGCGTGGTACGCCGCGTGACGCCTTTGAACTAGGAGGTGGTTATCGGGATGGTGTACCCCAAGCCGGAGAATTGCCTGGTAAGCGGCAGTGGGGCGAGGCCTGGGATTTCGATTATGACAAGGTGTTCTACGACGGAAACTATGGTGGTAACAACTATGTCAAGCCGCGGGAGCACGATGGTGCGGCTCCCGAATGGGGGCCTAATTGGGATGAGGACATGGGAGCCGGCGAGTATCCCCACTCCTATTTTTTCTATCTGCCCCTGGTCTGCATGAACTGCAGTAAACCGGCGTGCCTGGAAGCCTGTCCCCGGGATGTGATCTACCGGCGAGAGGAGGATGGCGTGGTGCTGGTGGACGAGGAACGCTGTCATGGCTATCGATTCTGCATTGAAGCTTGCCCCTATAAACGCATCTACTTCAACGAACAAAGGGCCATTGCGCAAAAATGCATCTCCTGCTATCCGCGTCTGGAGAAGGGGGTTGCACCTGCCTGTGTAAGGCAGTGTCCTGGACGTGTCAGGCATGTGGGATTTCTGGATGATGTAGACAGTCATATTCACAAGCTGGTGAACGACTGGAAAGTGGCGCTGCCGCTGCGACCGGATTTTGAGGTGGAGCCAAATGTCTTCTATGTCCCTCCTACCATGCCCCTTGCCTTCGATGAAAATGGTGAATTCGATGATGCCGCCTCGCGCATGCCTCTGGACGAGTTGCGTCTAATGTTCGGGCCGGGAGTGGAGCATGCATTGGCTGTGATCGATGCGGAACGCCAAAAGGTAGCAGCGGGGGGCAGTTCTGAACTGATGGATATTCTGATCTCACGTAATTGGCAGGACATGCTTGGACCCTTCCCTCAGGATCCAGGAAAGCTGGAGCGACCGCCGCCGCGCAATGACGCAACAGAGCGGCGAGATTAGCCTGATCGAGACGCATCACCAGGCTGCCGCTGTGCGCAGCTCCTTCTATGCCAAGCTCTCCGAAGTATTGGCCTACCCAACTTCCGAGCTAAGGGGTGAAGTGGCCACAGGCGAACTGCGCAATGTTCTGTCAGAGCTGATCGAGCAGCTTCCTTACGACTTTTCCGTCCAGGACCTCGCCTGTTTCGAGCTTGAATCGGTCGATGCAATGGAGAGTGAGTACATTCGATTGTTCGACCTGCCCGTGGATGGTCCTCCCTGTCCCTTGTATGGCGGATTACTCGGTGGCGACCGCCGCCAGGTGATGGAGGAGTTGCTGCGCTTGTATCGCCATTTCGGTCTCAGTACGGCAGATGCGGCAGTGCGTGACTTGCCGGACAGCATCCCCACGGTGCTGGAGTTTCTCCAGTTTCTGACTCAGCGGGAGGCATCTGCAGGCAATGTGAATGAGGCGGCACCATTGCGCACGGCCCAGCGTGATCTGTTGGAGCGTCACCTGACCCGTTGGATTCCAAGGATCATCGAGCAACTACAAGCGCGCAAACCGATGCCCCTATACCTGGTCGGCATGACCCTGACGGGTGAATTCGCTGGCTCTGAATTGCAGCAACTCAATCGGCACGGCGAATCACCATCGAAATGAGATGATGCGGCTAACCACGGCCGTGGATCGCTGCAAATACGGCTTCGACCATTTATCTCCATCTGTTATATACTTATACTCTAGATTTATAAGCGTGGAGATTATTGCCAGATGCAGTTCCTTAGCCGGGCGAGATCCATCCCACTGCTGACCTGGGCCTGGGACTACGATCGTATGCAACTGCGCGAAGACGTGGTCGCAGGGATCGTGGTGACCTTTCTCACCATTCCCCAGGTGATCGCATACGCCTTTCTGGCAGGATTGCCGGCCGAAGCGGGACTCTATGCAGCCATCGCTGCCCTCGTATGCTATGCGGTGTTCGGCAGCAGTCGAACGCTGGCCGTGGGTCCCACCGCGATAGTAGCCATGATGACCCTCGAGACGGTCTCCTCTCTGGCGCCGGCGGGAACGTCCGCCTATGCTGAAACCGCAGTGCAACTGGCCCTGGTCAGCGGGCTGGTTCTGATCTTTCTCCGGATTATCAATTTTGGCGCACTGGTCAGTTTCCTGAGTCACGCTGTAGTGACCGGCTTTATATCCGCGGCAGCTTGTCTGATTATAATCAATCAGCTTGCCGCGATCGCCGGAATCGACAGCGCGCCCGGTACCGGCATCGATGCGGTACTGTCTCACCTGGCGTCGAACCTGAGTGATATCAGTGGCGTCACGCTGTCCATCTCTGTCTCTGCCATGCTGCTCATGTGGTTTTGTCGTTCTCCCCTTAGCAAGATCGTGGTGCGCCTGGGCCTGTCTTACTACCTTGGCAGTGTGCTGACAAAATCCGCTCCCCTGTATGCTGTACTGCTGGGTATCTGGCTGGTGTGGATGTTTGCCCTAGACGAAGTTGCCGTAGTGGGTGCTATACCTACGCAGTTGCCGTCACTCAACTTGCAGCTGTTTGAGCTGCAGCAATTGCTGCATCTGCTGCCTTCCGCCGTTCTGATCAGTATGGTGATCTTCATCGAAAGCGCATCGGTTGGCACGGCTGTAGCCACCAAACGAAGGGAGAAAATAGAACCCAACCGGGAGCTGGTGGCGCTCGGCGGCGCCAATATCGGTGCAGCCTTGTTGGGTGGATTCCCGGTAGCCGGCAGTTTTGCACGCACCATCGTAAACTACAGCTCGGGTGCTACTTCACCCATGGCATCCCTCGTGACGGCACTCGGCGTAGTCGTGGCGCTGGTGTTTCTCGCGCCACTTTTCTTCTATCTGCCGCAAGGGGTGCTGTCTGCAATCATCGTGATGTCTGCGCTACAGTTGATCGATGTGCAATTGATTCGCAAGATACTGGTGTTCAATCAAACGGATGCGGTCACCTTTCTGTGCACCTTTACTGCGGTGTTAGCGACCGGCGTCGAGACGGGGATCCTGGTGGGGATCGCCATCTCTTTCGCTCTGTTGATTAGAAGCAGCAGTAAACCGAACATCGCGGTAGTCGGCAGGGTCGGGCAATCTGAACATTTCAGGAACGTGTCAAGGTATGCGGTGACAACCTGCCCCGAAGTATTGGCGGTGCGCATCGATGAGAGTCTCTACTTCGTAAATACGCGCTATATTGAAACCTTCCTGCTCAACAAAGTAGCCGAAAGTCTGGCGTTGCAGCATATCCTGCTGATCTGTACCGCGACAAATTTTATCGATACCAGTGGCTTGGAAATGTTGGAGACCTTATCTGAAAACCTGCATGCAGTGGGTGTTACGCTTCACCTCGCCGAGGTTAAAGGGCCGGTCATGGACCGCCTGAGGGAGACCGACTTTCACAGACAGATGAAGGGAAAGGTCTTCTTCACCGCGGATATAGCCATGCGCGAACTGGGTGGGATCTGAAAGCGGCAGGAATCGCGGCAGAGCGTTGCCGAGTGAGTTCAGAAGACGTCCTTACGCCGCCGGGTCTCGGCAAATACCTCCACCAATGGTGCCCCGACCAGGCCAACGGTTGCCTGCAGATCCTCACTCATGGGTCGGAGGAAGGGATTGGTGCGTTTCTCCAAACCGATATCGGAAGGGACGGTCGGTTCGCCGCGGTCACGCAGTGTATCGATCTGCTTCGCTCTGGCCACCAACTCTTCGTTCTGCGGCTCGACGGAAAGGGCAAATTTGGCGTTGGCCTGGGTGTACTCATGGGCACAGTAGACCACTGTGTCGTCCGGCAGAGCCATCACCTTCTGTAGACTGGTCCACATCTGATCTGCCGACCCTTCGAACAGACGCCCACAGCCGAGGGCAAACAATGCATCGCCACTGAACAGGATGGCATCGTCTTCGAAGTAATAGGCGATGTGTCCCTGGGTATGTCCCGATACGTCCAGCACACGTACTGAATGACCGCCCAGATCAAAGCGATCGCCATCTGCTACCTGCTGCTGAATACCCGGAATCCGGGCCGCGTCGCTGCTCGATCCGACGATGGTGCATCCCCACTTTGCCTGCAACTCGAGATTGCCACCGGCGTGATCGAAATGGTGGTGTGTATTCAGGATGTGGGTCAGTTTCCAGCCTGTTGCCTCAAGTGCTGCGTTAACCTTGGATGCTTCGGGCGTATCGATTGCGGCGGTGACATCGCTGTCACCGTCGTGAACCAGGTAGCCATAGTTGTCGCTTAAGCAGGGAAACATGTTTACTTGCAGTTCAGCCATTTCGTTGCCTCTTCAACCTTCGAGTTGAAATTAACCATATCCGGTTAGTTGTGCAACATCAACAGTTCCACGCGCTCGTCGAACGATCCGGGCATTTGGTCGGCCGGTGCAGAGCATACATCTCAATTCGGGGTATTCTAAAGGGCACCATGATTCTGAGAACCCGGAGAATATTGAGATCCAATGGAAGTAGTTGGTGAAAAGACGGATCGATCCCGACCGACACCTCTAACCCGACAGGGAAAGAAGAAATATCACCGTACTTTTTGTGCGGTCACTGGCCTCTGGGCCAGCAGCGCGAACATCAGGAACTTACTATGAGTACATGGGTGAGAGCACTGGCAGTCTTGAGCAGCGGCATGCTGGGTGGTGGCTTGGCCTCTGCGGGCGACGTGTCTGACGACACAACGTCGCCCGACCGAGAGGCGTTACAGATGCATTGGGCTGCGGGCGATTACGCAGACGCATTGCCCATCGCTGAGCGAATTGTCGAGGCGAAGCAGAGAACTGTCGCAGCAGGGCAATATGAATTGGCAGCCCCACTCCACAACCTGGCAACCATCCAACGAAATCTGCAGCAGTATGATGCCTCGGAGCAAAATTTCGCCCGCAGCATCGATATTGCCGCAGAGACGAAGGGACCATACGCGCCAATCCTCCTGGCCAGCATGAGTCAGTTAGGTGCGCTGCATTATCAAACGCAGAGGTATGCAGAGTCCCTCGAACTGCTGCGGCGAGCGCAGCACATCGCGCATCGAAACCACGGCGTCTATACCCTCAAGCAACTCAGTATTGTCGACTGGATCACCAAAGTGAATTTGGCAACCGGCCAGATTCTGGCTGCTACCTGCAACGCTCTGTCGTAGATCCGTAGTGCATCGGCATATTGGCCTGTGTCACGCAACCAGTAGATCTGCAACAGAGATTCGCTTACAAAATCAGTGAGAGGAACTATGGCGAAAGCGATCAGAGGATGATTCCTGCAATGTCCAAGCTGGGAAACTTAACTGAAACCAATAACAGCGCCGTCGATCTCAAATTGGTTTCCATTCTGAGAGCGATGTCCGCAACCATGTACCTGCAGGGGCGCTGCTGTCCGGATGAGCCCTTGGAAAGGGCGCTGGATATCGTGGTGCGTGAACCGGCCACCGATGCAGCAGACGAACTGACAGCAATCATGCATCTGGCGGATATGAGCCTGTTGACGGGTAGGGAAGGCAATGCCGGCAAGCTATACAGAAGAGCCTGGAATATGCTGGCCTGGGAAGACGGAGTCAATAGAAAAGCAGAACGACTGTTCGCTGCCCCCACGCGGCTGGGAGTCAGCCGAGTTAGCCATCTGGTGAGTGCCTACGGTCAAGCGCAAAGGCGCCGGCCCCAGTCGGTTCATGTGAAGACCTATCGACCTGCTCAATCCGACTCTCGCGGAATCTCCTTCTCATTCAGCAAACCAAAACCCCGGCGATCCGGATTGATCGGCACGCCTTTAGCGCTCTGTTACCCGCAGGTACTTGACCTGGCAAAGGTTGACGGCAAAGAGGATCTGTCCGAGTACTACATGGACCTGGATTTTTTGGTAAGTCACGACGGCAAGGTAAGCAACATCGCGCTCGTTGAGAGCAACACACCGTCCCGGCTGGGCAGATATGTAAAGAACATACTACGCGTTACGCGCTTCAGACCGCGTCTGCATGAGGGTGAACCGGTTGCTACAGAGAACGTGAGTTTGCGGCAGACGTTTGCTGCTGACCAAATCACTGATAGTGATGCGGTCTATCCCCATAGCGTTGAGAAGACCGCTGCAGTGCACGGATGTAACCTGCTGGCCGCTTCTGCCAGCTGAGTCGGGCTGGGACGATTAACCCGTTTGAGCGGATCCGACGTTAACATGACCTAGACAGTGAGCAGCTGCCAGCAAGCCGGGCAAACGTCTGTTGTGGTAATCTGTCAACCGGTGGATTTAGGGCCCAGCATGGATTATGTCCTTGGCGATCGGACAGACCTTGGCAAATATCAGTTACTCCAGTCGACGTAGCTATGGCAGGAAAGGGGATGATGAGCTGATGACGGCTTATCAGAGTGGGGATATGCGCGCGTTTGACGAACTCTACAGACGATTCAAACAACCGCTCTATAGTTTTCTCATCAGACAGTCTGGTGGTGAGCCAGTGGCCAGGGAACTGTTTCAAGATGTGTGGCTGCGCGTCATCTCTTCCGGCAAACGATATAGCAGCAGTGGGCGTTTTAGATCCTGGTTATTTACACTGGCTCACAATCGCCTGGTGGATTATTACCGGCAACAGGACAGAATTCCCGAGGGGGAAGCATTGACCGATGTGGCGGCGCCGACTTCCGATTCCCCGGAACAGGATGCCATCCTGATGGAACGTGCGGAGCGGCTGCTGACAATAGTTGAATCGTTACCATCGGAACAGAAAGAAGCCTTCTTGCTGCGGGAAGAGGGCGGCCTCACGATCGAAGAGATTGCCGGCACTCAGAATATCGCTCGGGAAGCTGCCAAGAGCCGGTTGCGATATGCGTATGGCAAGATCAGGACAAAGCTGGCGGAAACGGAAAATGAAACCTGAAGATAGAAATAGCTGGCGAAGGGAAGATCATGAGTTCCAACAGGAATTTCAGGACGTATCTGAAGTCTTTCAGAAAGTCGCTACCAACGTAGCTACCGTCCCGGCAGATCTCGATCGTCACATAAAGGAACTGGCTTCGAGTCAAGTGGCTGAGGAGTTGAATGACCACTGGTTGCTCGGCGGGATTCCGCAACTGTCCATGGCCGTCAGTTTGATGTTTGCTATCGGCGTATTGTTTGTCGTCAGCTTGGACAGGTACGAAACTGAATCCCGGCTGGTTCTGACCGACGGGCAGGGCGCCCCTGAATTCGCACCCCTGCAGCAAGAAGGGGAGCGTGCCGAACAGCTGCGCAAGAGCGTGCCGGAGCGGGCAAACAGGGGGGCGCCTCGAGAGCAGTTTACGAACGAGCCTGCGGCGGAATCAGCCGGCTACGCAGCTATGTCGGCGGAGCCGGTTGCCCTGACGAGCGCGGCAGGGGATGACTACCATCTGCTTGAGAGAGCAGATCCCGTCTATCCCCAGCCGGCATTAGAGCAGGGAATAGCAGGCTGGGTGCTGATCGAATTCAACCTTTCTATGGAGGGCAAGGTTGAGGAACCGGTGGTAGTGGAAGCGTGTGGCATGGCAGTGAACAGCTCGGTCGATCAAAGCTGTTCAGAATATGGCAATCCGATATTCAACGATGCAGCGCTGCAGGCGGTACGGCAATTCAGATACAAACCCAGGTATGCAGAGGGTCGGGCGGTGGTTGTTGAAGGTGTTCGGTACAGAGTCAGGTTTCTATTGCCGGAATCGAAACAAACCCTTGAACAGGATAGATAGGCGGTGGCTGTACTCAATCGTTAGATGTTCTTGACGGACACAATGTGATCGCGATTCAGGAACACCTTGCGTCCACCGTGAAACATGGTGATAAACGTGTAACGACCGTTGAGTATATCTGAAACTCTGGTCTCTTCCGCCAAAGTTGGATAGACAACGCCGTTCAGGTTCTGTCCATTCGAAAAATATACTTCCAGTGCTTTGGGTTCAAGCAGGGTCTGACTCTGAATAGCTGAGTCGTCCTGCCAACTCCTGATATAGGAAAGTTGAGGTCTGTTCAATAGGCGGTAGCTGCCATCCCCGCCCTCAAACGGAAAGAACGGATCGCCGTCCTCATTCAGAAAATCGTCGATACTGGGTTCCCCGCTTGCGGTTACCAGGTCCTCGGTAATAAACAGGGTCCCATTCAAAGATTCGCCGCTTGACAGTGTGATTTCCACAGATACCCGGATTTTAGGAATTTCGTACATGCGCCCTCCTTATCCGCTTTATCATATCGACAGCTATCAGCATACCATGAAACAAGAGCGAAATGCCGGGCTCGCATTCTACACGCCAGATGCCTTGCGGCTGTCCGAGTGCGTCTGATGAAATGTTATCGGCGCTCAAAACTGCCTGGGTCCCGGTCATTGCCACCAAGATACACAGCCTTCTTGGGATATGCGCAGAGCGGGCGGGAGCCGCCTTCGGGAAACCGTGCAGCAATCACTTCGGGAATCTTGTCGTTCTGTTCCCACTGTTCCAGTGCACTCAGAAAATCGGCCTGTTGTGGCCCGGGTCCGCCTGCACAGTGCAATACGCCAGGCATCATGAACAATCGAACGTCATTTTTGGCACTCGCATCCAACCTATACACACTTTCAACATAATCGATGGTGCCGAGGGCCGATAGCGCTGCATCCGACCAGCCGTGGTAAAGCAATAGTTTGCCACCAGCTTTGCGGAACTCAGACAGATCCGGATTGTTGGCGTTGAGTATCGCTGCAAGGCGTTCAGTTTTTTCTGCGTAATCTTTGAAGTCGTAGTTCACATATGACCAGTCGGGATCATTGAATATGAAGTATTTCATTATGCCCGTGCCAAAACCAAACGCAGCATTCGGCACACCGAAATTGTTAGGTCCGCGGGCGAGCCAGTTGCCCCAGCCTTCCTGTAGATCTTCGCCCCCGAACGGATAACCGACAAGAATCTTTCCATCGGGGCTCGAGGGTCCGTCATAGATAGATTTGACAACGGCCAGTTTTGCTGCAGACAAGTCGAGCTTGTTGATATCAAAATCACAGTCACGCGGATCGTTCATGACGCCGTCTTTGATGCCGTCCAGTTCATCGCAGGCATTCAGTATCGAACCGGCAATGTGTTTTCGGTCGGCCTCAGTCAGTGTTGCCGAAGTTGGATTGCGATCGTCCGGTGCATGCCTTGCTGTATGGAAACGAAGGCGGCAGCAACACCGGTCCAGCTCAACGCCGGGGCAACGGCAATAGTCCCGGTAAAGTCATTTGGGTAACGTTGTGCAAAACCGAGCGCTTGTCGTCCGGCGTTTGAACAGCCGGTAAAGTAAGATTTACCAATCGGCTTTTGGTAATGGCCTGTTGATATTGTGACATATTATGGCAACTTTGGTGCCTTTTGCAGCAGTCTTAGCGCCTATAACAACAGGCAGCGTAATATCTGGTTTCTTTTAGTAGCGAGACTATAATTGGACCGACTAAACAAGGTCTGAGAGCGGATATGAGCAATCGAACTTCACCAAACAGGCTGAGTGTCACGCACCTTGCCTTCACCTGCCTAGTGTCGGTTTCAATCGGTGTATCGGCAGATAACGATATACAACGCACAACGGATGGGCATCCGGACCTCTCCGGAACCTACGATATAGCCACGTTGACGCCCACGTTCAGGCCTGCTCGACTCGGTGACAAGCTGACACTTACCGATGAAGAAGCAGAAGCCGTGGCAGAATACTGGAAGAACAGCCTGGAGAAAGACAGGGCTCCGAGCGATCCTGATCGCACAGCGCCACCGAAAGGTGGGACCCAGTTCTATATTCCTGAGTTCGAAGGCGCAGCGGGCCGGGTCGGTGGATACAATGCATTTTTTATCGATCTTGGAGACAGCAATTTCAAGATAGATGGGAAGTGGCGGACCTCGATTGTCACATCACCTACCAACGGTCAAATGCCGGCGTTGTCCGATGCCGGCAAACAGCGCATCGCAAAAGCAGGCGCCTTCCGGCACGAGAATACCGGTGAAGCCTGGTGGATAGATATGGATAGTGGGCCTTATGACGATCCGGAGCTGCGTCCATTGGGAGAGCGATGCCTGTTGGGATTTGGATCGACTTCGGGTCCACCCATGCTGCCGGTTATGTATAACAACCTCAAGAAAATAGTGCAGACCGAAGATCATGTCATGATTCTCGTTGAGATGAATCACGACGCGCGAATCGTTCGCATGAATGATAAGCATGTACCCGCCGACGTCCGGAAGTGGATGGGCGACTCTGTAGGCCATTGGGAAGGAGACACGCTGGTTGTGGATACCACTAATTTCCGTCCACAGTCAGGTCTGGGGATGGCGTCGAAGGATCTCCATGTGCTTGAGCGATTCTCCCGACTCGACAGAGATACCCTGTTGTATCAATTCACCGTGGATGATCCTACCTGGGCCGAGCCCTGGAGCGGAGAATATCCGTGGCCGGCCAGTGACGATCAAGTCTATGAATACGCATGTCACGAAGGTAATTACTCGTTAGGTGGGATCTTGAGGGGAGCAAGACTGCTTGAGAAGGAAGCACGTGCCGGCAGTGTGGAAAACGCCGGGAGTTAGGGCAGGATAGAAGAGCAATTGCAGTGGGCCGGCTGGTGCTCTCTGAGTGGCACTGATCGCACCTATACACTATTGACTTGCCAGTCCAGCAGATCTTCTCCTTGAAACACAAACCTGCCATCGACGCCCTTCCCTGACAGAACCTGCGGTAACCAGTAGATATCGTCCTCCCACATTTCCTCGTATGGAATCTCATCTACGGGCGTCCACAACGGAATGGCTTCCTCGGTTTCTGTCGCTGTTCCCTGGTAGTCGGTCGCCACGAAGACGTAGCCGTGAATTTTGGGGAAGTCATCTGAATGAAAGCGAAGTTCGCCCCGCGCGACGACGTTGAGGGGTGTGATCTTCAATTCTTCCTGCGTTTCCCGGATTGCACACTGCATGGGTGTCTCACCTTCCTCTATGCGGCCACCGGGCCCGTTGATCTTGCCGGCGCCGAGGCCCCTTTTTTTTCTGATCAGTAGAACCTGATCGCCCCTCAACACGAACATCAGGGTAGCGCGTTCCTCCACCACCCAGGTTTGCCAATCGATCTGGTCAACGCGCCAGATATCAGGAAGCCCATCCGTCATTCTTCTTCTCTCTTTTTTGCATGCGCTCGTCGGGGACGCCTGGCCGGCGCACCTAGCCGGCCGCACCCCGCCGGTCGCACTTAGCCGGCGGCCTTAGTCATTGGCTGTCGTTAGCCCTGTAATCGCCGCTACTATCTGATGCCACGCGCCGCGAGGCAGATCGTGTCCCATCCCGTCGATCAGGAGCAGATCAGATCCTTGGATGGCGGCGTGCGTATCCTTGCCTGCTTCCACGGGAACCAGTGGATCGGCGCTTCCGTGGATCACCAGTGCAGGTAGCTGCAGAGAACTGAGCTGGGGTCTACGGTCGCCATGGGCCACGATAGCGGCCATCTGCCGGGCCGTGCCCTTCGGATAAAAAGAACGATCGTAGGATCTGGCTGCACGTGCTTTCACCCGCTCTTCATCGATGGGAAAGCCGGGACTGCCGATCACCTTTAACGTCTGAACCGAACGATCGATATTACCTTGGCGGGTCGTCGGAGGCGGAGTGACCAGGGCGGTCATTGCCTCCGACGACGCCTGGGGAAGTTCGGGATTGCCCGTGCTGGACATGATCGAGGTGATGGATTTGACTCTGTCCGGATGCCGAATGGCCATGGCCTGCACGATCATACCTCCCATGGAAGCTCCACAGATGTGGGACTGCTCGATGTCGAGTGCTAACAGGAGAGCAAAGCCGTCCTCCGCCATGTCCTCCAGCGTGTAGGGGACCGAGGGGGTGATGCCCTGGGCCAAGTCGGTGGCGAGTTGAGCCATATCGGGCACCGGCTCACTGTCGAATTTTGTGGAGAGACCGACATCGCGATTGTCGAAGCGAATCAGGTAGTGACCTGCATCCGCCAGGAGTTGACAGAGTCCATCATCCCAGAAAACCATCTGGGCCCCCAGACCCATCACCATCAACAGCACACGATCACCGCGATTGCCGAACGTGTCATATTCGACCTCAATACCATTTACAGCTAACAGCGTCATATCTTGATTCCCGGCGAATCTATCATCAGCTCAACCATAGGCGTTCTGCCCGCAACATCATGAAGCTGTCACTCACGACCTGCGTGCATGAACCAGCGTGTCCAGGGCAATGAGGTCTGGGGCGCCACCGTGGCCAGGTTCTGAGGATACCGATCGTTGTACCACCTCTGCCCGGATGATTTCGCAATCCATAAGGTCACGCTCGATATCCGATGGCGTACAGAGCAGGTCCGGGTCCTGTGGACCTCCCTGTCCCTTCTCTATATTGCTGAGATCGTGACCCACGTAGAGAAAATGTCCGCCGGCTGCCAGGCCCATCAGACTGTTGTGAATGACCGTGCGTTGCTGCGCCCGGGGGATATGAAAGTAGAGCATTATGATCAGGTCGAAACGGTCTTGCGCCGATTTGTAGCGGGTGGCATCGTCACATATCCAGTTGACGGCGACGTCTTCACTGTTGGCGAGTTTCTCACCTTTGCTGATACCGACGGCCGAGAAGTCGATCGCTGCCACCTGCCAGCCCTGCTTGGCCAGCCAGACGGCATTGCGACCTTCACCGGCGCCGAGATCCAAGGCTCTGCCGGGCGATAGATCCTTAGTCTCAGCCACCAGAAACTGATTTGGATCTGCCGTCCAGACGAATTCTCTCTGTTCGTAACGCCGGTCCCAGAGATCTCTGTTCATGGGGATATCCGATTGAGTCTGTTTCGGTTGGCCTGCCGGTCATTGTCCCACAGGTGGATCCTGATTGAAAAATCTCGACCTGGCCTCTTGAGAAATCATCAATCGATCCTATATAGGGTATTGAAGGGAACAAAGGCCTGACAAAGCCGTCTAAGCCATTGAAACAAGGTAACTTTTCACCGAGGCATGAATGACCACAGCAACAGCCACTGCTAATCTACCGGTAGTCGGTAGCGGCAGCCTGCAGGCATATATCAACACGGTTCATCAGATTCCCATGTTGCGTAAGGAGGAGGAGATCGATCTCTTCACCCGCCTGCAGGAAGACGATGACCTGGATGCCGCTCGCCGGATCATCATGGCCCACCTGCGTTATGTCGTCTATGTGGCAAAGAGCTATAAGGGCTATGGATTGCCGCTCGAGGACCTGATCCAGCAGGGCAACGTCGGTTTGATGAAATCCGTACGGCGATTCGATCTGCAGCATAAAGTCCGTTTGGTCTCCTTTGCCGTCTACTGGATCAAGGCGGAAATTCATGAATTCATCCTCAAGAACTGGCGTCTGGTGAAAGTTGCCACCACCAAGGCGCAACGCAAGCTGTTCTTCAACCTGCGCAAAGCCAAGCGACGTCTCGGTTGGTGCAATCCGCAGGAGGTCAAATTAATTGCCGAAGATCTCGGAGTCAAGCCGGATGAGGTGGTGGAAATGGAATCACGCCTGTTCGGGGTGGATGAGAGCTTTGATTCCGCACAGGAAAAGGACGGTCCGGCCCCGGCAGACTATTTGACCGGTGCACGATCGGATAATCCGGTGGTCCTGCTGCAACAGGATGAGACCAAAGAAGTGCAGGTGGCCGGATTGCACACTGCCCTTGAGAATCTGGATGAGAGAAGTCTGGACATCGTTCGCAGCCGCTGGCTGGCCGATGAGAAAGCGGGTCTGAAGGAACTGGCGGCGAAATACGGAGTTTCTCTGGAACGAATTCGACAGATCGAAGCGAAGGCGTTGCAGAAGATGCAAGTCTCTATCGAAGCTTAAAGTCGCTCTACGTCTAAGAGCGGTCGTTCATCGCCAAGCCTGCCACGATGGCAGGCTTTTCATTTTGTGGGCATGACGACAGCGATGCGAGCCGTTGATGCTCTCTCGCCAGGGCCATTTCTGCAGCTTGCCCCTCTCCCGGTTACTTCCTTTTCTTGGCTGGTCGTTTCTTAGCTGCCGGTCGCTTCTTTGAGGCTGGTTTCTTCCTGGCTCCTGCTTTGCTCTTTGCTGCTTTGGCACGCTTGGAACCAACACGGGCGTCTCCGCCACGCTTCTTCTTGTAGGTATCGCTGTCCCTGAAGGGATCATCGCGCCATTTGAGTGCCTGTCGCAGGCCACCCTCGCGCATCTGATCCTGATAGTCATAGGAGAATTCCGTGAACTGGCCGGCCGCATCCAGATCGGTGCTGCTGCGCACCGAGGAGTAGATGCCCATGTTCTCGTAGAAGCGGTTCATGTTGAGCTTGAGGATGGCCAGGTGATCGGCGGACATGATGGCGATGCGATCCGCCAGCGCAATGGTATGCTTATCCAGTTCATCGAGAGGCCAGGAGTAATTGATCATGCCGATCTCTTCAGCTTCCAGGCCGGTGACATTTTCACCCGTGTAGTAGAGTTCCTTCGCCTTGCGCATGCCGATAACCAGCGGCCAGATGACCCCGGTACGGCTGGTACCCAAACCCCGCAGGCCCGGATGACCCAGTTGAGCATCGTCGGCGGCAACCACCAGATCAGCCATCATGGCCAGTTCACAGCCGCCGGCGACTGCGTAGCCGTGTACCTGGGCGATGGTAATCTTGGCCATGTTCCAGAAGTACATGTGGATATCGGTGATCTGCTGCATGCCGGTACGGATTCCCATCAGCAAACGTCGACCCTTGTCGTCCACGGATCTGTGCCGGCGCACCACGGCATCGGCGCCACCCCGACTGGGGGTAAGGTCGTAGCCGGCGCTGAAGGCACGGCCTTCGCCTTTAACGATGATGGTCCTGATGCTGCTGTCGGCTTCCATCTCGTGGAGCGCATCCCAAAACTCATACAGGAGTTCCTGGGAAAGGGCGTTTAGCTTTTCCGGTCGATTCAGGCTGATGCGGCCGACCCGTTCATCGGTTCCGACCCGATCGATATTCAGGGTTTGATAATCTGACATGTGTATACCTTGTTTTCTGCTGAGACTGCCAAGCTTATAGCAATCGACCTTGATAAAGAACCCGCTTGACTATTTATGTTGCATGGACGCCGCGGATGCATCTTGTCGTTGACGCTGGCGGCGAGATTGAGACACTATCCGGCATCGATCACCCGAGGAGGCAACATCATGTCAGATGAATCCGTTATCACCAGCAGCCAGCAAAGTTTCGACTGGCCCCAACTAGTTGCCGATCTCATCCGCCTACTGAGATTACGTACCACCCCCATCGGTATGAAACTGTTCGAAAGCGTCGAGGAGATGGAGAAGATACCGCGTCTGCGCAGACCCACCGCGATTCACGCCACCGATCAAATCGTCGGGCAGGCCAGTCGCAATGGCTGGACTGTTGGCGTCACCATGGATGATCTGGTTGGCGCACAGTGTGGTGCGGTGGTTGGCTTGCATCCGCGCGATGAAGAGTGGCTGTCCGGCAAGGGCATGCACGGTGTCTGGTATGGCACCCTCGAGGACTCCAGCGCCCATCAGCATGCCATGGATACGGTGGAGTACGGTCGCTACAAAGCGCTGGTGGTCAGCCCGCTGGTGTCCGGTCGGCTCAATCCACCTGATATCTGTCTGATCTATGCAACGCCGGCACAGATGATTCTATTTATCAACGGATTACAGTGGCTCGGCTACAAGAAACTGGAGTGGGGTTGCGTCGGCGAGTCAGCCTGTGCCGACTCCTGGGGCAGGGCGCTCGCGACGGGAGAGCCCAGTCTATCCATCCCCTGTTTTGCTGAACGACGCTATGGAGGGGTGATGGAGGATGAGCTGTTGATGGCGTTGCCGCCCAAGTACCTGCCCGGGGTTATCGAAGGCCTGGAGAGGCTATCCGGCAATGGCCTGCGCTACCCCATTCCCACTTATAGTGTCAGTAACGATGTCAGAGCGGGGATGGGAGTGAGTTACGGGGATAGGTAACCAGCTGGGTAGTGGCAGGGCGTGATCTACGTAGGTCGGATGTGTCCATGAAGCAGTTATCTCCACTTTTTATCGCTTCATGCCGGTAATTGGGCATAGATTCACCACATTAGTATATTCTGCGTAATAGTTCATACAATCCTCCAGAATATCCAGTTTGTGGAGAATGTGATAGGATCTAATCGGGTAATTGTACTCAAGGTGGGGTTCAAGGTTCCATTCGGGACAGTGATTCCTTTTCTCCGTACTTGGCCAGATCATCCAGATACCGTTGCAGGGATGCAGCGTCAATCTGGCCCCGGCGGGTAACGTTGGTCAAGAGAGCAGACAGACGCTCGACCTCTGCAGTCTGCTCGGACAGTAAAGTGGTTTCCAATCCGAGCGACCGGTTGGCGGAGCTTTCAATGCTGATTCCGGTGGAGGTGGTCATCAGGCTGCTGCCTTGCTGCATGATCCGGCCCAGGCTTTGACATCCCGACAGCCACGCGCTGTTGTCCAGTTCACTGGAAGCTGTGCACATGGCCAGCAAATCACGGTAAAAAAGGAAGGAACTGGGAGCGACTTCGAAGGCTGAGAAGTACGCCTCTTGTAGATCGGCGGAGAAGTCAGCTTGCTGAAAAGCCTGTAGCAGGACCAGCATAACTTCCGGCCAGTAGTCGGTGAAGAGAATGGCATGACCGGTTTTATCCAGAAGGCTGGGGATCTCATGGTAATCGCCGGATCGATACGACTGGGTGGCCCGCATTGCCCAGGCAATGGCGTTGTCGCCACTGACTTCGGAAAATGACTGTAGATATCGATTTTGCTGGCAGAATCTTTCACTGCCGCCATCGGACAGGCAGTAGTTACTCAGCACGAACAACAAGATGGGATCCCTCGCGTCCAACGAGAGCGCCAGGGCGTAGAACGCTTCCGGTCGATAGCTGTCATACAGTTCCTCCTCTGGATCTAACAGATGCTGACTGACCAAGGCACCGGCAAGCAAGGCATCGACATCGGAGCTGGCATACAGTGTTGCCAGCAGTGTATCCAGACCGCCCGCCTGCTGCCCGGCAGTCTCGATCAGGCTGGTGTCAGCGACTGGGGCAGCATCGGAATCGTGCGCTTGAGAACGTGTGCTTGTGGTTGCGGATACGATCGGCGTCTGTTGGGGCGGATTTTCGTTCAGGGATATGAGCATGCTTGCCGCTGCAGCTACAAGGACCACCAACGTTAGCGTCGCTAACAGTTTTATCATGGAGATTCCAAGGGGCAGCCAGGTGCGGCGCCGACCTGGGGCGCCAAGCCGGGGCGCCTGCCGGGGGCGCCTAGCCGGGGGCGCCTAGCCGGGGGCGCCTAGCCCTGCATACTTTCAGCGAGAAGCCGGTCCTCCTCTGTCTGGTAACGGGGTGTGGTATCTCTCGGTGAACGAAGATCGGTGCCGGAAGTGTCCTGCTCCCGCTCTTCGATCATGGCCCAGCCCTCTGGCCAGTCAAAATCCATCCGGCAGATACCGGCTTCCTGCATCTGATCGAACCCCTGCACAGCGGTCGCTAAGACCTGTCGTTGGTTTTCGGGGTCGAACGGCTTACCGGCTGTAAATCCCAACGGATAGTTGAGGAATTGCACCCTGGGGGCTGCTCCCGAGCGCAATATGTCGAGTGCGCTGCCGAGGATAAGTGTCGGCGTGCCCTCCTGCTCAAATGTCCTGGCGATCAGACTCACGGTCTGATGGCACACGGGTCAGAGAGGCACCAGCAACAGAACATCGATTCCTTCCGCCGCCATAGCCGTCCTGAGGTTGGGAATCAAATCCTCCTGCACCCGGCGTTGTGAGTAAATCCCTCCCATGCAGGAGTAGTAGTTATCGGCCAGGCTGCCGATCAGCCCCTCCTGCTGCAGCCGGTGCAGTGCTTGCAGGGGGAAAACGGTGCGGGGATCTTTGCGGGCATCCACCAGGTAGTTTTCAGTGACGTGGGAAAAGCGCAGTTTGTTCAGCTCTGTGTCGGCCGGGATTTTTCGCACAGAGGTATCGTCTTTGTAGTAGTAAGCCACCTGTCCGGCGATATAGGTGCCGGCTGTGGAGAGCATACCCAAACGGGATTGGTTGAGTGGTCTGGAAAGTTCCGTCCATGCAGCCGGTGAGTCTGCTTTGAACCACTGATAGGGCGGGTAGCCGAGACTGTCATAGAGGTCGTGGGTTTGTTTGATATATTGCACAGGGGAAGTCATATTATTTTCCGCGCAGTTTTGCGATCCGACTTTTATATTCGCACTAATGCCCTGCCAATCCAAGCTGAATCCCGCTCGGTCCAAGTTGAATCCTGCTCGGCCCAAGCTGAATCCCGCTCGGCCCAATCTGTCAGTATATCGACCCGGAGGGCCGCCGCTCCGCAAGGGGCCCTCGCTCCTCAAGATCCAGCGCCCGTGAAGCGGCGACCTTGCCAAACTATCTGCAATGAAATATCGTACCGGGTTGCACCAGCCGTCCATCAGACGGCTGGATAATCATGAGTTACTTGTGGTTTGGCACCCCCGCCAAACACAATCCTAGTTTTGGCTCGACACGTTGGCCAAACACAATCCTAATTGTGGCTTGGCTCCTGAGCCAAACGCAATCACAGAGGTGACGTATGGAAGTACATGGCGGTAAGTTGGCAGCAAAAGCTCTTAAACAGGCTGGCGTGGAGTGTATCTTTACACTGAGCGGCGGCCACATAATGGCTATTTACGATGGCTGCCTGGACGAGGGAATAAAGGTAATCGATGTACGCCATGAACAAGCCGCAGTGCACGCTGCGGATGCCTGGAGTCGCCTGAATCCAGGCAAGATCGGTTGTGCGGTACTCACTGCTGGCCCGGGGACTACCGACGGCACTACCGGTGTAGCGAATGCGTGGCGCGCCAACAGTCCAATCCTGGTGATCGGCGGGCAGGGCCCTTTTAATAATCTAAGGCGTGGATCACTGCAGGAGATGGACCACGTGGCCGTGATGAAGCCGATCACCAAGTGGGCAGATACCTGCTACGATACGCGACGGATTCCGGACTACATCGAACTGGGTATTCGCCACGCCGTATCCGGTAACCCGGGCCCGGCATTCCTGGAAATACCGATGGACGTGTTGGGCGGAACGGTTGAAGAGGATACCGTACGCTTTCCCACCATGCGTCCCAAGCCACCGGTAATGATGCCGGATAAAGAGGATGTGCGGCGCGCGGTCGAACTGCTCCAAACTGCCAAGAAGCCGGTGATGATGGCGGGCACCAGCGTCAAATGGTCCAATGCGTCCGCCACCATTCAGAAGTTTATCGAGAAGACCCACATTCCCACCTTTGTCAACGGGATGGGAAGAGGCACTGTAAAACCAGGCACTCCGGAGCTGTTAAATCGGGTGCGCCGCGAATCTCTGCAGACATGTGACCTCTTTATATGTGCCGGTGTGCTGTTGGACTTCCGTCTCGGTTACGGGCGCACCATCGCGGCAGATGCCAAGATTATTCAGCTCGACATCGAGAATGAGCTGATCGGAACCAACCGGTCGGTGGACGCAGCCGTTGTCGGCAATCTGAATGCCAGTTTCGATATGACGATGCAGTGCATGGAAGACAGTGGCGACAGCATGGATCACTCCGCCTGGCGCGATCAGCTGATCGAACGGGAAAACCAATTGGAAGCTGAATTCACTGCACGGCTCGATTCGGATGAGGTGCCGATCGATCCGCTGCGGTTGTGCCGTGAGATTCGCGATTACGTAGCAGACAAGGATATGATCCTGATCGGGGACGGCGGGGATATCGTCGCCCAGGCTGCCAAAGTTTTGCCGGTGCCGGCCGAAAATGGCTGGATGGATCCGGGTCCTCTGGGAACCCTGGGAGTCGGCATGCCATTTGCGCTGGCCGCCCAGCTTGCCAAACCGGACAAGCGGGTATTGATCATCTATGGCGATGGGTCATTCGGTCTGAACGGTTTTGAATATGACACAGCGGTACGCTTCGAGCTGCCCATCGTCGGCATCGTTGGTGTCGATGGCCTGTGGGGTCAGATGGCGCGTCCACAAGCGATGACCTACGGCGCCAATCGGTTAGTCGCTACCAGGCTCAACTTCACCCGTTACGACAAGATCGTCGAAGCCATGGGTGGCCATGGTGAGTTCTGCGAGCGGCCGGAAGAGATCGGCCCAGCCTTGGAGCGGGCGTTCGCATCCGGCAAACCGGCACTGGTCAACGTCGTGATGCGTCAGGATATTGGCTCGGGCATGAAGGGCAGCACCTATGTCTGAGGGCAGGTAGCGACCGCGACGGCAGCAGCGTTTTTCTCAATCGAGTCACGATCCTGTTGTAGCTGTCGTCGGCCGGTCGGGGTTTGACAGCTGCCTATCCCGGGAACTCCGCGATCTGGCGGACCTCGTTGCTGCCCACCATAAAGCGACCCTTCTCCGCCCACTCGACGGCGTCCTGCATCGAATCTGCTTCGATGATGTAGAAGCCGCCTGGTTGCTCCGAGGACTGGTGACAGGGTCCGTCGCTCACTTCAACGCTTCGATCAGGATGCATGCGAATCGTCTTCGCTTGAGTTGCCGGGTGGAAGAAGACAAGCTCCGTATTTTTCTCTGTCCTAAGGGCCGTCATGAATTCCTGCAACCGGGAGCTATGACGCTCCTGATCCTTCGGGGACAGGCGATCCCACTCTCCGTCGATGTGATTGAACGTAATCAAAAAACGCATCGGAACCTCCAGCACAGCATCGGGATGGTTACACTGAGTCACCACTCACAGCATCCAGGTTCAATTGAGGATTTGCCGAAGAGGCTGCTGTCAGAGATTCCTGCGCAGGGTTCTGCCGGATCGTGCACCCGTGTGCTGACCTTGCCTGACCGCTTCCACCCCGTTCACAAACACCCGATCGATCCCCTTTGGGTATCGGTTGGGGTCCGTGAATGTTCCTTGGTCGATCACGGTCGCTGGATCGAAGACAACCAGATCCGCAAAGGCGCCCGGGCGGATCTCGCCACGATCCGTGAAGGCGAATTTCCTGGCAGGCAGGCCGGTCATCTTGTGGATGGCTTCCTGCAGCGGGAATAGATTCAGCTCTCTTGAGTAGAGGCCCAGTACCCGCGCAAACGTATTGGATAACCTTGGATGGGGCTTTCCTTCCAGGGTGGGAAGCCCGTCCGAACCGATCATGGTGCTGGCGTGCTGCATGACCATCTGCACGTCCACCTCGCTCATGCTGTGCAGCACGACAGTGGCTCCCGGCTCCGTCTTGAGAATCTTCTCTGCAGTCCTCTGCGGGGAGAGTTTGAAATGATCAGATAGCTCGGCGATCGATTTTCCTTCCCACTCCGTTTGGATGCTGGTTGAAGCAATGACGATCCCCTCTGCGTCCATCATCCCCAATCCGTCTTCTGCCTGATTCATGCCCCGCGGAACTACGGCTGAGAGGAACGTACTGCCTGCAGTATACGGATATTGGTCGGCATGAATGTTGACGCCCTGTTGTTGAGCCGATTCTATGAATTGGGTGGAATCCTCTACCTTCCCCCAGTTTTCCCTGCCTGCCGCCTTGTGGTGGGATATCTGGATGCCGACACCGGCCCGACTGCCGATTTCGACGGCTTCTTTAAGAGACTCCAGCAACCCGCTGCCTTCGTCACGCATATGGGTGGCGTATATGCCCCCCTTGTCCGCCATCACTGCGGCCATCGCCACGATCTCGTCTGTGTCGGCATGGCGGCCCGGTTCATAGATCAAGCCTGTGGACAAGCCAATGACACCGGCAGCCAGACCCTCCTCAAACACGGCTTGCATCTGCGCCAATTCACTCGACGTCGGTACTCGCGTGGCGCCCCCCATGACCGCCGTGCGGATGGTGCCGTGGCCCGCCAGTACGGCGACATTGAGGCTGGCTGGGTGTCGATCGAGGTGATCGAGGTATCCCCCATAACCTTCCCATTCCGGCAGCTTCTGGTTTGGGTGAAATGCCTTCGCCAGAGCGGCGGCTGCTGGGAACGGGGCTGCTGCCATGCCGCAGTTTCCAACGACCGAGGTGGTTACGCCACCAAGCAGCTTAAAACTCATGTCAGGATAAAGCAGGGCTGCGAAGTCATCGTGGGTATGGACGTCGATAAATCCCGGCGCGACGGCTGCGCCTGTCAGATCCAACTCCTCATATGCAGCGGCGTCCACTGCACCAAGCTGTTCGATGCGATCACCCTTGACGGCAATATCCCCTTCCAACGGTTCGCCACCTGCGCCATCGAAGATCAGCGCATTGCGGAGAATCAGATCGTATGCAGCCATAGTCGCTTCCCGTCCATCCTACCAATTCCCAGATTAGTCGCATTGCAACACAATATGTCAGTGGTGCATTAAGGCTCGCACAATATGTCAGTGGTGCAGTAACGCTCGCACATATGTCAGTGGTGCATTAGCGCTTAAAAGGTTCAGACTGCGGGGCTCAGGTCAGCTTGGCATAATCGACGGGTTGCCGGATATCCAGGTGTTTGCCGGCCTTTGGCAGAGGATATTTCAAGCCGCTGGCACAGTTGAAGAGGACCACGCGCTCTGACGTGGCAATGCGGCCTCGGACCACTTCCTTCTTCAGGGCGGCAAGGGTGGCAGCGCCTTCTGGACAGAGCATGATCCCCTCGGTCCTGGCGCATTCCCGCTGCGCCAGCAAGATATCTTCGTCATCGACCGCGGTGGCAAAGCCGTTACTCTCTCTTATCGCCCTGAGTATCAGGAAATCGCCGATGGCAGCCGGCACCCGGATGCCCGCTGCAACGGTATGAGCGTTCGGCCAAAACTCAGCATGGTCGTTTCCCGCCTCGAACGCCTGCACGATCGGCGCGCAGCCGCTGGATTGAACCGCTACCATACGTGGCAGCCGCTCTCCTATCCAGCCGATCGCGGCAAGCTCCTGAAACGCCTTCCACATGCCGATCAATCCCGTACCCCCGCCTGTGGGGTAGAGAATGACGTCCGGCAACTCCCAGTGACACTGTTCTGCCAGCTCCAGCCCCATGGTCTTTTTGCCCTCGATGCGATACGGCTCCTTCAGCGTCGATGTATCGAACCATTGCATGCGTTCCACACCTTCACTAACGATTCGACCACAGTCATTGATGAGGCCGTTTACAAGGAAGGTGTGTGCTCCCTGAAACGCGATTTCCTTGATGTTCACCTCAGGCGTGTCGTCTGGGCAGAACACAAAGGACTCGATGCCGGCCGCAGAACAGTAGGCTGCCAGCGCCGCCCCGGCATTACCGTTAGTTGGCATGGCCATTCGTTTTATTCCCAGTTCCTTCGCCATAGAGACCGCCACCGCCACACCCCGTGCCTTAAAGGATCCGGTCGGCAGGCGTCCTTCATCCTTGATCAGAATCTCACCGCAACCCAGGGCTTGCTGAATGGCAGGGGAGCCCAGCAATGGCGTGATGACTTCGCCGAGGCGGGTGATATTCTCCCCGTGGCGGATAGGTAGAAACTCCCGATAGCGCCACAGTTCAGCAGCTCTTGCAGACAGCCGATCCTTTTGCAGAGCGTTGCCGATGCCGGCGAGATCGTAGCGAACCAGCAGGGGTTTACCCTTGTCCGATAGGTTGTGGCGCGTATCTGCCGGGTAATGCTGACCTGTTTCGCTGCACTCCAGATGGGTGACGAAGGTTTCGATTTCACTCATGTTGAACTCCCTCAACTCTTCGCGGTCAATACAAAAGTGCGCATCAACATCACACCCCTGCAGAATTCTCCCCTCGGCTGCGCGATGCGTTAGCCGGTTACCGTGTTCAGATCAGCGGAGTCATACTGTGAATAAGACCATAGCCACGCTTGCCATCGTGTTTTCTCTGGCTATACCTCAGCATTGTCTCGCACGTGACACGCTGTACGACATTGCTCTCGACGAAGCTCTTAACTCCTTGGAGGCGAGAACAGCAATTGATTCCAGTATCCAACTGTATTTTGGTGACAGACCTCACAGTAAGGTGTTACGGGATTTTGGTGAGTTCAGTACGAACAAGAAGACCAATGCATTTGGAAAATCGGATGTAACAGCATGCAGATGGGTATTCCTATCCGCGATCATTTCGCTCCAGCAACGAGTCATACGGGAAGGAGGAAACGCTGTAATCAATATTAAATCCAACTATAGGGGCCGAGAAACAGTGAGTGACTCAACTATTAAATGTGGTGCCGGTGCTATCATGGCTGGAGTTGCCCTTAAGGGTACGGTGGTGACACTGAAAGACGAGTAGACGACTGTCGGTTATGCCCATCGTTTGAAGATGAGTGAGGTATTGATCCCGCCGAATGCAAAATTGTTGCTCATGACATATTCACTACTAATCGTGCGACCTTCCTTCATCACGTAATCCAGATCAGCACAGTTCTCGTCCACCTTATCCAGATTGATTGTCGGTGCATACCAGTCGTTAAGCATCATGCCGATACTTAGCCAAGCTTCGATTGCACCGCAGGCGCCGAGCGTGTGACCCAGATAGGACTTCAATGAACTGATCGGTTTGGCACCCAAGGCCGAAAATGTTGCCTTGGATTCCGCGATGTCTCCCTGGTCGGTGGCGGTGCCATGGGCATTGACATAACCTATTTCATTGGCCGAAATTCCCGCGTCCTGCACAGCATTTTCAAGGGCAATCTGCATCGTAGTGGCATTGGGTTGAGTGATATGGCGGCCATCAGAATTACAGGAGAAGCCAACGACTTCCGCATATATATTCGCTCCCCGGACCTTTGCGTGATCCAGTTCCTCCAGGATCAAGGTGCCGGCTCCTTCTCCTATAACCAGGCCATCGCGATCACTGTCAAATGGTCTGGGGGACATACCGGGGGATTCATTTCTGGTACTGGTGGCAAAGAGCGTATCAAATACGGCTGCCTGGGTTGCATCCAGTTCTTCTGCGCCACCTGCGACCATCATGGTCTGCATGCCATGTTTGATAGCTTCGTAGGCATAGCCGATGCCCTGGCTCCCGGACGTGCAAGCACTGCTGGTGGTGATTACACGGCCCGTCAATCCGAAGAACACGCCAATGTTCACGGCTGTCGTATGGGGCATCATCTTGATGTAGGTGTTTGCCGTAATTCCCTTCATGGTGTTGTGTAGCACCATATTGCCGAAGTCTCCGAGGGCGTCCGGTGTACCGGATGAGGAACCGTAGGAGGTCCCCATCGATCCGTCTGTGATTTCCGCTTCATCCAGCAGGCCAGCATCCTCAAGAGCGATTTCCACCGTGCGAGTGGCAAGCTGAGAGACCCGACCCATACTGCGAGTCTTCTTGCGAGTGTATTGTTCCGGCAACTTGAAATGGGTAACGGGCGCGGCCAACCGCGTTCTCAGATCTTCATATCGATCCCATTCATCCATCCGCACGACACCGTTCTGATATCTTTTCAGGTTTTCAATAATCGTTTCCCAATCTTCACCCAGGGACGTGATACCTGCCTGACCGGTAACAACAACTCTCTTCATTAGCACATACCACCGTTAACACTGATAACCTGGCGGGTTATATATGCAGCACCATCCGATAGCAGATACCGAATCAAACTGGCAACTTCTTCTGGCGTTCCCACTCTGCGTAAAGGAATCATCGTCAGCGCTTCCGCAATGGGTGCATCTTCGATCATTTCCGTTTCGATCAAGCCGGGTGCTACGCAGTTAACTGTTATCTTTCGCTTTGCCAACTCAACAGCTAACGCTTTAGTTGCACCTATAATTCCTGCTTTTGATGCACTGTAGTTTACTTGCCCCCTCTGGCCGATAATGCCTGAAACCGATGCCAGGGTAACAATACGACCCTCACGCGCTCTGACCATCGGCATAACCAATGGCCTAAGTACATTGTAGAACCCGTCCAGATTAGTATGGAGCACGGAATCCCATTCATCTTCCGTGATGGCGGGAAAGGCATTGTCTCTCACCACTCCTGCGTTGCACACTACACCGAAATAGATGCCATTTTCCTCGATGTCTGCTTCAAGGACTTCACGGCACTGTTGGCGATCGCCAATGTCGAACTGCAACACACGAACGCTGCTGCCCAGTTCTTCTATCTCCCTCTTTACCTCCATGACCGCGTCAATCCTCTGGTGAAAGTGTAAAACTATGTCATAACCACCTTCAGCGAGATTCCTTGCTGTAGCCCTACCTATACCGCGGCTGGAGCCTGTAACCAACACAGATTTAGCCATCTCTACTCAACTCTCCGGTTGATACACACTTAACGATGCTGTTGCGATTACACCTCCATCGTTAGCTTTAATCAAGCAATCGAATGCGCTCATCTCGTTGTTATGGTACTTCTGCTCTACAAACACCACCAGTTCTTCTAAACATTTGAAACTCTCTGTTCTGGCAACGTACTTACGTGTTCCGAGGAGAAACCCCGGCCTTACAGGATTACCAATCTGCAGCGCCTTCGTCCCGGCCCAGGCTGCAATAGTTTGTGCCATGTACTCGATACCAACCCAGGCGGGAACGGAATTTTGTTTGTCCACGAAAAGTCCATTGCTGCCAACGCAGACAGACGCGGTGAGCGAGTTAGCGTCCCAGTTTAGTATCTCATCCAGCAGGACCATGCGACCCTTGTGGGGTAACAGTTCGTCAACCGTATACTGAACCGGCATTTCATTCATCGGAAGGTCCATCAGGCTTTCTTCCCAGGATGACTGAAATATTGTTGCCGCCAAACGCAAACGAGTTGCTGAGGGTGGAATGATGGCTGGCCGGAGATAAGCCGGTTTCGCTATCAGCTAGCTGCAGATTTGGCAGTCCGTCATCCCTGACGCCATCCCATACATGAGGAGGCAGCTCAAGACGATCGTTCCAGGAGGAGAGAGTTAACCAGCACAACCCCAGTTCTGTCGCCCCCGAAGCGCCCAAAGTGTGACCGGTAAGCGCTTTAGTAGAACTGCACGGCAACGTGGTACCGAAAATTCTGGCAATCGCTCGGCTTTCCATCTGGTCGTTTTTCGGCGTGGCCGTTCCATGCATATTGATGTAGTCAATATCCTGCGGCCGCAGTCCGGCATCCTGCAGTGCTTCCCGCATTGACGTCTCGGCCCCCCTTCCTTGCGGTTCGGGCGAGGAGATATGGTAGGCATCGTTGGATTCACCAATGCCCAGCAGCTGAATCCCAACTGACTGAGACTCCACTGTAAAAAGGGCTGCTCCTTCACCGATGGTTATCCCATCACGATTGCAACTCATGGGGTTACAGATGCCGGAAGACAGCGACTCAAGAGAAGCAAACCCATTTACGGTCAGCTTGCAGAGTGAATCCACCCCCCCTACAAGAGCAGCGTCACATATTCCCGCCTGTATCAAATTCCTGGCTGTGGCAAAAACCTTGGCGCTGGACGAGCAGGCTGTTGATACCGTTACCGCGATGTTACCCAGTCCAAGGTATCTGGACAAGAATTGACTGGCAGATCCCATCTCCTGCTGTTGGTAGTTGAAGTCCTCGGGCATTGAGCCTTTTGTCGCCAGTTCACCAAAAGCTGCCTCAGCCTGAGCTACACCCGATGTGCTGGATCCCAACACCACAGCGATGCGATCTCTACCGACTCGTTTAACCAGATCCCCGATCTCCTCTCCGATCTGCTCGCAAACTGCCAAGAGAAGACGATTATTGCGGCAATCATACTCGACGAACTTATTTCCAGGGTCAGGTAGGTCGAGTGTTACCTCTCCCACCTGTAAGGCTCCCCCCAGGTACAGGTCTTCCCTCACTCTGATACCGCCTTGATCACCTGATCGGAGATTCGCCCAGATGTCCGACAGGTTGTTTCC